>Ga0206934_1093_pt1 | contig 26524 bp, 21 predicted proteins | sample Alteio_BWOrgHeat_16_FD_152932 | JGI IMG/M metagenome (GOLD analysis project Ga0206934, IMG submission 152932) | Enriched cells from forest soil in Barre Woods Harvard Forest LTER site, Petersham, Massachusetts, United States -... | ecosystem: Environmental > Terrestrial > Soil > Temperate forest >...
ACTTCAGCCATCTTCTGCAAACCCTTGGGAAAAGATTTTTGCAGCATATTCTTCATTCACAAATTATACGCTCTATGTGTACTGGTTTTCAATGAGTTATTGTGTGTAAAAAATCAGGCCATTAAGGAAGATAATTCTTGTGTCAACGAATATGGTTGTGCGAAGGCTCTGAGCGGCAGGGATAGAAGCGGAAAGCCCGAAGTGCGTGGGTATGTGTAATGGCTGGACTTGCAGCGGATAGCCCGCCCGGCCGCCCAAATTATTTTTTTTGTTTGAATAAGGGAACTGTGCTGCAGGCTTCGCCAAACATGATGCTTGACGCAAAAGGCCGAAGGCGATTGACGGCCTCGAGAAACAACTTTTTCAACAAAAACTAAATCTGATTGATTGGCAAAAATTTGCCAGCGAAAAAGTAGTGATCAAAGGGCAAATTTTTGCCAATCAATCAGATTTAGTTTTTGTTGAAAAAGTTGTTTCTCGAGGTCGTCTAAAGACCCGAAGACTGTAGTTTGCGCGAATGGCTGAAGGGCTGTGGCCAGCAACATAAAGGCCCACGTGGGAACTATGGCATCAGCTGTGCATGTGATGGCAATGTGCTTGCCGGTGTATTGAAACCAATCGTGGGTTTTAATAAAATCACGAAAGTCTTTCTCTTTTAAAATCAATTCCTGGAAGAGCAAATCTTTTATATCGAACAAAACACGGTCGCCTGGAGAATACAATTCTTCGAGATCGAGGGTGATCAAGTTGCTTGCTGAGACGCGATTGATGATTTGTTCTTCCATGAAATTTCTTAGGTGTAGCGTAACAACATCAGGAAACCAAATTTGGTTTTTTTATCACAAAATCTTTGAGGTAAAATGGTTCAAAGCCTGCGAGGTCCTCGAAATCAGTATTTAGGAGTTTCTGAAATCCAAGTGAGCCCAATTGTGATGCTTGTGGCCAAAGGCCCGTGATAAATTTTGCGTTTGTGTGTCTGATTATCGTTTGGCATTTGTCAGACCCTTCGCCAAAGAAATAGATTATTTGTTTATCAAGTCGATCTACAAAACTTTGTTCATCGATAACTTTTGCGTGAGTTGGCTCTACGATATTTAATTTTTCGCTTAGCAAGATACAATACACTTCCATTCTGCGGGCATCTAACATAGGGCAAAGTAGAGCATCATTTAGGTCTAAGGTGCCCGAAAATTGATTGACAAATTGATGAGCCATCAGCGAAAGTGTATTAACAGAAATCAACGGGATATTCAATGCATAGCAAATTCCTTTGGCAGTGGCCACGCCAATGCGCAAACCAGTATATGAACCTGGCCCCGAGGCAACGACAACGGCATTAAGTTGGGATTTTTGTAAACCGGTCTCTTTAAAAAGCTCCTCGACTGCTACGGCCAATAAAGATGCTGTAGCTTGAATCGTTGTATTTTCTCTATAGGAAATCAGCTTGTTGTCCTGGTGAAGAGCACACGAAAAAGAGTGGGTTGACGTTTCGAGGCTAAGAAGCAGGGACATTATTGCTGGGACAATAATTGTTTATACTTATCCTGATCTCTCAATAATTTTTTGGCGGCCAGAATTTCAGAATCACGATCGACGCTTACTTCGGTTTGTCCTTGTGCCAACTGATAATGAAAGGCAATCTCTTCTTCTAAAACTCTGGAGATTTCAGTCTTAAAACGAACCATATCATTGCCACGTGTTTGCTTGATTTTGTTCTTCAATTCGGTTAACGGCTGCTGTAACTGATCGTAATATTTTTCATTCTTGGCTGACGCAATTACGGATTCCATTTTATTTTCAAGCTCGGGCGTATAGGCAAAAGACTGGCCGTGAACCCAAGTCACAAATTTTTCATATTCCTCATCGCTGAGCCTGAAGGCTTTCATGGATTGCGGGATGGCTTTGTGTTCGCCACAATATCTGGTCGCGTATTCAAATACAAAACCAGATGCTATTAACTCGATCGATGCTGTTGCCAGTTTTTCTGTTTCTACGGCAATGTCGGGGGCAAGCCCGGCGCCATCGTAAACCTTGCGGCCAATTTTGGTTTTGAATTCACGCTTTAGTGAATCGGGAAATTTTGTAACGGAGCCATCGCTATGGCGGTGTGCATAATCCAATGCCTGAATGCACCTTCCACTTGGGATATAGTATTTAGCTGTAGTAATTTTCAACTGAGCATCGTAAGCCAGCTGACGAGTAGTTTGCACTAATCCCTTACCAAACGTGCGCTGTCCTACCAATACTGCACGATCATAATCTTGCAGGGAGCCAGCAACAATTTCAGAGGCTGAAGCGCTGCCTCCACTAGTTAAAATTGCCAGTGGGATGTCCAAATCCACGGGATTATTCAGCGTCTTATAAACTTTATTCGATTCCACAGCCTTGCCTCTGGTTGAGACAACTTCTTTCCCCTTCGGAATAAAAATATTTACAATGTTTACGGCTTCATAAAGTGAACCTCCCGGGTTATCGCGCAGATCAAGGATTATTTTAGTTGCGCCCTCAGTTTTTAGTTTCATTACGGCATCGGCAACTTCGCGCCCCGCGCCCGGAGTAAATTCGTCGAGCTTAATATACCCGAGGCCTGAATCAATTAATCCCTGATACGTTACGTTGTTGATCTTAATTTTCTCACGGATCAACTTAAATTTCAACGGTGCAGATTCACCATAACGTTTTACCTCTACTTCAACCTCAGTTTGCGGAGTACCTTTGAGCAACGCGCTTGATTCGCCTGTTGGCTTGCCTTGCACGTCCTTGCCATTTACACCTATCAATTCGTCACCTACTCGGATGCCTGCACGATAAGCTGGAAACCCGACATAAGGATTGGTAACTACAGTTTTGTGATTGATTTGTCCAACCAGAGCACCAACTCCGGCATATTCTCCAGTGGTTTGAATGCTGAATGCTTCCAAACTTTCCTTCGGAATATAGTCTGTATAGGGATCCAACTGCTGAAGCATACCGTTGATGCCAGTATCGATTAGCTTTTTCGGATCAATTTCATCTACATAGTTCGCATTGACTTCTTTGACCAGCGTAGCGAAAATGTCCAAGCTTTTGGCAATGTCAAAATAGCGGTCGCTGGGAATTGTAAATGCCAATAAACTCAACACGGCAACTACACCAACAATAAATTTGATTTTCCTTCCCTTCATTTCTTTTCGGTGAATTTATTAAACGATGAAATAACCTTTTGGTGAATAACTGCCGAAGGCAAAATCTCCTTAGCTGTGTAAATATACGCAATCGAGAAAAATCTGTCTGACTGAAACCCGGCTTTGTTGAGCCGATAACCTTCGCGAATGCGCCTTTTTATTGTGTTTCGATCAACTGCTCTTTTAAAAATGGTTTTTGGAACTGAAATCAGGATTTGGTGCATTTCTGAGTCAGTTGCAGGGTAAAACAGAACCTTGAAAGGGTACAAATAAAAAGAGGAACCCTTGTCGAAGAGTTCCTGTATTAGTTTTTTTCGGGAAAGTCGCTCCTGTTTTTTAAAAGAAACCTTTGTCATCCATTCGGGACTTTAAATATTAAAATCCGAACGGAATGTACTCAGATTTTATTTGCTCTTGGAAGTGCCTTCGTCAGAAACAGTGAGTTTCTTACGTCCTTTTTTCCGGCGGCTGGCCAATACCCTGCGGCCGTTGGCGGTAGCCATACGCTCACGGAAACCGTGTTTGTTTTTTCTTTTTCTGGTCGAAGGTTGAAATGTCCGTTTCATAGTCTTTTATTCAATCGAAATTCTAAAAGGGCTGCAAATATGAGTAGGATTTTCTGGATTTACAACTGCGAATGACTTCATAAAAGCCAAAACCCCAATCTGCTCTCAATATCAAGGACAGATTGGGGTTGGTCATTCTCAAAAGCTATTTTTTATCAGTAGTAGCCGCTTTAGCCTTCGCTTTCGCAAAATCTCCGGCCTTTACGATATTGATCATTTCTGGCTTAAGGTATTTTTTTACTGCTGCATTAACCTGGTCGACCGTGAGGTCCATCACTTTCTTTTCATAGGCTTCATCCCAAGCAAGGTTACGTTTTATAAATAGGTAGTTGTTCAATGTTCCGGCCAGTCCTCCGTCTTGAGCACGCTGCACAGTGCGTTGTTGCGACCAGCCTGATTTTGCTGCCGCCAATTCTTCGGCAGTGTAGCCTTCGGTAATTACTTTATTGATTTCCTCCTTAAAGGCGACTTCAAGTTTATCTACATTTTCGGGCGCATAAATCGCGAAAGCAAAAAATGAACCTACCGGATCAAGAGCGCCGGCGTTAAACTGTGATCCCACACCGTAGCTCAGGCCATCTTTCTGGCGAATACGTGTAGCCAACCGGGAATTAAGAAAACCTCCGCCCAGCATAAAGTTGCCCATCACCATGGCCGGATAGTCGGGGTTGTCATCGCGGAATTCAAAATTATAATTACCCGCAAAAAAAGCGTTGGCTTTATCAGGAGTTTCAATTGATTCATTAATAGTTGGCACCTGCGCTGCCTTGTTCACTATTCGTGAATACGGCTTACTGCTTTTCCAGCTGCCAAAAAGACTGGTCGTCAATGATTTTATCTCGGTTGCATCAAAGTCGCCGACAACAGACATCGTTGCATTATTGGCTCCATAAAAATCCTGATAGAACTTCTTAACGTCATCTAAAGTGGCCGCTTTGATATCGGCAACGTCTTCTTCAAACGTCGAAATGTAACGCGGATCTGATTTTGGAAAAGGTGATACGTGCCGCTGGATTTTATTGATGGCGATTGCTTGTGGTTCACTACGATTTGATTCAATGGCAGCAAGATTCTCGCTCTTCAATTTTTCAAATTCATCAGCCGGAAAACTAGGGTCGATTACTACTTCTGCTACCAATTTTAAAGCATCAACCAAATTGGGCCGAGTGGTTGTAACGGTTATCCCGGTTTGTGTTGGGCCACCGAATATTCCGACATTGGCTTTGAGCCGGTCAAACTCGTCTTTGATCTGTTGACGTGTATGTTTGGAAGTTCCTTTATTCAGCATATTAGCAACAAACTCACCCGCTGTACCTCGGTTTTGTAAGGCGCCTTCATCTCCAAAACGCAAGGTGATTCTGGCCTCAACAGATTCTCCCCGCGTTTTCTTTGAGAGCATAGCCAGTTTCATTCCGTTGGGCAAATCGGCACGAACAGTTCGCGACTCAATATTTGCCGGAGACGGATCAAAAGCTTCGCCTTGTGCCACAATAGCATTGCCTTTATAATCTTTTACCGTTTCGTTTATATCGGGAATAGGCGGAATTTCAGACCGGTCTGGTTTTTCTGTTGGAATAAAAACGCCAAGGGTGCGATTATCGGGCTTAAGGTATTGGCGCGCTACACGCGTCACATCAAGCGTAGAAACGTCCTTAATTCTATCGCGGTTGATAAAAAGCAATCGCCAGTCGCCCATTCCTATGTAGGTGCTCAATTGAAGACAAATGCTTTGCGATGAATTAAATGATAACTCTATCTGCTTTAAAATTTCATTTTTTGCACGGTCCACTTCTTCTTTGGTTGGTGTTGTAGCGGTGAACTCATCAAGTGTTTTGAGCATAGCTGCCTTGGCCTCGTCCAGTGATTTTTCTTTTAGTACTTCAACATAATTGAAAAGTAATGTTGGTTCTTTAAACGAATAGGTATACGAACGAACAGCGCTTGCCATCTTGGTATCAATCAAATTTTTGTAAAGCCGTCCCGACGGATTACTGCCCAGCAACCTTGTCAATATTTGAACTGCCGCAAAATCTTTGTGCGAACCCGCCGGAACATGATATGCTGCCATCGCCACCTGCACATCGCCTACTCTTTTCAAGGTTACAGAGCGCTCACCATCCTGAGTAGGATCCAACGTATATAATTTCTGAAGTTCACGCTGCGGTTTTTGTATTGGCCCAAAATATTGATTGATCAGTTCAAGCACTTTAGCTTCATCAATTTTTCCGGCTACAGCAAGTACTGCGTTATCCGGCTGATAATATTTTTTGTAAAAAGCCTGAAGCCTGTCGATCGGCACATTTTCAAGATCGGCTTTAAAACCAATTGTTGACTTTCCATAGTTGTGCCAGAGGTATGCTGTAGAGGTGACTCGTTCTTCCAATACACTTGAAGGATCACTCTCTCCCGATTCAAACTCATTGCGTACCACTGTCATTTCACTTTCAAGATCTTTTTTGGCAATGAAAGAATTCACCATGCGATCGCTTTCCAGATCAAGAGCCCATTTCAGGTTTTCATCGGTAGCATTAAAGGTTTCAAAATAATTAGTGCGATCGACCCACGTGGTTCCATTTGGGCTTGCACCGTGCGAGGTCAGCTCCTGCGGAATATTCTGATGCTTGGGAGTGCCTTTAAAAACAAGGTGTTCCAGCAAGTGTGCCATGCCTGTCTCTCCATAATTTTCATTTTTGGAGCCAACCATATAAGTAATATTCACCGTGATGGTTTGTTTCGATTGATCAGGGAAAAGCAATACGTGCAAGCCATTAGCAAGGCGATATTCAGTGATACCCTCTACACTGGTTAGTTTTTCCGGAGATGCTGGTGCAGGTTTTGGATTAGCTTGAGCTTCGGCCTTACTCTTATCGTCTTTGGCTTTAGGTTTTTGAGCAAAGACAAGGTTTAAGGTCAACAGCATTATTGCTGCCAACACGATTGTTTTTTTCATGCGAATAGGTTTTGATTGATTTTTGGTCTGTACTTAGTCGACAATGTTATAAAATTAAGTGATTTGACGAAACCATAATTTTAGTTTTGCTTTACCTTATCTTTTATGACCAAAGAAGTCCTTGATAGCGCACCATTGCAAGCGGAAAATCTTTCTGTAGGTTATCAGCTCAATGATGTAGCTAACATACTTTTTGAAGAGGTGAACCTTTCATTGCTCCGCGGACATCTCACGTGCCTTATGGGCCCAAACGGGATTGGTAAATCAACATTAATCAGAACCTTGGCCGGATTGCAAAGACCTTTGGCAGGAAAGATTTCAAAATTGGATGAGAAGACGATTGCATTGGTGTTGACTGACAAAATCACTGCAACTCACATGACGGTCTATGACTTAATCAGTTATGGACGTTATCCCCATCTTGATTGGGGTATTTCTCTTTCACCGGCTGATCACGATGTTATCAATCAATCCATTGCCGAAGTGCACATTCATTCATTGGTAAATAAAAAACTGGATGAACTAAGCGACGGGCAATTGCAATTGGCGATGATTGCACGGGCACTCGCGCAGGAAACACCCATATTACTTCTTGATGAACCCACAGCCCACCTCGACTTGAATAACCGTATTGAAATCATGAAGTTGCTGCTTCAGCTTGCAAGAAAAAAAAATAAAGCAATACTCGTAGCCACTCATGAACTCGATCTTGCACTGCAAACGGCCGATCATACCTGGCTTGCAACACCGGAGAAAAAAATTAAAATCGGGATTCCCGAAGATTTGGTATTGGATGGTTCATTTGATACTATTTTTCAGTTTAAAGGCTACGATTTAAAAACGGGAAAAATTCAAAGAACATTCTACCGTAAAACAACAATCGGATTGCAGGGAAGTGATCACGAATTTCTCTGGACAAAAAACGCGCTGGAGCGAGAAGGCTTTTTTGTTTCCAATACTGGAAATATTGCTGTAACTATTTCAGACCAGAAATGGAAAATCGGAAATGAGTCATTCATTAGTATTCAGAAATTGCTCGACCGATTAAAATCAAACGATGTTTTAATGCCTCGTCCCTAGGCCGCAGGTTTCTTTTCTTTCATCACTAAAAAATAAATCGGTATTCCTATCAATGTAATAATCAGGCCGGGCCAGGTATATGTTGGTTTGAAAAAGATGAGCAGCAAACAAAACGCTGTGCCCATGGCAATGTAGATCATTGGCAATACCGGATACCCAAATGCCTTATACGGTCTATTCGCATCTGGCCGTTTCTTGCGCAGAATGAAAATTCCGGCTATTGTTAGCATGTAGAACAATACAACAACGAAGGAAATCATGTCAAGCAAGTCGCCATATTTTCCACTAAGGCACCAAGCCGATGCGAGAATACATTGCACCCACAACCCGTTTTGCGGAACAGCAAAGGAATTAAGATGTCCGACTTTCTTAAAAAATAAACCGTCTTTGGCCATGGTGTAATACACGCGAGCGCCTGACAAAATCAATCCATTATTACATCCAAAAGTGGAAACCATAATCATTATTGCAATGACTATTGTACCGCCATTTCCAAAAATCACATTGGCTGCCGCCACTCCAACTCTGTCCTTCTCCGCCAGCGCAATATCGTGCAATGGCAAGATCGACATATACATGACATTGGCTGAAACATAAATAACTGTAACGATAAGTGTTCCTAGAAATAAACTCAGGCCTATGTTTCTTTGTGGGTTTTTCATTTCCCCTGCAATAAACGTAACGCTGTTCCAGGAGTCACTACTGAAAATGGATCCAACCATTGCCGATGCAATCGCCCCCATACCAAGTACAAAAGTGTAATCTAAAATATTGCCTTCTTTTCCGATGCCATGCATTTGCCACGCATTGCTCCAGTTCGCGTTCCAGACTTCGCCTTTTATCATTACAAAACCAAATGCGATTAATCCAAAGAGGCTGGCAAGCTTGATGACAGTTAAGAAACTCTGGATCACTTTTCCACCTTGTACGCCACGTGTGTTAATAAAAGTTAGTAACACGATAATGAAAATTGAAACCAGTTGTGCTGGCGAAATTTTCAGAAAATGTAAATCGAGCAAAACCAAATCCTCGCTTGCCCACGGTAAGAGATAGGCCATGAACTTGGCAAAAGCTACGCCCACCGCAGCAATAGTGCCTGTCTGGATCACGGCGAAATAACTCCAGCCATACAGAAATGCTGTGAGCGGATTATATGCTTCCTTCAGATATACATATTGACCTCCTGCCTTTGGAAACATCCCGCTGAGCTCGCCATAACTTACAGCTGCCGTAATTGTCATAAAGCCGGTAATCACCCACACACCCACCAACCAGCCTCCGCTGCCCACGTTGCGCAGAATATCGGCGCTTACAATAAAAATACCAGAACCTATCATCGAGCCAGCAACCAGCATGGTACCATCCCACAATCCTAAAACGGGTTTGAATTCTTTTTCACTCATGCCGAAAGATAAGCGAAGAGCCACATGATCAAAAACCCCAAATGCACTTTTGTTAATTTTTTATCTTTAATGCAAATCCCGTATAAAGCCCCAGTTATGAAAAAAATAGTTTTGTATTCGATGCTCCTTGTATTGGTTGGATGTCAAGAGAGGAAAAATAGCAACTATCAAATTAGCAACGTCTCCAAAGACTATGCAGCAGCTTATTTCGAAGACTCGGCGCGGGTCGATAAAATTTTGAAATTCCGGCATGTCGTTGATTCTATTTTTCGAAAGTCCGCAAGTACAAACCATAATCCGGCCGTCGCCTACGGAATTGTAGTTGACAATCAATTGATCTATTCCAATGCCACTGGGTATTCAAACATTGAAAAACGAATTGTAGCCGACAACAAATCCCGTTTCCGCATTGCTTCAATGACAAAAAGCTTCACCGCCATGTCGATACTTCGTCTGCGCGATGAAGGCAAACTACAACTGACCGATCCTGTTGCGAAATATATCCCCGAAATGCAGTCGTTAAAGTATCCCACACTTGATGCGTCGCCAATAACCATTTTTAATTTGCTCACCATGTCCGCCGGATTCCCGGAAGATAACCCATGGGGAGATCGCCAACTTTCAGATACCGATGAAGATCTTATTAATCTTGTTAAGCAGGGAGTTTCGTTTTCGACCAATCCGGGTTCGCAATTTGAATACAGCAATCTTGGATATGGGTTGCTTGGCAGGATTATCGCTAATGTTTCGAAGCAGTCGTATCAGGATTATGTAATCGAAAAAATATTGCGGCCACTCGGCATGAACGACTGCGAATATGAGTATGAAAAAATTCCCGCCGAAAAGTTGGCACTCGGCTATCGCTGGGAAGACAATCAACTGAAACCTGAAGCACTTCTCAAAGACGGATCATACGCATCGATGGGCGGCATGATTTGCACTATCGATGATTTTGCAAAGTACATGAGTTTCTTGCTCACGTCATGGCCTGCACGAAATGAACCCGAAACCGGCCCGGTGAATAGAACTTCCGCACGTGAAATGCAGCAGCCATGGATGTTCAGAGGTTTTGCACCCAATTATAAAACGCATAGCGGAGAACTGTGCCCACGTACCGGCAGCTATGGTTTTGGATTGGGATGGAGGCAAGATTGCCATGGTCTCATTTCAATTTCACACAGCGGCGGTCTTCCGGGCTTTGGCAGCGTGCATATTATTATGCCAGACTTGGGTGTAGGTATTGTAGCATTTAGCAATCTCACCTACGCCAATATGGGCGCCCCTGCATCACAAGCGCTCGATACATTAATTCTATTAGCCAATTTGAAAAAAAGGGTTTTACCGGTTTCTCCAACTCTGAAACAAATTCAAGATCAGATAGTAAAAATTTTGCCTGATTGGAAAGATGAAAAAGATTCTTTGTTTGCTGAAAATTTCTTCCCTGACAAATCCAAAGCTTATCGCAAAAAGGAAACAGATGAGCTTTTTGCCAAAGCAGGAAAAATAACTTCTGTTGGAAAGATGCAACCCGAAAATTTACTTCGAGGCTCATTTGAATTAACTGGCGAGAAGGAGACAATAGAAATTTCGTTTACGCTCACTCCCGAGGCTCAACCTAAAGTTCAGTATTTGAGTTTTAGGCTAAAGGCCAGGTAAGTTTTTTATCTCCCCAATACTTCGTTAGAACTAATCGTGGTTGGTAGAACTGCTAACCATTCGAATCATTTTGCAGCCGTTGAAAAATGGTTTCTACTTTCCTGTTCTTTCAATTCGTTTAACGCAAGTAAACAAATTAACCCTATTGTTATGCAAAACTTTATCATCAAAAAATGTTTCCCGACGCTAGTGATTGCGTTGGTTGCTGCCGGTGCCTGGGCGCAAGGTGTGGTCACAACTCCGCGCACTCCGAGCCCTGCTTCCAAAATTTCTCAAACCATTGGTATTTCAACAGTCACAGTCAACTACTCTCGCCCATCGGTAAAAGGGAGAGAGGTCTGGGGTGCGCTCGTTCCATACGGTTGGAATGTGCAGGGCTTTGGTGCACAAAACTCAGCACCATGGCGTGCCGGGGCAAATGAAAATACCGTCATCACATTTTCACATGACGCAAAGGTGCAAGGGAAACCGGTTCCTGCTGGGTCGTATGGATTGTTTTATGTTATTAACAAGGATAACTCAGGCGAAGTGGTATTGTCAAAAGACTATCGCTCATGGGGAAGCTTCTGGTATGAGCCAACTCATGATTTGCTACGCGCGAATATTACTGTGCGAGACAACGCAAATACTGAGCTGCTAACCTACGATTTCATTAACCTCGACAAAAATTCCGCTGAGCTGGTATTGAATTGGGAGAAGAAACAATTCCCTGTGAAAATTGAATTCGCAGTGGATGACATCGTTATGGCAAACGCTACCGAGGAATTAAAAAATACTATAGGATTTGGCTGGCAAGGATTTTCGAGTGCAGCTAACTATGCTCTTCAAAATAAAGTAAACACTGAAAAAGCCTTGGGTTGGATAGATCAGGCCATTGGGCAAAACCGAAGCTATACTACACTTAGAATCAAATCGGGTCTGCTAAAACTGTCGGGTAAAGATGCAGATGCTGAAAAGCTGATGACCGAAGCAACTACACTGGCAACCGAAGTCGAACTTAACAATTACGGTTACCAACTCATTGCTCAAAGCCAGATCGACAAAGCAATTGAAATATTAACATTAAACACCGTGCGCTTTCCTAAGAGTGCAAATGTGTGGGATAGCCTTGGCGAAGCCTACTCCATCAAAGGCGATAAGCCAAATGCGATAAAGAATTTTAAAAAATCACTGACGCTCAATCCTCCCGAAGCAACTAAAACAAACTCTGAGAAATTCCTTAAACAGTTGGGAGCAATGTAAAGCCTACTGCAAACGACATCGTCAAAATAAAAAAACGGCAGAAGAGATTCCTGCCGTTTTTGCTTTAAGCCAATCTTAAAGATTATTCGCTTTTCTTTTCCTTGGAAGAAGCCTTTGCTTTCTTGCCGGTAATCTTCAATTCTTCACCGGTTCCTTCATAGTCGGCCAAGATTGTACCGCCTTCGGTCACCTCACCTTTCAGTATTTCTTCTGCTACCGGATCTTCCAAATATTTTTGAATAGCACGGTTCAGTGGACGAGCACCAAACTGGTGATCATATCCTTTCTCAGCAAGGAAATCCTTGGCCTTGTCAGTCAACTCAACAGTATAACCTAGAGCTAGAATTCTTGCAAAAAGTTTTCCTAGAGTTATATCAATGATTTTGTGAATATGCTCACGTTGCAATGAGTTGAACACAATCACGTCATCCAAACGATTAAGGAACTCAGGACTGAAAGCACGCTTCAATGCACTTTGAATCGTGCTCTTCATCATCTCTTCTTCATTCTCGCGTTTCGCCTTTGTTGTAAATCCTATACCTGCTCCAAAATCTTTAAGATCTCTGACACCTATATTGGATGTCATAATGATAATCGTATTACGGAAGTCAACTCTTCTGCCCAGACCATCCGTGAGGATTCCATCATCCAAAACCTGAAGTAATATATTGAATACATCCGGATGCGCCTTTTCGATTTCATCAAGTAAAATTACGCTATAAGGCTTCCGTCTTACTTTTTCTGTAAGCTGACCTCCTTCTTCATAGCCAACATATCCTGGAGGCGCTCCGACCAACCGAGACACAGAAAATTTCTCCATGTATTCACTCATGTCGATCCGCACGAGAGCATCGTCTTTATCAAATAAATAACTGGCCAGCACTTTGGCGAGTTCGGTTTTGCCAACTCCGGTGGGGCCCAAGAAAATGAATGAACCGATTGGTTTCTTAGGATCTTTTAAGCCAACGCGTGTCCGCTGAATCGCCTTTGTCAACTTCTTAATAGCCTCTTCCTGACCAATGACTCTGCCGCTTAACTGTTCGCCCATGCCCAAAAGTTTGTTGCTCTCTTTCTGTGCAATTCGATTAGCTGGGATGCCTGTCATCATACCAATCACATCAGCGACATTGTCTTCAGTAACGGTATATTTTTCTGTGCGGGTCTTTTCTTCCCATCGTGCCTTGGCCAAATCCAGCTGTTCGATTAGTTTCTTTTCCTTATCGCGGAGCTGAGCAGCTTCTTCATATTTCTGGCTCTTCACCACACGGTTCTTCTCTTTCTTCACATCTTCAATCGCTTCCTCAAATTTGACGATGTCTTCCGGCACATGAATATTATTGATGTGCACGCGCGCACCGGCTTCGTCCATTACGTCAATTGCTTTATCTGGAAGAAAACGATCGCTGATATAACGATCTGAAAGCTTTACACAAGACTCAAGGGCTTCCTTGGTGTACGTTACATGGTGATGGTCCTCGTATTTTTCTTTAATGTTCTCCAAAATCTGGATTGTCTCATCCACAGATGTAGAGTCAACTAAAACCATTTGGAATCTTCTGGCGAGAGCACCATCTTTTTCGATATACTGACGATACTCATCCAACGTGGTTGCACCGATACATTGAATCTCGCCACGCGCCAACGCTGGCTTGAACATATTTGATGCATCCAGCGAGCCTGAGGCTCCACCTGCGCCTACAATGGTATGGAGTTCATCTATGAATAAAATTACATCAGGTGACTTTTCAAGTTCGTTCATCACGGCCTTCATCCGTTCTTCAAACTGGCCCCGGTATTTTGTACCCGCTACCAACGAAGCAAGATCAAGGGTGACCACACGCTTACCAAACAACACACGAGACACTTTCTTCTGAATGATTCTCAATGCAAGGCCTTCCGCAATAGCTGTTTTACCTACGCCGGGTTCGCCTATTAATATAGGATTGTTCTTTTTTCTACGCGAAAGGATTTGTGCTACACGCTCAATCTCCTTTTCGCGGCCAACTATTGGATCAAGTTTGTTGTCTTCGGCCAAGCGGGTAAGATCACGACCAAAATTATCAAGTACTGGTGTACGCGATTTCTCTGTTCCCTTTTTTTCCTTACCGGTTCCGGGCGTTGCACCGCTACCAAACATCTTAGACGAATCTTCATCAGGATCATCAGTATCAGAAGATGCCTTCGGATTTTCGTGCTGGTACTCCAGCATTTCTTTTACAATGTCGTAGGCTACATCAAACTTGTTAAGGATTTGAGTAGCCAGATTATCAGGATCGCGCAGGATGGAGAGAAGCAAATGTTCTGTTCCGATCAACTGTGCTTTAAAGACTTTCGCTTCGAGATAAGTGATTTTAAGAATTTTCTCAGAGGCACGCGTGAGCGGGATATTTGCTACGTTCTTTATTTCATGCGTAGCCGTTCCTTTAGAGACTTTTTCGATCTCACTCCGCAATTGCTCCAACTGTACTCCCAGTTTTTTCAACACTGCGACAGCAACCCCTTCACCTTCCCGTATCATACCAAGAATGAGGTGCTCTGTGCCGATGTAATCGTGTCCTAACCGGAGTGCTTCTTCCCGGCTCAGCGTAATTACTTCTTTTACCCGGTTAGAAAATTTTGCTTCCATGTTTGGCATAGCTTATAGAGATATGTAAATGTAAACGTTAGGGTTGATTATTCAAATATTGCTAAGGGCTCCTTCCAGCTAACTACGAAGTAAGAACAACATTAGATTCTTATTCGTTCGGTAAGGCTTTTGACGCCTTGATTAGTTCCAGAGAGCGGGGACCTTCGCAAAATAATAAATCAATAAAGCTGAGGTTGCTTGCAAATTCGCTGCCAAAAACCTGATAATAGGGCTGCGACCGGTAAAACTGACGTGAAGTAAATGGTTTCTTGTCCGAAATCACTGATCTTAAATCAAAAACATTATTCGTTAGAGATTTTTGATAAGACACACTTACCGAAATGGGAATTTGCAGTCCCAGCGATCGCAGACAGAATGACAGCAGATCGCGATTCAAGTCAAGTAAAAGCTTGTGGTCGAAAAACAAAATCCTTTTCAGCTCTTCAAAATAGTAATCAAAATACGGTGCCTTGCGGTAGGCCGACTCTATACTGCGCCAATGATTGTTGCGCCATTTTATTCCTGGCTCCAGCTGTACTTCTTCGGTCAATATTTTTCCGTGTCTCTCGGCTAATGGAACTGTTAACATTTTGACGCCATGTGATGTATTGATATGGCATCGGTTGCGAGAAGTTTGCTTTGGAAAGTGCTCCTTGCCTTCAAGAATAATCTCCTTACACAAACTGATCGTGCAGAGATACTCTATCGAAGGAAGATACTGCGGTTCAATCAAAATGATCATAGATACTGAATCCGAAGGGTCAATAAAATTCCTTAAAATCGCCAAGACCTTGCCTGATCACTTTTGGCTCATCACTGGTGAAATCTACAATTGTAGAGGGCACATTGCCACCGGCGCCTCCATCAATCACCAAATCCACCTGGTGCTTGAAGTCTTCATAAATTTCTTCAGGGTCTGTTGAGTATTCCTTTATTGTGTCATCGTCTTTTATTGAGGAGGTGATCAATGGATTACCCATCGATTTTACAATTGCCAATGGTATAGGATGATTGGGGATGCGAATACCTACTGTATTTTTATTCACTCCCAGAATTTTAGGCACGCGGCTGCTTGACTCAAAAATAAATGTAAATGCACCGGGCAAAGTTTTCTTTAGAATCTTGAAAACAGGAGTATCAATTCTCTTTACATATTCTGAAATATGAGCCAGATCGCTGCAGATAAATGAAAGATTCAATTTTTGCGGTTTGATGTCCTGAATCTTGCAAAGCCGTTCCACTGATCTGCGATTCATCAAATCACAACCGATCCCATAAATAGTATCTGTCGGATAAATGATGATACCTCCGTTTTGCAGCACTTCAACGACGCGATCTATTTTTCGCGACTCGGGATTTTGCGGATGAACAGAGAGAAATTCGGCTGGCATGTTAAAATTAACTGCAAGGTAATTCAGAACTTGGTTCAAGTGCATGAGCGAATGGGCTCTGAGGCAAATTCTTTTCGTAATTTTAGATTTTTATCTTAACCCGTATGACCAAAGAAGTAAATAAAGTCAAGCTCGCATTTTATATTATCGGATCGACGCTATTGATCACTTTCGTTTTCTATGCTTATCAGATTTGCTATACCGCTAATATATTAGTTGAACAAGATGACAAGCTGTTCATAATTCGCACAGGAGCTTCTTTTCGCAAAGTGCAGGAAGATTTAGGCAACAATAACTTTGTTAACGATATGGTGTCCTTCAGTTTTTTGGCAAGGCTCTCGGGCTACGACAAAGAGATTACACCCGGTCGGTTCATCCTGCGACGAAACATGACCAACCTGCAAGCTTTGAAAATTTTAAAATCAGGCAAGCAAGAGCCGGTGAAAGTAACTTTTTCGTATGTGCGCCTTCGCCAGGAGTTGGTCGAAAAGATGACTAAGAATGTGGGTATGTCGCCCGATGAACTCAATGAAGCAATTGATGAATTCGTTTCCACTAATAAAGAGGGCTTCAACAAGGAAAATATTTTGTGCATGTTTTTACCCAACACGTACGAAGTCTATTTCAATATTTTTCCGGAAGACCTGGTCAACCGGATGAATGCTGAATACAAGAAATTTTGGTCAGAAGAACGATTGGCCAAAGCCAAAGCAGCAGGGCTTACACCAATTGAAGTCTCAATACTCGCTTCCATTGTGCAGGCTGAAACAATAAAGCAGGATGAGGCTCCGGTCATTGCAGGTTTATATATCAATCGACTAAAAAAGGATATCGCCCTTCAAGCTGACCCAACTTTGATTTATGCAATTGGTGACTTCAGTTTGAAACGAGTGCTCAACGGTCATAAACAAATAAACTCACCTTATAATACTTATAAACATCCGGGACTTCCGCCAGGCCCAATCAACGTTCCTCAGATTGCAAGTATCGATGCCGTGCTGGATTATCAGCACAATGACTATTATTATATGTGTGCGAAAGAGGATTTCTCTGGCTACCACAATTTTGCTCACAACCTTGAAGATCACAATAAGAATGCGCGTAAGTACCAGAAAGCACTGGATGCAGAAATGGCAAAGGCCGAAAAAAAGAAAAAGTAATGTATCGATCTGAAACAACGGTGCGTGTACGCTATGGTGAAACTGATCAGATGGGATTTGTCTATTACGGTTATTATGCAACGTATTATGAAGTAGCGCGCGTAGAAAGCCTGCGTCAGCTTGGGCTTACGTACAAAGAACTTGAAGATGGAGGAGTGATGATGCCTGTGCTGGAGAATAAATCGAAGTATTTAGCGCCTGCTTTGTATGATGATGAATTGCGGATTGTCACCGTAATCCGCGAAAAGCCTACGGTGCGCATTTCGTTTGAGTATGAAATCTACAATCAGTCCGGCAAAATGATCCATCAGGGTGAAACACTTCTTGCATTCGTAAACAAGGGAACTGGAAAACCCTGCCGTCCGCCCGAACATTTCCAAAAGGTATTAATCCCCTATTTCGGATGAAATATGTTACGCGCAAACGGATATTAAAATTTAGAACGGCCCGCACCGGACGCAATTGGCTTAAACGCATAAAATTCAATAAACACGACAACCTTTCGCTTTACAAATTTTTAAAGATTTTCATTTACAACATCAACGAAGATGAGATTATGGACCGCTCCAACGGAGTTGCCTACAATTTCATTCTCGCAATTTTTCCTGCGATCATTTTTTTATTCACGCTCATTCCATACATCTCCATTTATTTTCCTGAGATCACCACCGATACAATCATGCAATTTTTGTCGGACGTGATGCCAACCAATATGTATACTGTCGTGTCATCCACCGTTCTTGATATCGTGAGTATTCACCGAGGAGGGTTGCTCACATTCGGATTTGTTTTAGCTATATATCTTTCTACCAATGGAATGATGGCGTTGATGCGCGCTTTCAATGCCTGCTATCGAACAGTGGAACGAAGAAACTGGCTGCGAATGCGCCTCACCGCTACATGGCTTACACTAATGCTGTCGGTTGTTTTGGTATTGGCAATCGCGTTGTTAATCGTGGGGCAGTTCAGTTTGAATTATGCAACCAATCATCTGGAGAAATTCAGCCACTTGAATATCGACCATTACACAATCTACATTCTATTTGTTTTGCGGTTTATCATCATCTTCATTGTGTTTTTCATTGCGATTTCGTTCGTCTACTATTTCGGACCTGCGGTGCATTACAACTGGAGTTTTTTTTCAATTGGGTCGTTGGCTGCCACGCTGGCGGTGCTCGGAATTTCGTATGGCTTCTCTTTTTACCTAACCAATTTTGCGAGTTATAATAAGGTCTACGGATCTATTGGTGCCTTGATAGCATTGATGGCTTGGGTTCAGCTGATCACCATGGTACTTTTGTTTGGTTACGAAATCAATGCCAGCCTTCACTATGGCCGCAAAATGGAGGCAATCGGGAGCCACAAGCGCACATTAAAGAGTGCCAAATCTTTTCGCTAGAAGAAATGACCCTGGCTTTGCCAAAGAAGATTTTCCGATTACTTTTGCAGTCCCAAAATTAAATAAACCTGCACAGAGGAGTGGTAGAGCGGTTTATTGCACCGGTCTTGAAAACCGGAGACCCTTCACGGGGTCCGGGGGTTCGAATCCCTCCTCCTCTGCTAAGCCCCGACAATCAGTCGGGGTTTTTTAATGCCTACTTACCCGAGGCAATCGTGGCTGGATAGACTATATTTCGTGCCATTTTTACTTTCATGATCAGAAAATCAATTGAAGCGTTACAACGAGAAGCAGCAGAGACTGGCACTCACTCTTTAAAGCGTAGTCTCAATGCAGTAAACCTCGTAGCTATAGGCATTGGGGTAATTATTGGTGCAGGTTTGTTTTCGCTTACCGGGATAGCCGCCGCCAATAATGCAGGGCCAGCTGTAACCTTATCATTTATTATTGCTGCCGTAGGCTGTGCATTCAGTGCGCTTTGTTATGCCGAATTTGCCTCAATGGTACCCGTGGCCGGGAGTGCATATACCTATGCCTATTCAACTCTTGGTGAATTTTTCGCCTGGATTATTGGGTGGGATCTGGTGCTGGAATATTCTGTTGGGGCGGCAACTGTTGCCATCAGCTGGTCGCAGTATCTCGTTAGGTTTTTAAGTAAATACGGTATTCAGCTGCCACCCCAACTCACGTCATCTCCTTTTGAAACGATTACACTTTTCAATGGATCATCTATTCACGGCTGGATTAATCTGCCGGCTGTGCTAATCATAATCTTTATTACTTCTATTATCATCCGGGGTACCAAGGGCTCTGCCTTGTTTAATGTTATTGTTGTTTCATTGAAGATAGGTGTGGTTATAGTTTTCATTGCGCTCGGCTGGAATTACATCAACCCTGCCAATTATGTGCCTTACATTCCGGTCAATACCGGAACATTTGGTGAATTTGGAGTCAGTGGAATATTTCGCGGCGCCGGAGTAGTATTTTTTGTGTTTATAGGGTTTGATATCGTAGCCACAATGGCTCAAGAAACCAAAAACCCAAAACGCAACATGCCTATCGGAATCATCGGTTCGCTTGTCATCTGTACATTGCTTTTTGGTCTTTTCAGTTTTGTAATGACCGGATTGGCACATTATACTGAATTTAAAAACAGTGCCGCTCCCGTTGCCATAGCTATTGAAAAAACACCTTACTATTGGATGAGCCAAGCCATCATATTGGCAATTATCATTGGCTACACGTCTGTGATCTTGGTTGATCTGCTGGGGCAATCGCGCGTATTTTTTTCCATGAGCCGCGATGGACTATTGCCCAAACTCTTCGCTGAAGTTCACCCAAAATTTCGTACTCCCTATAAAGGAAATATCCTTCTATGTGTTTTTATCAGCGTGTTTGCCGGCCTGGTGCCTATTCGTGTGGTTGGTGAGATGACGAGCATCGGTACGCTGCTTGCCTTTGTTATGGTTTGCCTCGGTGTCCTTATTTTAAGGAAGCGTGAGCCCAATTTACCCAGGGCATTTAAAACTCCGTGGGTACCGGTGGTCCCAATACTTGGAATCATCACGTGCTTAATTATTATGTTGTCGCTCCCGCTGGGCACCTGGATACGCCTGATCGTGTGGCTTGTGATAGGACTGGCAGTCTATTATTTCTATGGAAAAAAGAATAGCAAACTGGGAAACGAGCAAAAAATCTAAAACTGTAAATACCCTTCCGGCAATTCCAATCGAATCTTCTTTTCTGACTTATTGAGGCTCTTAATAAAGGGCGCATCAACAGGAATCAATATTTCTACTTTGCCCGCAATGACCAATAACCGATTGGCTCCCTGATGCTGGACTTCCTTTACCCTGCCAAGAGTTCCAAGGTTTTTATCGATGACTTCAAAGTCGAATACTTCGTCATCATAAAACTGGCCTCTCTTTAGTTTTGGACGATTCAATTTGGAAAGATAAAGGCTGCAGCCTTTCAGCATGGCGGCACTCTCTAATGAATTAACATTTTCAAATTTCAGAAAGGGCTTATCCGGCTTGCCTGAAACTTTCTCAACAAAATAAGGAACCAGAGCTCCATTAAATTCGAGATACAGGGAGTTCATCTCCTCAAATTCTATTTCACTCTCAAGTATGGCAGTTACCTCACCACGCAGTCCGTGTGTCTTTGAAATGTATCCTACTTTAAAGTATTGCTCGATGTCCATTCTTGTAAAATAAAAAATGCCAACACTATTGCGCTGGCATTTGAATTTAAGCTTTTTAAGTTCTAAGCCTGAGTCTCCGTTGCAGCAGGTGCTGCCTCTTCTGCTGGTGCAACGGTTTCAGCAACTATTGCTTTTTTGCGGATGGCTTCAGCACGTGCTTCTTTCACCTTCGTTTCGGCTTCTTTGCGTGCTTTAGCTTTATCAGCTTTAGACTTGGTCACGTTATCGATCTTCGATTGGATTTTTGCTTCTTTAGCTTTTACCCAGTCAGCCAATTTTGTGTCGGCTTGCTCTTGAGTAATAGCGCCTTTATTTACACCAATCTGCAAATGTCTTTTGTACAAAATACCGCGGTATGACAACACAGCACGGATTGTATCTGAAGGTTGTGCACCGTTCATTAACCAATGAAAAGCACGGTCATCCTGAAGGACAATAGATGCTGGAACGGTAAGTGGATTGTAGGTTCCTATTTTTTCAATGAATTTGCCATCACGTGGCGCCCTGGCATCAGCTACTACTACATCATACAAAGCCAGTTTTTTTCTACCCCTGCGGGCCAATCTGATTTTTACCATTTTCGGTTAGTTTTTAATGTTGGATCTCGTCCGTTTTTAAAAGGATTGCAAAAGTAAGGCTTTTTTTAAACTTGGCAACCGCCATTAGCCGATTTCCACAACAATATCGACTTGAATAGCCTCTTTTGCATTACCTCAACGAGGTATTATCAACTTCGAGCGTCAATATTCTATATATTTGCATAACCGATTATTAGGTTTTATTATTTTATCAATTCTTTTTAGGTTTGATTCCATTCAAGAAAAACTATGGACAAATATTCCTACATCTCCAATGCTGACGTAGGCTATATCGATCAGCTTTATCAAAATTACAAACAAGATCCTGCCGGAGTTGACCCCACCTGGCAAAAGTTTTTTGAGGGGTATGACTTCTCTTCACAACGCTATGGAGATAACGGCCATGGCACAACCGACGGAGCTAATATTAAGGAGACCTTCGTTCGCACCTTAATTTTTGCCTACCGCTCATTTGGTCATTTAAAATCCAATACCAATCCGGTACGCGAACGCAGAGACCATGGGGTGCAACTCGATCACACCAATTTTGGACTGACAGATGCTGACCTGGATACCGAATTTGACGTTGCATCTGAGGTTGGGATGCCGAAGTCCTCATTGAGAAAAATCATTGATCGATTAAAAGTACTTTACCTAGGCCCTATCGGTTTTGAATATAATTTCATCCGCAATGATGAGGTACGCAACTGGTTCAACCAAAAAATTGAAAAAGAATACTTTAATTATAACCCTAGTCAGGAAGAAAAGAAGCGTATCCTGAGTAAGCTAAATGAAGCAGTAGTTTTTGAGAATTTCCTTCATACTAAGTTTTTAGGACAAAAGCGCTTTTCGCTTGAGGGCGGAGAAAATACCATTCCTGCGCTCGAGACTATTATTAACAAATCAGCCGAACTTGGAGTTAAAGAAGTTGTGATAGGTATGGCCCATCGAGGCCGGCTGAATGTGCTTACAAACACACTTGGTAAAACTTACGAACAGATATTCACCGAATTTGAAGGTAACATCAATCCCGACCTGACTATGGGCGATGGTGATGTGAAATACCACTTAGGTTACTCCAGTCATATCGATACACCTTCTGCGAATAAAATTTATTTAAAGTTAACGCCCAATCCTTCGCACCTTGAAGCTGTTGATGGCTTGGTGGTGGGGTACACACGCGGCCAAATCGATGACGAGTATAAAGGCGACCTCAGCAAAGGTATGGCTATACTTATTCATGGAGATGCTGCACTGGCAGGACAAGGAATTGTCTATGAGGTAATCCAAATGTCTGGCTTGCCAGGCTATACCACTGGCGGTACAATCCATTTTGTAATCAATAATCAAATCGGCTTCACTACCGACTATGATGACGCGCGCACAAGCATTTACTGCACCGATCTTTCCAAGATTGTTGATGCACCAATTCTTCACGTAAATGGAGACGATGCCGAAGCCGTAACTTTCTGTTCCAATCTTGCAGTAGAATACCGGCAGAAATTCGGGAAGGACATTTTCATTGATATGCTTTGTTACCGCAGGCATGGTCACAACGAAAGTGATGAGCCCAAATTCACTCAGCCTAAGTTGTACAACCTGATTGCCAAGCATCCCAACCCACGTGAAATCTATGTAAAGAAATTGGTAGACCGTGCGGATATGGATGCCTCTCTGGCTGATGAACTGGATAAGAGTTTCCGCAATCAGCTTCAGGACAGATTGAATGAAGTGAAACAGAAACCACTTCCATACAAACCACAAAAGATCGAAAACGAATGGGAGAAGCTTCGGAAATCGAAACCCGAAGATTTTGACCAATCTCCTGATACAAGCATTAAGCAAGCCGTTGTCGATAAAGTTGCGAAAGCGTTAATTACTATTCCGGAAGGATTCAAACCTTTAAAACAGATTGAGAAATTGTTGAAAGATCGTAAAACTGCGTTCTTCGATGATAAAATCTTAGGGTGGGCCGAAGCGGAATTGCTTGCTTACGGATCACTGCTATCGCAAGGTGTACCCGTGCGCATGTCTGGTCAGGATGTGAAGCGAGGTACATTTAGCCATCGTCATGCTTATTTCTTTGATGCCAACACAAATGAGCCGTATTGCAATATCGACCACATCGAAGAAGGCCAGCAAAAATTCAACATCTACAATTCGCTTCTGTCAGAATTTGGTGTGCTTGGTTTTGAGTATGGATATGCAATGTCAACTCCTCACGCGCTAGTGATTTGGGAAGCCCAGTTTGGTGACTTCGCGAATGGCGCCCAGGTAATGATTGACCAATTCATTTCTAGTGCAGAGTCAAAGTGGCAACGAATGAATGGTCTAGTGATGTTGTTGCCTCACGGATATGAAGGACAGGGGCCCGAACATTCAAATGCAAGGCCCGAACGTTTCTTACAGCTTTCGGCCGAATACAACATGATCGTTAGTAACCCGACAACGCCAGCCAACATTTTCCATCTTCTCCGCAGGCAGGTAACTTGGGATTTCAGAAAGCCGTGTATCGTATTTTCACCCAAGTCATTGCTTCGCCATCCTGCCGTGGTATCTCCTTTGAAGGATTTTACAAAAGGATCTTTTCAGGAAGTGATCGACGATGCCAGCGTTGACGCAAAGAATGTGAAGAAAGTGGTACTCTGCTGCGGTAAAGTTTATTACGATTTGCTCGACGGCCAGCAGAAAAAGAAAAGCAAAGACGTTGCCATTGTAAGAATGGAGCAACTTCATCCCTTCCCCGAAAAGCAACTAAATGCAGTTTTGAAAAAATACAAATCCGCGAAGCTAACTTGGGTGCAGGAAGAGCCGGCAAACATGGGCTATTGGTCGTACATATTGCGTAATATGCAAGGCCTCGACCTGATATCACGCAAAGCAAGTGCATCGCCCGCAACAGGGTACTCTAAAGTTCACAAGGCTGAACAAGAGAAAATTGTTAACCAGGCATTAGAAGTTTAATAGCATTATTCAATACCAAATATTTCTATGGCACAACAAGTAAAAGTACCTACCGTCGGAGAGTCTATTACCGAAGTGACTATTGCCAACTGGTTGAAAAAAGATGGTGATGTTGTGAAGATGGATGAAGTAATAGCCGAACTGGAATCTGACAAAGCAACATTTGAACTGCCAGCCCCACAAGCGGGCATTTTAAAAATTACAAAACAACAAGGCGAAGTAGTATCTATTGGCACAGTGATCTGTGAGATTGCCGATGGAGCTGCTTCTTCAGTTTCTGCAACTGCATCAAAACCAACTGTAACAGTAACAGCACCATCAACCCCAGCTTCAAAACCTATGCAAACGACCGGAGCAATCAAAGAAATGAAAGTGCCAGCAGTAGGTGAATCGATCACCGAAGTAACAATTTCTACCTGGCTGAAAAAAGAAGGCGACTTCGTAAAACTCGATGAGGTCATTGCCGAAGTCGAATCAGACAAAGCTACATTCGAGTTACCGGCAGAGGCCAATGGTATCTTACGAATTGTTGCGAAAGAAAAAACAACTCTGCCCATTGGTGGCTTAATCTGTAAAATCGAAGTAACCGACGGCGCACCTGCTGCAGTTGCCGCTCCGGCTGCACAAGTTCCGGCTGCCAGCGCAACGGCCACATCAAATGTTTCCTATGCTTCGGGCACGCCATCACCGGCTGCTGCCAAAATATTAGATGAAAAAGGAATCGCTACTTCGCAAGTTGCAGGTTCCGGTATTGGTGGTCGAATCACCAACGACGATGCCGTGAAAGCACAAGCGTCGGCACCGACCAAAGAATCAAAACCAGCACCAGTACTTGCACCACCAGTTATCACATCTGGTGGCTCTCGTACCGAACGAAGAGAAAAAATGACCTCACTGCGCAAAACCATAGCAAAACGCTTGGTGGCAGTGAAGAATGAAACTGCCATGCTCACCACTTTCAATGAAGTGGATATGAAGCCTGTGATGGACTTGCGGAGCCGGTATAAGGATCAATTCAAAGAAAAATACGGAGTAGGCCTGGGGTTCATGTCGTTCTTCACCAAAGCTATTTGTATCGCATTAAAAGACTTCCCGGCGGTGAATGCTTCCATCGACAAGGATGAAATTATATACCACGATTATTGCGATGTGTCAATTGCAGTTTCAACCCCACGAGGATTAGTTGTTCCGGTGATTCGCAATGCTGAGTCATTGACATTTGCTCAAATTGAAAGTGAAGTAGTACGATTGGCAGGCAAAGGCCGTGACGGAAAACTTTCGATCGAAGAGATGACCGGTGGGACTTTCTCCATCACCAATGGAGGAGTATTTGGCTCGATGCTTTCAACTCCTATCATCAATCCTCCACAAGCGGCAATCCTTGGGATGCACAATATTGTGGAGCGAGCGGTTGTACAAAAAGGCGAGGTAGTAGTTCGTCCGATTATGTATGTAGCCCTTTCTTATGATCACCGCATTATTGATGGGAGGGAATCGGTAAGTTTCCTCGTGCGCGTAAAAGAATTACTTGAGGATCCGGGAAGATTAATTTTAGGAGTTTGATTTTAAAATTGAAATGAAATCATTTCTTGCGATTCTATTATTCGCTGGTTTCATTCAAAATTCTGCTAACAAAGATTACCTGCTCGGACGCTTTGATCCTTCAACTGATTCAAGGTTTGTTCAATTAACCGCAGCCCAAGCTAAGGGCAACGCCGTAAATCGATTTTTGAGAAAAGAAGCTTTTGAAGCATTTCAAAAAATGGCGAGCTCAGCTAGGAAAGACGGAGTAGATCTTTTTATCGTTTCTGCCACACGGACTTTTGACTACCAGAAAAAAATTTGGGAAGACAAATGGAATGGAAAAATAAAAGTAGAAGGGAAAAATCTGACTTCGATAACCAATCTAGTCGACCGAGCTCAATTGATTTTGAAATACAGCGCGATGCCCGGTACATCGCGGCATCATTGGGGAACCGATATTGACTTGAACTCTACAGAAGATGACTATTTTCTCACAGATGAAGGAATAAAGGTTTATCAATGGCTCGCTACGCATGCAACTGAATTTGGCTTCTGCCAACCTTACACTTCAAAAGTTAATGGCCGCACTGGTTACGAAGAAGAGAAATGGCATTGGTC
>Ga0206934_1094_pt1 | contig 26096 bp, 21 predicted proteins | sample Alteio_BWOrgHeat_16_FD_152932 | JGI IMG/M metagenome (GOLD analysis project Ga0206934, IMG submission 152932) | Enriched cells from forest soil in Barre Woods Harvard Forest LTER site, Petersham, Massachusetts, United States -... | ecosystem: Environmental > Terrestrial > Soil > Temperate forest >...
TCGAAGTTGCGGTTGGATGTCGAGGCGCAGCGTTCGCCCGGGGCGAGAATATCGGGGTTCATGCCGAGGCACATGGAGCAGCCCGGTTCGCGCCAGTCGAAGCCCGCTTCTTTGAAGATGCGATCAAGGCCTTCCTTTTCGGCCTGCGCCTTCACCTGCTGGGATCCGGGAACCACCATCGCGTTCACGTGCGACGAGACTTTGTGCCCGGCGGCGATGCGAGCCGCAGCACGCAGGTCTTCAATGCGGCCGTTGGTGCAAGAGCCGATGAACACTCGGTCGATGGGCACATCTTCGAGCTTCGTTCCGGCCTTCAGATTCATGTACTCGAGCGCGCGTTCAAATGACTTGCGGTCGAGTTCATTGGCCGCCTTGGCGGGGTCGGGTACCGCTGATGTTACGGGCGCCACCATGCCGGGGCTGGTGCCCCAGCTTACGTAGGGAACCAGCGAGGCTGCATCAATGACTAACTCGCGATCGAACTTCGCACCCGGATCGGTGGGCAGCTTGCGCCATTCGGCAACGGCCTGGTCCCACGCCTCGCCCTTGGGGGAGAACCGCCGGCCCTTGAGGTAGGAAAACGTGGTTTCATCGGGAGCGATCATACCGGCGCGCGCACCTGCTTCGATGCTCATATTGCAGATGGTCATGCGCCCTTCCATCGAGAGCGAGCGAATGGCCGAGCCTGCGTACTCAATTACACAGCCGGTCGCACCGTCGGTGCCGATTTGACCGATGATGGCGAGGATGATGTCTTTCGCGGTGACTCCGGTTGGCAGCTTGCCCTCGACGGAAATACGGAAGGTCTTGGGGTCGGACTGGGGCAGGGTCTGGGTGGCCAGTACATGCTCCACTTCGCTGGTGCCGATGCCGAACGCCAGCGCGCCGAAGGCTCCATGCGTGGATGTATGCGAGTCGCCGCAGACGATGGTCATGCCCGGCTTGGTCAATCCGAGTTCGGGGCCAATCACGTGCACGATGCCTTGCTCGCGCGAATTCACGTCGTAAAGTTCGACGCCGAAATCAGAGCAGTTTTGCCGCAGGGTGGCGATCTGCTTCGCCGCAATCTGGTCGACGATATTCAAACGGCCTTCGATCGTGGTTGGTACATTGTGATCCACGGTTGCGATGGTGCGATCGGGCCGGCGGACTTTGCGGCCAGCCAGGCGAAGCCCTTCAAATGCCTGGGGAGAAGTGACCTCGTGCACCAGCTGCAGGTCGATGTAGAGCAGCGTGGGCTCGCCCTTGGGCTCGACCACTACGTGCTGCTGCCATACTTTTTCGAAGAGGGTCTTTGGTTCCATGAAAAAAAGCTCCTAGCTTCCAGCTCCCAGCCTCCAGCTTGATTGTTCCTGCCTCGGCCTGTCGTTCCCTTGGTTGCGGTCTCGTTTGTTCTTCAATGCCAGGTCCCTCACCAGGTAAACTCGGTCCCGAAGCATCGTAATATCCCAGGTCTCAAAATCGAGACCTGGGGCACCCTAGATTGGTACAAAACTAGACTGGTACAAAACTGGCCAGAAACCTAGAAGCTCAAACCTTGCTCTTAGGAACTGACAGCCAATATCTGGCTCTTGATGGTCTCCCGCACCCTTGCGCCCATCGCTGTCGTCGAGAGCACGGTGTATCCGTGCGGGTTGGTGCGCGCCAGGTCCGGCGTTCGGCAGCCCGACTCAAGGACCTTGCGCACGGCAGTCTCGACGGCATGGGCTTCGGTCTCGAGGCCCGCCGAATGGCGCAGAATCAGCGCGCCCGTCAGAATCGCTCCCAGCGGATTGGCCAGACCCTTGCCGGCGATGTCGGGAGCCGAGCCGTGCACTGGTTCGTACAAGTTGACCTTGCCACCGATGGTCGCCGAGGGCAACATGCCCAGGGACCCAGTGATGACCGCGGACTCGTCGGACAGAATGTCGCCGAAGAGATTCTCGGTCAGCACCACGTCATAGTTGCGCGGCTGGTTCATCAGGTGCATGGCCATCGCATCGACGTACTGGTGTTCGACGGTCACGTCGGGAAATTCGCTGGCGACTTCATTCACGGTGGCGCGCCAAAGCTGCGAAACTTCGAGCACGTTGGCTTTGTCTACGCTGGTGAGTTTCTTGCGCCGTCCCTGGGCCAGCCTGAATGCAACGCGAGCCACGCGGGCAACTTCATCGCGGGTGTAGCGCATCGTGTTCCAGGCTTCGCCAGTTGTCCGATTCCATTCGCGGGGCGTGCCGAAGTACAGGCCGCCGAGCAGTTCGCGGACAAATAGAATGTCGGCACCTTCGACGATCTCCGGGCGCAGAGGGCTGTTGACCGTGAGTTCCTTGAAAGCGAAAGCCGGGCGCAGGTTGGCGAAGCCGCCGAGCTCGGAGCGTATTTTCAAGAGGCCGGCTTCGGGGCGCTTGTCGGGGGGAAGGGAATTGAACTCGTTGCCGCCCACCGCGCCCAGCAGCACGGCATCGCTGGCCAGCGCTTCGCTCAGCGTGTCGGCAGGAAGGGGCGTACCGTCCTGCACGATCGCAACGCCGCCAATGCGGCGCTCCGCAAAAGTGAATTCGTGTCCGCCCAGTTCGGCTACTTCGCGCAACACAGCAACGGCTTCGTTGGTGACCTCGGGACCGATGCCGTCGCCGGCAGTAACTAGAATCTTCAGCTTCATTTGTTTTCCAGTGATCAGTGAACAAGTTGTCAGTTATCAGATGTCCGGGGTCAGAAAGGGTTGACCCTGGACTCGCGACGCAATGGTCTTGTAACGGGATCGGGGTCCGATTAATCCAGTTCCGCTACGGGCTCCTGGCGCCGCTCGCGGATGGGGTCGGGGAGAATGCCGATCAGGTCCTGGTCGTAAATGTTTTTCTTGCGGTCGGCCAGGGCAACGAAGCGGTAATAAGTATGTTGCAGTTCGTCGCGGCTGAGCGTGAACCCAAGCTGCTCCAGGCGGTGGCGCAAGGCGGCGCGGCCGGAATGCTTGCCGAGCACCAGGTGAGTCTTCGAAACGCCCACCAGGGCCGGAGTCATGATTTCGTAACAGAGAGGATTGGCCAGCATGCCGTGCTGGTGGATTCCAGATTCGTGCGCGAAGGCGTTGGCGCCCACAATGGCTTTGTTGGGCGAAGGCCGAAAGGTAATCAACTGCCCCAGCACCTGGCTGGTTGGGTAGAGCTGGTCGAGCTTGATGCCGGTGGTTACGCCGTAGTGGTCGCCGCGAACGTAGAGCGCCGCCGCGATTTCTTCCAGAGCTGCATTGCCGGCGCGCTCGCCGATGCCGTTGATGGTGCACTCTACCTGGCGTGCGCCAGCCTGGATCGCCGCGAGCGAATTTGCCACTGCAAGTCCAAGGTCATCGTGGCAATGCGAAGAGAGGATGACGCCTTCCTTGTCGATCGCGGGGATGCGCTCGCGAACTTCGCGGAACATGCGGCCGTATTCTTCGGGCATCGTGTAGCCCACCGTATCGGGCATGTTGATGGTCGTCGCGCCGGCTTCAACGGCAATGCGCACCATCTCCACCAGGAAGTCGCGATCCGAGCGGGTTGCGTCTTCGGGCGAGAATTCCACGTCGTCCACGAACGATCGCGCGAGTTTCACGAATTGGCCGGTGAGGTCGAGCGCTTCCTGGCGGCTGATCTTGAGCTTGTATTCGAGATGGAGGTCACTGGACGCCAGGAATACATGGATCCGCGGACGGTCTGCAAATTGCACGGCACGGGCGGCGATCTCCACGTCTTCCTGCTTGGCGCGGGCCAGGGAAGCGATGCGCGGCTTGCGGATGGCCTGGGTGATGGTGGAGATGGCGGCGAAATCGCCTTCGGAAGCCATGGCAAAGCCGGCTTCAATAATGTCCACGCCCAGGTCTTCGAGAGCGTGGGCCATCGTAAGTTTTTCCTGGGTTGTCATGCTGCAGCCGGGAGACTGCTCGCCGTCGCGCAGAGTGGTATCGAAGAACGCCACGTGATTGGGAGCAACGTGATTGGGTGACTGAAATGTGCTCATACTCTCCGCCGTGACAAAGAGGGAGGCCGTTGGCCAACTCTCAACATACATAGTTTCGCGCATTTAGCTGATATAAGGCAAAGTTATTATTGTTGTGGAAGCGATTACAATTGCTTATGGAGAAGCTTCTGGCCCCTAGCTTCCAGCTTCCAGTTCGTTTGCGGTGCCGCGGACCCTTCCAGGCATTCGTTTGAAGAGCATACGGCGGTTTGAGGAATGAAACCAGGAGCTAGAAGCTAACAGCTTAGGAGCTGAAATGGAGCTTTCACAACTCGAGACTTTTCTGGCCGTTGCGGAGGAGCGCAGCTTCTCGCGGGCGGCCGCACGGCTGCATCGCACCCAGCCGGCGGTCAGCCAGGTGATTCGCAAGCTTGAGGGCGATGTCGGAGAAACCCTGTTTGACCGCGCGGCGCGCGATGGTTCGCTCACGGCGGCCGGCGCGCTGCTGCGCGATTACGCCCTGCGACTGATGGCCCTAAGGCGCGAGGCCACCAGCGCGCTCGACGAGTTGAAGAGCCTGGAACGGGGCCGCCTTCAGCTCGCCGCCAACGAATACACCTGCATGTATCTGCTCCCGGCCATCGACGCTTTTCGCCGGTCTTGCCCCCACATCAGCGTGATGGTGAACAGGATGCTTGCTTCGCGCATTCCCGACGAGCTGAATCTGAGTAGTTTTGAGATGGGGATGATTTCGTTCCGTCCCGATCCGGACGCTTTCCGCACCATTGCCGTTTACGGCGACAGTCTCAGGCTGATCGTTAGTCCCGCCCACCCCCTGGCGGGGGCCGAGCGGGTGTCTATTAACGATCTTGGTTCGGAGATTTTCATCGCCCATAATGTCGCGTCGCCGCTGCGCCGCAGGGTCATTGAGACGTTCCAGCGTTACCGGACCCCCCTGAACATGGGGATCGAGTTGCCGACCATCGAGGCCATCAAGCGCTTTGTCGCCATGGGAAACGGCGTGGCTCTGGTTCCACACCTGACCGTGGCAAGGGAACTGGAAACGAGCGAACTGGTCGCGATTTCGGTTGCAGAACTGGAGATGAAGCGCGTCCTTCGACTGGTCCATCGTCGCCAGGGTACGCTCTCGTACGCCGCCACTGCTTTTTTGCAGTCGGTACGAGAGTTGGCCCGCAAGAAGGGCCCGCCTTTTTATTACCACGTGGAGAAGCCGGGGTGAGGGGCAGGGGACAGCGAATAGAACGGACGGTGGACCGGATTGTATGATTTCTCAAGACACCCGTTCCGATTTTGGAAACGTCTAAGCGTCAGATCATTCTGGACCCCATCCGAGCCGTCTCGCCCGTTTCGGCCATTTACAATGCTGAGAGCGGGGTACGGCAACGGACCGGGGCCCCGAATCGACCAGCTCTTTGCCAGCCACACGGCTGCGCAGTCGTGAGGATCAGGACCGAATGAAGAAGATCGTACTCGTACTTTTCCTGTTGGCCCTTGGTGTGGCCGCGGGCCGGGCTCAGGAAAGCCGCCAGGACATAAGCCTCAGCGGCACTGGCGTGATTGAGCCATTTATTGCCTCATCAACCGACGTTCAGGTCCACTCCAACTACGCCTTGGGTGCGTTGCTCAGTTATCGCTTCATGCTTACTCCCAGCAGTGCCCTGGAAGCAAACTACGGAATAACCTACCAGAACACCTTCACGTACATTGTCGGCAACACCAACAGGTACAGCGTTCTGACCCGGACCCAGGAGATTTCGGCCGCCTATGTGCGCAGCTTCACCTTCAAAAAGTTCAATCCTTTCATTGAAGGCGGTCCCGGCGCGCTGATTTTCCTGCCCATCCGCAATTCGGGTACGACCAACATCGACGTCAAGCAGCAGACCAGCATCGGCGGCATGTACGGCGCGGGTATTGCGTACGAGATCAGTCCCAGCTTCGATATTCGTGCCGAGTATCGCGGGTGGGTCACGAAGGTGCCGAATTTCGGCCTGGGCAGTGGCTCATCAACGGCGAACCTCTCGACCAATAAATGGTTCAACATCTTCGTGCCCACGGTTGGCGTAGCGTACCACTTCTAAGAACGCAGGGAATAGAAAACAGGGAGTAGGAATCAGACGCAGTTGACGGGGTCGTCCTATTCCCTGTTCTTTCCCGCTTCCTGGTAACACCCCAAGGATTTGACCATCGCGCAGTGGGGCCGCAGGGCTTCGAGCGCTCGCGCGCCTTCCTCCCGAGACTGAATCTGACAATCCACATAGAAGATGTACTCCCACGGCTTGCCGTGCACGGGGCGGGACTCGATCTTGGTCAGGTTGGTACCCATGGCGGATAACTCCGACAGGGCCTGGACTAGTGACCCGGGGCGGTTCTCCACAGAAAATGCCAGGCTCATCTTGTTTGCCGGTCCGTCCTGTTCGACTTCCGGCGACCGCTTGACGAGGAAGAACCGGGTGTAGTTCTCCGGATTGTCTTCAATATCGGCGGCCAGAATTTCGGCACCATAGTATTCCGCGGCGGCCGAGCTGGCAATGGCGCCAGCGTGGTGATCGCGCAATTCAACCAGTTGCTTCACGCTTCCGGCAGTATCGTAGAACGAATAGGCTTCCATCTTAGGATGGTCGGCCAGAAAACGGCGGCACTGGGCCAAGGCCACGGGATGCGAAAACACGCGGTCAATATCGCCAACCGTCGAGCCGGAAATTCCAATCAGATTGTGGCGGATGCGCAGCAAAGTCTCGCGTTCCACTTTAACTTCATGCGCCAGCAATAAATCGAAGTGTTCGGAAACAGAACCCGCCAGGCTGTTTTCGATCGGAATCACCGCTGCTTCCGCTTCGCGCTTCACCAGCGCCGCAAACACTTCGGCCGACAGCGAAAATGGCGCAATCAAAGCATCGTTCACCAGCTTCATCGCCGCTTCGTGGCTGAATGAGCCGGGCTCTCCCTGGATGGCGATCTTCATTCCGCTGCCTGGTTCTCCTGTGGTGGAGGTAAGATTCGGTCCCGCTACCGGGTTCTGATAATTCTGCTTTCTCGCACCATACCACAGCTGGAGATGCGGATCGTGATTGTTGTGGGCGGCCGTCATCGCATCAGGTCCGCAGCCACAGGTCTGCCGCCACAAAGGCAAGGAACACCATCGCGATTACGCCGTTCATGGTGAAGAATGCCGCATTTAAACGCCGCAAGTCACGCGGCGAGACGATGGCATGTTCGTAGGCGAGCAATAGTCCGACAGCGGCGATTCCGAGCCATCCTGCTGCCTGGAAATGAAAGAGGCGCCCGAACCAGAACAGCAACCCCAGCATGAGCAGGTGCATGGCGCGCGCTGCCCAGAAGGCTGCCGGAATCCCGATTGCCTGGGGAAGGCTATGCAGGCCCACCTCGCGATCGTGCTCGTAGTCCTGGCAGGCGTAGAGGACATCAAAGCCTCCCACCCAAAGCGTCACAGCACCCGTCAGCACCAGGATGCGCGGGTCGAGGGTGCCTTTAACGGCGATCCAGGCAGCGGTGGGAGCCAAACCAAGCGCCAGGCCAAGGACCAGGTGGGACCACCGGGTGATCCGCTTCATATAGCTGTAGCCGAGCAGTACAAGAAGCACGAGGGGCGAAAGATAGAGCGTCAACCGATTCAAGGCCGCTGCGGCGACCACGAACACCGCCGCCATCAGCAGGGTAAATCCCAGCACGAATTCGCGGGACAGCAGCCCGGCGGGAATGGCGCGGCCTTTGGTGCGGGGGTTCGCCGCGTCCAGGTCCGCATCGGCCCAGCGGTTGAATGCCATGGCGCAGGAACGTGCCGCCACCATCGCCACCAGGATCAAAACGATGGTGCGGAGAGCGGGCAGTCCATCAGCAGCCAGGAGAGTGGCCGTAAGTGCGAACGGCAGGGCGAAGATGGAGTGTTCCCACTTGATCATCTCCAGCGTCGTCCGCGTCTTGCCCCACAGGCCGGTCATCGTCTACCTCGAACATCAGTGTAATTGAGCGATGCACACGATTATGTGCACCGATCCCGCCAGGCAAGTTGTTCGACGAATCATTTCCGGCGCAGTTGATCAGGGGTCGTTGCTGCATGCGGTTTGCGAAATTTCAGATGACAAATGGAAAACCGTTATATAGTTTGAATGCTGCTGATTCCCCAGATCATGCTCAAGCTTTCCTACCAATCCTGTGAGGTGAAAGTATGCGCCTGATCATTGGCCTGTTCAAGATAAACACGCAAGCCACTCAAAACATCTCAGTTGCCAATCGAGTCGAGAACGTCAAAGCCGCTGTCGAAGAACTGAAACGCTACACCGAATCGGTATTGAAACGCTTCACCACGCCGGACGAAGTGGAAATGCGCGCGGTGTTCCTGGCCCCGGAATATGCCTTTGCGCGGTCAGTGAACCAGGGCGACCATTCGTTTGGTCAAAAACGACAAATCGAAGAAGACTACGTCAAGAACTCATTGCGGCCCGTTTTTGAAGACGTGAGCAAAGGATTCCGGAACGCTCTGATTGTTCCCGGTACGGTAGCATGGCGAAAAAGCATGATTCCGGCTTTGCCGGGAAAGCATGGTTCCGTCGAGGCAGGAGAAGCCTACCGCCGCGACAAGTATCAGAAGCGGATTCAGTCCACTGTCGACGTCAATCTGGATGAGGGAACAGTTTTCGATCAGCACACGCCGGTTTTTCCAGTGGCTTACAAAAAGCCCGGCGATACGCGGCCCTCTCTGCCCACTGTGGCCAGCAAGACACAAGCGATCAAGTCCGCGCACTATATCGCCAAGAACACGGCACACTGTTATTACAACGGGAACTGCGTTTACAAATACAACAAGATCGGCGACTTTTACGAGGTCAGCGAGGATACCGACGATACGATCATTGTGCCCAATCGCAAAAGCAAAGTGTCTGGCTCGACGGTAGGGGCGGGGCGTTTTTCCGTGGGTGGCCGCGACGTCGGGATCTCGATCTGCTATGACCAGTCACTCTCGGTGCAGGATTCCAACGATGTGAACGTGATTGAGCCGTTGCAGAAGACCGCTGGGGCGGTGGATATCCACATCATTCTGTCAGCCCACATTGAACCCTTTGCCCAATGTGCCAACCTGAAACCCGGCGGATTGTTGCTGAGTTGCTCAAGTAAAAGCGAGCACAACAAAGTGCTCTTTTACAATGGATTGAAGTTTTCACACGCAGATCAGGCCGATATCAAGGGAATAGCGAAGTTGGATCTGTACCAGCTTTACAGTTAGCTCCGGGCACTGCTGAGAGTTCGCTCAATCGCGATTTTCGGACGGAAGGAATCCGGGTTATGGCAGCAGGGAGATTCTGAGAGCGAGCAGCCGCAGGGCCGCGAACTAACGAGATCTCCTCCGCGGCCGCTAACGCGAGATCGGGCATCGGGCGATGCGCGTTTCAAAGAAGCCGCTCTATTTGTTCCGCCAATCTGCGGGGCGCGATTAAGGCATAGCTGCCCATCAGCAGATCGTTCACTTCGTCCCAATCGATTTTGCCGATGTCGAGCCGGAGCGCGACCCATCCTCTCGAAGCGAGGTAGGCAGGAAGATAGAACCTGCGAGGCTGGGCCTCGGCCAGCGCCTTGTTGTCTCCCGGCAACACCTTGCATGTGACCGCGACGATGCCGTCGCCGTGATGGTTGTCGAGGAAGTAAGCGAAGGTCTTCTTGCGAACCAGGAACTGCGCGTGGCTCCCGTAGATCTCGCGCGTCACTTCCGGCAATGTAAGCGCCAACCTGGTCAGGCGGCCAAGGCGTGGATCTTCGCTGGTGGACTTAGCCATAGGATTGCTCTTCGGGCCACATTCTATCGCGGGAGCATGGGGCAATCGAGAAAGTGCGTGACTTCAGATCCGGTACCCGGGGGGCCGGATTCCGTTGTCGCGCAGGTAGATCTCTGCCTGGCCGCGATGATGCGCAACGTGAATATACATGGCCAGCAGCAACTCGCGTCCCGGCAACTGGCCGTCGGGCGAGTTGTGTACGGCGCTAAGTTGCGGTTCGGTCAGACCGTTCACTGCATCCGAGCAGAATTGAAACGAGTCCGCGAGAAATTTGGCCACGCCATTCTTGTCCGACGGGGAGGGAAGCGCGGGCGGGTCGGAGTCTTTCAGGCCTGCGCAAAACTGGTAATTTGTGGTCGCGATGTGGCTCATCAATTCGGCGAAGGTCATCGATTCCGAATGGGGGCGGAAGCTGTATTTGTCGGCGGGCATTGCGTCGGCAACCGCGACGGAAAGCTGGCCGAGGGCTGCCAGATGTTTCGAATACTCGCCGGCGGCATTTGGCTTGGTTTCGGTGGCATGGGAGACCAACCTGACGACAACAGCGAGGGCAAGAATCGCGACCGCGAAGCGGAGAGCGGGAATGCGCATGGGACCTCCCGAGGGCCAATTCTCGCATGCGCCCACGCCTTTATGAGGCCCATCGGTCACATATTTTGCCGAAAGGCGGTCCGCCACTACGGGGCGACCTTAATGACGTTGCCTCAAAAAAAAAAGCGGCGCAAGGACGTAACCCCGCGCCGGTTTTCGAGTGGATGCAAAATCACCTGATTACTTGCCCGGTTTCTCCGGTTCGCTGGGCTGACCGGCAACCTGGAGGTAATTCTTTACGCTGAACACATTGGGCACCTGGTTGGCGCGCATGTAGGCGAGGTCCCGGTCGGCCTTCGAATCGACCGTGCCGTAGAGTTCCACGTGTCCGTTCTGCACCGAAATGCGAATGGGCCGGGCCGGATCGGTGGAGTATTTTTGCAAGGCTGAATAGCCGTAAATCGCTCGCGCCACCGCCAGCCGGGTCTGGTCGTCCATGATCGACACCGGGTCGATCTCGATGTTATCCACGACGTCCTTGACACCGGGAGTGGTGCTGACCAGGGCGAGGGCAGAGTCCTTATCGACGTCGGTACGCGCGTGACCGCTGACCGTAACCACTCCCTGCTGGACGGTTACTCCGATGGCATTAAATGCGTTGCCGTAGCCCACTCGATCGTATTGGAGCTTCTCCTGAAGCTTCTGCTGCAATTCCTGGTCGGCGACCGCTGGTCCCGCGACCTCAATCTCGTTACGAACTCCCTTGACCCCTTTGACCTTGTGAACGCGTTTGTCCGCGTTGAGTTTGTCTTCGTAGTCGGAAACGCTGCCGGTCAAAGTGGCTATGCCGTTGTCATCGACAGTTACCTTGACGTCCTTGAACTGTTTCTTGTCGAGTTTGCTTTGAATCTCACTGGCGATCTTGTCATCATCTGACGCTGCCGGAACACCCCAGGCCTTCGCCAAAGACGTTTGCGGAAGGACCATGAATGCAAGGGCCAACGCTGCGACCGACGTTGCCCGCCACTTTGGGCTATGGGGACGACGCACCAAGCTGGACATTTCTATTTCCTCCATCGTGCTGCCTATTTCTTACTGCCTGGGTACATTGGATGTCGGCTGGGTACGGTACGGTGCCCGTATCCTGCCGGATAAGCCTAAAGACGCAAAATGCCGAGTCAGGTTGCGAAGTTGTGTGAGAGCAGCAAAATAGCGTTAACGGAGGGATTGGGGAACTTTTAGAGGTGCAATGGCTGACCTGGAAGAGGCGCTATTGGCAACTGACACACACCGTGCGGCATCGAAAAAAAGGGGGAACAATTGATTCTGAATAAACTCTGCGAACCGCTTGCGCAGGTTCGGAGGCTATTGGTGTACACAGCGGATCGAGCAAATGTAAACGGAAACAATCTAAATACTTCTACAGTGCGACAGGTTCGCGATTCGGCGATGCACGCGGTTCACTTTTATGAAGATGACGGGCTCTTTCTCGACAGCCTGAGCGAATTTGTGGGCGCGGCGCTGGGAGCCGGCCGGGCTTGCGCCGTAATCGCCACGGGGCCGCACCGGTCGGCACTGACCGAACGGCTGAGATCGCACGGAATCGATGTGCCCTTCGCGGTCGCCATGACCCGGCTGATCTCTCTCGACGCGGCCGAGACGTTGGCTCAATTCATGGTGAACGGCCATGCCGATCCGCGGCGCTTTAACGCTGTCATCGAGCCAGAGCTGCTGCGGGCACGCAAGGCGCTGCGGGGAAGATCCACATCGGTGGTTGCGTTCGGCGAGATGGTGGCTCTTCTCTGGGAGGAAGGGCAATATGAAGCCGCGATGGAAGTGGAGAGGCTGTGGGACGACCTGGCGCAGCGCCACGCTTTCTCGCTCCGCTGCGCTTATCCAATCGGACTGTTTACCGATCAGGCGCAGTATGACCTATTCCGCCGCGTATGCTCCTCTCATCACCAGGTCATTTCCGCTGAGAGCCATTCCGCACCGGACAACGACAACGATCGCCATCGCATGATCAGTTCGGTTCAGCAGAAAGCGTGGACGATGCAGGCAGTGATGAGGGGCCGCGAAGAAGAAATCGCCCGCCTCAAGCAGGTGGAGGCCCTCCTTCAGCGCAGCGAGGAGTTCGCCCGGAGCATCGTGGAATGCAGCGTGGACTGCATCAAGGTTCTCGACCTTGAAGGCCGGCTCGAATACATGAGCCAGCCGGGAGTGCGCGCATTCGAGATTGAAGATTCCGCCACACTGTTGGGCCGGCGCTGGGTCGACTTCTGGGATACGGAAGACAAGCTGCGTGCCGAAGCCGCAGTGGAGACGGCGCTGGCCGGGGGCGTTGCCAGTTTTACCGGCCAATTGGTTACGCCCAGCGGAACGAGAAAGTGGTGGGACGTCAGGATCACACCGTCGCTTGATGCTGAAGGTCATGTCGAACGGCTCATTGCAGTTTCGCGCGACATCAGCGAACTGCGCGCCGCACAGCAGGCCGCCATTGAATCGGAGCGCCAGGCGGGCGCGGGGCGAATGGCCGCAACCATCGCTCATGAAATCAACAATCCTCTCGAAGCGGTTACCAATTTCATCTTTCTGGCGATGGGCGTCGAACGACTACCGCAAGAAGCGGCGCAACATCTGCAGATGGCCGATCGCGAACTGGCGCGCGCCGGGCAAATCACTCGCCAGATGCTCAGCTTTTATCGCGGCAGTTCCAAGCCGCGGTGGGTGCGAGTCGCGGACATGGTTCACGATGTGGTGAATATGTACAATCGAAAATTGCGTTCACGGCATTTGACCGCTTCTTTTTCCGTCGATCCAACTTTGGAGGTCTATGGCAACGAAGGAGAGTTGCGCCAGGTGCTTTTGAATCTCACCGCCAACGCTGCCGAGGCGTCCTCTCCTGGCGGACGGCTCTGGTTTCGTGCGCATCGAACTTCAAACTGGAAGGGGGTCGGAAAGGGCCTTCGCATTACGGTTGCCGACAACGGCAGCGGGATGCCTGCGGAAATTCAGAAGCGCATATTTGTTCCATTTTTCACGACAAAGGCAGGCACCGGGACGGGCATCGGACTGTGGGTCACTAAGTGCCTCGTTGAACAACAAGGCGGCTACGTTCATTTCCGCAGCAGCCAGGGCGAGAAGCAGGGAACTGTGATGAGCCTTTTTCTGCCAATCGCCCAAAATGCAACCGAAGCGATCGCGGAAGTGGCGTAATGGGCGCGACCTGGATTCACTTGTACGTCCCTGGAGATCCCGGCTATGTCTTCAGCAGTTCCGTTCCTCCGCGCCCCGACGGCGAGTTTTCACTGGGGCGGGTGGGCCAGCATTCGGACCACATCAGGAAGCCCCGAGTGCTGGTGGTTGACGACGAGCACATCATCGCCGATACTATTGCGGCGATTCTGAACCGCAGCGGATTCGACGCCGTTGCAAGATATGGAGGAGTCGACGCGATTGAGTTTCTTCAACAGGAATGTCCCGATATCGTGCTGTCGGACGTGGTGATGCCCGAGCGCAACGGCCTTCACGTTGTTGATGCGGTTCGCGCCAGCTGCCCGGGCACCCGCATCGTGCTCATCTCCGGCAATGCCGCGACTCCCAACCTGCTTGAACACGCCTTGCCAGATGGACCGTCATTTGAGCTATTGGCCAAACCAGTACATCCTGCCCACCTCATCCGCATTCTGCGCGGCTGACGCCGCGGCGAGCCGACTCACGAGAATTTGTGCGCGCAGTAGGCAATGGGCAGTCCGATGATGAGCATGTGTACGATCAGCCCCTGCAGTAAACCGCGGAGCTGGTACGGACCCACGTAGTGAAATGCGCACAGGGGCAGAACGATCAGGTTCATCACCAGGAAGACGGCGATCCCGTAGAACATTCCGCATACAAGGAAATGCTCCTTCAGGAATTGGAGTCTCCGGCTCGCCAGGCAGTAGATGGTTGCGGCAGAGAATGCGATGAAGAAGTGCAGAACGACCCCGAGAATCCACGTCAACGCGCCGCCGTGAACGGCTCCCATGCCGATCAAACCGGCGGCAATGATCTTGGGGTTTTGCGGGCCGAAGGTAATGAACGCGGAGGTCAGATCAAGCGTACCGGCAATCGCGCCTCCTGCGAGAATAGGGCGCAACAGATTCGACGTCGAAGCGGCCGTGGGAAATGCAGCAGTCGTCATACTGGACCTCGGCCTGATGATACGGTCGTTCGGGTGCGGCGGCAGCATCCTTGGTGCAGACCGGATGCGATTGAAGCCGGTCGGACTTTCCCTTGAACAGTCCGGCACGGACGGAAGCGCAATTCAGCGTGCCAGCGCGAAGATCGACTTCAGTTCTTCAGGGGGAACCACTTCGAGTTGCGCATAGGTGCATTGGGACGGCGGCTTGTCCGTTCGCCAGCGGCGGAATTGCGCCATGTGCCGGAAGCGGTCCGACTGCATATGCTCGTACGCGACTTCGACGACCAACTCGACACGGAGCGGCTCCCAGGAGAGGTCTTTGCCCTGGCTCCAGCGGCTTTGAGCGCCGGGCATGCGCTGTGCGGCCGCCGGATCAGAGCTCATTTCGGCCCAGCTCTTCCACGGATGCCCGGCGAGGGCATTTTCGCGATACGGAGTAAGAAAATCAAGCAACTCACGGCGTTTGTCTTTGCTGAAACTGGCGCACACGCCCACGTGCTGCAGCGCGCCCTGGTGGTTGTACAAGCCCAGCAGCAGGGAACCGATCTCCTTGCCGGCGGCATCCTTGTACCAGCGAAAACCCGCAACCACGCAGTCGCAATCGCGCTCGTGCTTGATCTTGAGCATGACGCGCTTGTCCGGCTGATAGCTGCCATCGGTCGATTTGGCTACGACACCGTCGAGCCCCGCGCCTTCAAATCGATGGAACCAGTCGCGGGCGGTGTCGCGAGCGCGCGTCGCCGGGGTTACATGGATGGGCGATGTGGCAGTAGCCAGCAGCGTCTCAAGTTCGGTCCTTCTCGTAGCGAATGGTTCGGAGCGCAGGTCGCGGTCGCCGACACTCAGCAAATCGAAGAAGACGACGGAAGCGGGCATCTGGCCCGCGAGCAACTTCACCCGCGACGCAGCGGGATGGATGCGAAGCTGGAGCGCGTCAAAATCGAGCCGTCCCTCGCGAGCGATCACCAGTTCGCCGTCGAGAACGCAGCGCTCGGGAAGCTGCGTACGAAGCGGTTCAATCATGTCGGGGAAGTAGCGATTGAGAGATTTCTCGTCTCGACTCTGGATGAAGACTTCGTCTCCGTCGCGAAAGATCAGGACGCGAAAGCCATCCCACTTGGGCTCGAAGATCCAGTCGCCGGCCGCCGGGATATCGTCGACGCGCTTGGCCAGCATGGGCAGGATAGGAGGATTGACAGGCAGGTTCACGGTTCGTTTGTCCTGACTCATTCTATGGCAGAGAGGTGACAGTTGAAGCCCATCCCGCCGGGAAGAGGTTTTTAAAACTCAGGGATGGATTGCTTAAATCATGCGGAGGGGCAGGTGACCGACCGCAGGGGGTTGTGCGAATTCATCCCATGTCTCAAAATCGAAATCTCCACCCCACGAACGAAGACCCGTTCGGGGGACCCCGGACCTGCACCCAGTTGCGAGAACGGAGGCATGAAAGATGATGCAGATAGATGAGATGAACAGGCGCTTCGCGATCGCCGGAATCGCACAGTTGGTGGCCGGAAATGGCGGCCTCGCGAAGGTGCGGATCACCGGGCCGAGTGCCATCGGAGAGATCTACCTCAACGGTGCACAGGTTATGTCGTGGCATCCGGCGGGCGCGGAGGAAGTCATTTTTGTGAGCGAGCGCTCGCATTGGGAAGACGGCCGGGCGATCCGCGGCGGAATCCCGGTCTGCTTTCCGTGGTTTCGCGGCAAGGCCGATGATTCCAAAGCACCCGCGCACGGCGTGGTCCGCACCAGGGCGTGGGCACTCGAGTCAGTCAAGCTGGAAAACGACGCCTCAGTGACGGTTGTTTGCGTCACGGAGAGCGATGAAACCACACGCCGCTGGTGGCCGCACGACTTCCGGCTCACTCATCGCATCAACGTGGGCAGAGCTCTGCGAATGGAATTGACGGCGAGCAACATCGGGTCTAACGCGTTCCGGTTTGAGGAGGCTCTGCACACATATTTCCTCGTTGGCGACGTAGAGCGGGTGGAGGTGCGCGGACTCAACGGCCTCGCTTATCTCGACAACGTGGACGGGAACCGAAAGAAACTTCAGAGCGGCGAACTAACCCTGTCGGGCCCGATCGACAATGCGTACCTCAATGCGACCGGGCCGGTTGAAATCCGGGATTCGCTCCGCGGTCGCAAACTGCTAACACAGAAGGAGAACTCTGCCACGACCATTGTCTGGAATCCGTGGCGGGACGGAGCCGCACGCCTGGCTGATCTCGGCGATGACGAATGGCATCCAATGGCATGCGTCGAAGGCGCCAATATTCTGGACGCCGCGATTTCGCTGGCGCCAGGCGAATCGCACACCTTGCGAGTGACTCTCAGCCTGGCGGACGCCGATCAGTGACCTTCACTGAGCGTGTGTGCGAGGATGGTATCGGTGACGGGACATTGAAGATAGCAAGCTGGAATGTAAATTCGATTCGGGCCCGCGTGGGCCATGTGACGCGTTGGCTAAGCGAGCGCCAGGTGGATGTTCTGCTGATGCAGGAGCTGAAGGGCGAAGTCTTTCCGGCGGAAGTGTTCAAGGAAATGGGGTACGAGAGCGTGGCCGTTACCCAGAAGACTTATAACGGAGTGGCAGTGGTGTCGCGTGTACCCATCGAGACCATCAATACCACTCTCGCCGGGGATGATCGCGACAGCCATGCACGCTTTCTAGAGACAAAGATTGAGGGCCTGCGCATTGTCAACGTGTACATGCCGAACGGCAACCCCATTGGCACCGACAAGTTTATCTACAAACTCGGCTGGATGGACCGGATGTTCGAGCAGATGATCCGCTGGTTGCGCGACGATGTTCCCACCGTGATTGGCGGCGACTACAACGTCATCCCGGAAGATATCGACTGTCACAAACCGGAATCGTGGATGCGCGACGCGTTATTCCAACCAGAGCCGCGCGCCCGCTATCGGGCCATGCTCGAACGCGGTTACGTCGATGCGTTTCGATCGCTGCATCCCGATCTGCGCGGTGCTTTCACCTTCTGGGATTATTTTCGAAACGCTTTCGAGCACAATCGCGGCATTCGCATCGACCATTTTCTATTGTCGCCTGACGTGGCGCAGCGCCTGGTCTCGTGCGAGATCGATAAGGGTCCACGAGCTCAGGAGAAGCCCTCAGACCATACACCAATCATCGTCGAGCTGGGCTGAACAGAAGCGAAAACATAGAACGAAAACCAAGAGCTTGCAGAGACGGACACTCTGCAAGCTCTCGAAGTTTGTCTAGTCTATTGTGGTCGAACGCGCCCGTATTTTATATATCGACTTCTATTTACGTACTACAGTGGATTTACGTGTAAATAAAATGTTGCGCTGTGCACCCGCGAACCGCTCACTCCGAACAGGGTAATCGGCACCGTTTTCGCCACCGCGGTTGTTGTGGAACTGAATGTGAGCGTTGCTACGCCGCTCGTCAGGTTGGTCTGGCTCAGTGTCGCGCTGACGCCGCTCGGCATGCCTTCTGCCTTGAGGCTCACCGGACCGTAGCCGAAGGAGTTTACGTGTACCGTAGCGACCGCTTTGCCTGAGGCTATGGTGTAGTTGTTGCTATCGAGGTTCACGTTGAAATCCGCATAGGTGGATGGGGGCGCCTTGCAGGCCGACACGGGCGATGTGGCGGGTGCCTGCCAAATAGAGCTGAAGTCAGTCTGTACGGCGGACTGCCAGGCGGAGATCCCTACGACGTGACCGTTTACGATCTTGAACGCACTGGGCGTCGCAGGATCGTACCAGGAATTGTTGCTCGATTTCAGCGTGCTGGCGAACTGCGTCCAGTCCGCGCCGCTGAGATAAGTACCGAAGACCAGTTGGCCTGTTGAAGCGTTTTCAAAGGAGTTGCCGGAGAGCACCATTCCGGTGGTGAAGAGATCGTAGCTCTGGCCGGTAAGCCAGTCGGTGATGATCTTGCCGCCGGCCTGCCCGGCGATGAAGATTTCAGCCTGGTATTTATTGGTCCCGCTGTTGTTATAGAAGGTGTTGTTCTGAATAGTGATGCCGGTGCTGGTGAGTACGTTTACACCCTGCCCGCTGGAACAAAGGACGCTGTTCTGAAGAGTGAGGGGCCCTTCGTTGCGTTCGATCTGGAGAGCGGCCTGCACGTTGCCGGAAAGAGTTCCGTTGTTGATGGTGATGTTCTTGTTGTCGGTATCGAACCACAGTCCCTGTGCCTGGTTGTTATAGGAGAAGTGATTTTGGACCGTGGTGCTGCGGTTATACATGAACTTGGCGCCGCCCATGCCCCAGTCGTACAGTGCCGCCTGCGCTCCGCGCCAGTTGTTATAGTCGCTCTCGTTGAAATTGAAGAGAACGTTCTGGTCCTTGCTGCCGTGGAATCCGACGCCGCCGTTGTAGCTGGCGATGGAATTCTGCACGGTGACGTTGTTGGAGGAGTAGATGCCAAGCCCGCCCCAGTTGTTCCAGAGGGCCTGCACGGAATCGACAAGGACATTGTTGCTGCTGTAAATATTTGCGCCTGTGGTGTTGATGCAGTTGGAGGCATGCTCAAAGACCAGTCCGCGAAGAACTACGTTGGTTCGACTTACTACGGCAAACGTGGAGGGCCGCACTGCGGCTTCGACGACGGCGGTTGACATATCCGTGCCGGTGGGGGGATAGATATGTAGCACCGCGTAGGTGGTGTTGAGGAAGAATGTGCCGGGTCTGAGGTCGGCCCAGGTGGTTACCTGGGTGAGGGGAGCGCCATTCACAAAAATCATTTCGGTGCGCAAGGCAATGGGGGCAAAGGTCGAGGGCCAGCCTGACGGGACCGCGCAGGAACTGATGCCGTAAGTCCACCCGCGTGTATAAATGCCTCCCGAAAGGCTCCACCCGGTGAGAACATCGGAGCCGGTGATGACGGCAGTGCCTGCTACCGCAGCCTGGAGTGTGAGAGTTGCACTGGTGGTTTTGTAGTTTCCTATATTGACAAACTCTCTATATACTCCGGCGTTCACGATGACCTTGACGCCGATTCCCGATTGGTTAAGCTGGCTGGCCTTGTTGACCGCGGCCTGAATGGTCTTGAAGGGTGATGATTGTGCGCCCGAGTTGGAGTCGGATCCGACTTTCGCGTCAACATACACATACGTGCTTTGGTTTTCGCTAACGTTGGCTTGAGCGCTCACGCGATCTGCGGTGACAGCCAGAGTCGCAAGGAGGGAGAGAGCAAGAACAGACTTCATCTTTTGAACGGGTGCCTCTGCGAGTCACAGTGGTTGGGGACGTTCAGGTTCGGTAAGTGCGAGACCCCGCCGCCTCTTGCTGTGGGGGCAGGGATAACGCAGGGCCCTGAAGGCAAACTATCCGCTCCAGGACGCAACGGAAAATTAAGTTGTGATGCTTGAAAAAGAGAATCTCACGGATTTGCGAAAAAGTGTGATCTAAATTACGTATCGCGAGGTTACTTTCGGAACTGGCCAGTACCGCTGCCGAGAATATTACCTCGAAGTGATTAGAGAGACGACCGAAGAATGTCAGAAACAAACATAAGCGTGGTGAATCTCGTTGCTATCGATCGATTGAGCTTGCCTGAAGTAAATATCTGTGTATGCAGGTTCCATGGGAACGGGCGTGGTCTTCCCTTGCAGGTGTTCATAGGAACCACTGGGGTGCTAAATGGTGGGTTGCCGCAAGTGAGGGGTTGCGCTGCAACCGACGCGACTTCAGGAATTGCGTTTGATCACGCAAGACATGCCAACAGGCAACCACGTTTCGGAACTTTCCCTGAGCGACGCAAGTGAGAAGCGCAGCTGTGCAACGATGCCGCGTTGGGGCTTGGTTGCTGTTCAGGGCTGTTTCATTTCAGCCCGAAATACAACATGTTTCGAAGCTGATCACGCCGCGGGTGCGGCATCAGAATAATTCAAGCCTCTTCGCCGGCAGGGGAGAGAATCGATTCCATGGCTTTCTTCAGGCGATTCCACTGCGAAGTCTTCTGGGTGAGCTGAGCGCGGCCCTTGGCCGTCAACGAGTAAAATCGCGCTTTGCGATTATTCTCAGAAACGCCCCATTTCGCACTGATCATGGCGCTGTCTTCGAGCCTCTGCAGGGCAAGGTAGAGGGAGCCGTGATCGACGAAAAATACCTCGTCAGACTGGCGTTGAATGGCTCGAGCGATGCCTTGGCCGTGGCAGGCCCCGAACAGGAGGACGCGCAGGATCAGAAGATCAAGTGTGCCTTGCAGCAGGGCGATGCGTTCGCTTTCATCCTTTCGGGTCGGCATACGACCTGAGTATCCTCTGGTTCGGGTCGGATGTCAACTGGAACAGGATTGGATATGGTGGATTCCTTTCCGGAGAAACACGGGGTGGAGTTTTGGCGTTTCAGGCTATTTGGGGCTGAGAGAGAAAATGGTTCCCGCGTCCACAGGGAGGGTCAACTGCCTTCGGCTGATGCGCAAAGTAGAATCGCTATAGGGGGAAATTCATGGGCACAACTGCTGCGATCATTGCCGCCATTGATAAGGAACTTGCTCGGCTGCACAAGGTTCGGAACAAACTGATAAAGAAGGAACAGGCGGTGAAAGCGGCTGAGTCTGCCCGTTCCCGGAGCGAAAAGAAGAGTGGGAAACGGCAGCTTAGCCCCGCGGCGCGCGCCAGGATTGCCGAAGCGCAGCGCAAACGCTGGGCGGCAGCGAAGAAAGGAAAAAGAAAGCGTCCGGATTAGGAAAATTGCAGCCGGGTGTGGCGGGATTCCTAACGTTGGCATGTTGATGTGTGTAGGGTCGCGCCGTGCCGTCTACCATTCGAACAGTGTTCTCAAGGTCGGGGCGGGGCAGATCACGATCTCCTCCATTGGCGAACGGGGACTGCCGCAACGTGAACGCTTCCGTCAGCGTGGGAGAAGTTCAGGTACTGCGCGGGAGCGCTTTCTAGTCAAGGTTCAATCGAGGGGAATGGGTGTTGTATACGTCAAGTTAGTTCTCAGAAGGCCTCTCTAAGTAATCGACGACAAAGGATTAAACGGTTCCCCGGGGTTGATTCGAGCTTGAGGCCGCGTATGCGTCGGGAGTGTCCAGCGACCCATCGGGTGTCCACTTGTGGTCGATCTCGTATTTTCCGGTGAGGCCGGTTTGGTCTAGAAGGGCGTGGCCGAGCGTGTCAGGCAGGCAGAATGCAAGTTTTTCCAAGGGCGCTCCGCGAACCTCGATCTGCCCTCTGCCCCAGGAAACGCCTCCCGGCTTCTTGTCGGGCGGCCACTCCTTCACTCCTTCAACGTCGATCCGCTCTTTGCAATCACTAACGCATAGATGGGCCGTTTCCGAGATTCATAGTGCATTTCCGCCTTGTTGCCGCCGTCGAAGGCGAGCCCATTGGATGTCGCCCGTGCCCCGTTCATCGCGATGACTGCGATGAACCGGGCACGGCTTTCTCAAGACTGATTGTAATTTTGGGGCTGATGAGCGGGCCACCGGCCTCCGGGGTGAAAGGCCATTCCAATCAGTTAAGGCGATTCAATGCCCGGAGTAGGTTCTTGGGGCGCCTAGACCGGTGCATGGATCCCACCCCGAACTGGCCCGAAAACCCGCGTAGAGACCGCACGCGCCAAAGGTGACGTCCTTGAGGCTGCCCGAAGGTTGGGAGCCGTAAAGAGCCGTGAGTGCGGCGGCACTTGACGCGGGAAACTGTCCAGCCTGGTTCATAATCGAGGCCATTAATGGCGTAGCCACACTTGTTCCACCCAGTATGTACCAGGCGGAGTAGCCGTTGCCGGGGCTTTCGGCATATACCCAGACGCCGGTATCCGGGTTGGAATCCAATGCGACATCGGGAATCCCCCGGTTAGGGAATCGTTCGTGGGCGGTTCCAGAGGGCGGAGAATTACCCGCCATTCCGTATTGAATATCTTCTCCCATTTGGGACTGATACGGGGGGCTTGATTCGTAATTGCTGACACCGCCGCCCGCTTCTGGCCATGTGATCTCGTTTACAAAATTGCCGGTGGTGTACTGGCGCGCTGTCGAGGTCCCGCCGACGCAGACAACATTCTGCGAGACACACGGATAACTGGTGCCTGGAACATCACCCGAGGCGGCAAAATAGACTACACCGGGAGATTTGAAAAACGAGTCATAGGAAGTCTCGCCGGAAAACTCGCTTCCACCCCAGCTCATCGAGACTTCGCCTTTTCCCGTGCTTCGCGACGGACAGCTTGTGGTCTGACCGCAGGCGATGAGATTGCTTGCCACCTGGACCGCGGGAAAGAGATCGGAATAGAAGCTCGAGTTGGCTTCCACCAGGTAGATTTTAGCGTAGGGCGCCATCGCGTGGGCGTACTCGACATCGAGGGCTTCTTCAATCTCCCATCCGCCCGACGGGTCGGTGGGCGGCTTGCTACCTGAGGCGTAAACCACCTCCAAATCCGACGCTGAAAACGGAATGCCGAATTGGGCGCTGAAGGTCTCAAGATCTGCAACCGCGGTTGGGTCGTCATAGGCATCCACAATCGCAATCGCATTGGAACCGCCCGACGGGGTGTTGTTTGTGTTGTTGGGATTGCAATTCGCGATGGGAGTTACAACGTGATAGATGCAGGCGAGCGATTGGGGTGTCTCAAAGAAATAGCCGCCGTAGGGCGGCAGCGCATTCGGTTGAGCTGTTGTAGCCTTTCCAAACGTCATGTAACGCACGTTGGTGTGGCTCCGCACGCCCAGATCGCTCGGTTTGACCAGGCTGGAAGCGGGGATGACCAACGAGCTGAGGCCTTCTTGTGAAGTGAGGAGTTTTTGAAGTTGTTGAAGCAGCTGATCAAGTATGGATCCCAGACCCAGAAGTCCCTGGGCCGACGCCGACAACGGAGTGAGGAGCAAGAATGCGGCCAGCACGGCAACTTTACATGCCGGCACCGCAATGTTCCGTTCGTTGACGGAAGTTTTTGAATTTCTGAAAACGCAGCGATGCATCTGGGGAACCCTCTTTCTGTTCAGGGAGTTGTCAGGAGGCGATTGGGCTTCTATCGGCTGGAATTCAGTCCATAACCTCCCGGGGACAACGGTGAAGGCAACCAAGCAGACAGCACCCGCCGCGCGCAATTCCTCCCGGCGCAGACAAGCGGACAGAGCCAGTACCGCTCGTAGAAAAAGCAGGAACGGTTAAGAACACTTACGGCTGGATGTTACACACTACAGCTTGAGGAGGGTTAAGCAAGAATGATAAGGCCGAATGAGGTACCCTAGCGGGGACCTACAACATGCTTGTCGAATGGGATGCTCAGCCCGGAATTCATGGTTGCATAACCAAGCGTCCAAGGTCATTGCGATCGATGGAAAAGTAAGGAGAAGTCTAATCGGACAGCGGATTTACCCGGACAGAAAATTGATTGATCGATCATCGATTGATCGATAGCTTGCTGAAAATAAAAACTACCTGAGGACCTCTTTCAGCAGACGAAGGAGATGTGAGGTGCAGCCTGTCAGTAGAGGAACTCAGTCTCTGCGATGGGGAAGCGGACCAGATTCCGCTGACTGTAGCATAGGCATGATTTGAATGTTTAGGCATTTCTTTGGACGAGATAGAACACCTGGATCGCACCGGAAATAAGGCAGCGAGGAAAGTTTGCTTCGGCGACTGTAAGGCTCGTGTGATCGTAGTTTGGCCGATTGCTGCGCCTGATCCGCAGTTCCTTCAAGTCCGCGATCGTCAAGGTTCAGCATAAGCGGTGTTCAGGGCGGTTGGTGGGCGATAAAGAAATTTCGAGATCCGCTGAAACGACGCTGGTGACGGGGTACGATCTTCGGCTCGAAGGCGCCGTTGCGGTCCGGAGGAACCTCAGTAGCAGAATTGCGAGGCCAGCCTAAGAGGCCCAGCTAGGATGCGTAACGAATCGCCCTTGAGTCTATCCGCCAGAAGGCCTGCGCTCGTGACCCAGAGCCGATCTTGCCGCGGGCCGGTGGGGCATCGCGCGTAACTCATTTTCTGGTAAGAGAGATTGTGTGGTTGGTCGGGTTTTCACTAGAAGAAAAGACAATGATTTACTTGAACGGGCGCGTCGATTCATGGTGCAGGCAGGCTTTTTGCGAGTTTGGGTATACAGAATATCTGTTATCAGACATTATGAGTTGGGGCGAAATACGCCGGCTAATCCTGTGCGCGTACGTTTAACTAAAGACTGGTCATTCGGTTAAGTAAAAACACCCACACTGGTGATTCTGTTTAAGTGATGACCCCTCCTCATCGATCGCGGTTCATTAATGACAGCTCCACCGTGAGTTTTGTACTAGGCCACCCGGAGCGGCGAGATTAGGTCAAGTGCATGCGAATACGCAGGAGTTCCTGCCACACTGTGGAATCGACGTGGCAAGGACTCAGCTTTGAGTTGCGAAAGGAGGCTCTTCTTGGCGGAAAGACTCAAGGCCAACTCCTTGCGCTGGCTGGGGCTCTTAATCTGAGCCCGTAATTCTCCCAGTGCGTTATCGGCCTCGGGTTGGAGATTACCGGCCTGAACATCTCTTCACTCTCCGACAGAGCCTTGACGCATGGCGTTACCACCGCAAACTCATCGCCGACTGTGACGACGAAGTCCAGCGACACCTTACCCGATTCGCCTCCAAAGCCGATCCGAAGGAAAAACCCCTTCCGCGCGCCCGAAAGGTCTCTTCCTCGAAGGTTTACTCGAGCCAGCCGGACTACGACCTTCGTACCGAGCACTATCGAATCCTCGGGGTAGATCTCAACGACGTGCCCGGTATCAACACCCTGCTGGTTCAAACCCTGCTGGCAGAGGTCGGTCCCGATCTATCCAAATTTCGCAGCGCCGCTGCGTTCGCCTCGTGGCTGGGATTGTGTCCCGACAACCGAATCAGCGGCGGCAAGATTCTCTCCGTTCGCAACCGCCATGTGCAGAACCGTGCCGCGCTTGCGCTACGTATTGCGGCTCATACCCTGCATCACAACCAGTCCGCGCTCGGCCACTACTACCGCCGCATGCGCGCAAAACTCGGCGCACCAAAAGCAATCACCGCCACGGCGCATAAGCTCGCGCGCGTCGTTTACCACCTGCTCACTGCTGGCCAGCCCTACCAGGAAAGCGTCTTCGCGGAACGGGAAAACCAACATCAACAACGGAGCCTCTTCAAGCTCCATGTCCGAGCTCGAGCGCTCGGGTATCAACTTATTCCCGTAGCTGCATTGGCGTGATCAGTTCCTTAGAAGAAGCCGAATGCTCTAGTTCCCTTCCCGCTGCTAACGGTTGCTATAAGCTCCTATCCTTTTTGTGCACTTTAACCCATACCCCCTTCCTCCCAATTGCTACCTATACGTCCCAGATTATGCCCTATTTTGAGGGCGCGTGGGCTCAAAAATGGGTACAGTCCATTTGCCCGACAATCCGCATCCACTAGCGCGTCTGCTTTGACGAGTTTCTTTCTTGAACCACACTGCTGGAGCAGAGAGCAGCGAGTGGAACGATCGGAGCCTCTGTGGCGCACAATTCTGCGATCTCGTCATAACTAATCATGCACCCAACGATCAAAAATCGATGGAACAACCGCTTCTGGAAACCCGGTCATGGACAGAACGGACCGTTCGTCGACCAGATGCTGGAACTCGCCCGAGCGACCCCAAAGCGATGGACGTGGTCACCTGTCCGATCAGCCGGTTTGACGACCAGGCGGATCGGATTTGCAAACATCGGCCGACAGTTCA
>Ga0206934_1095_pt1 | contig 25795 bp, 20 predicted proteins | sample Alteio_BWOrgHeat_16_FD_152932 | JGI IMG/M metagenome (GOLD analysis project Ga0206934, IMG submission 152932) | Enriched cells from forest soil in Barre Woods Harvard Forest LTER site, Petersham, Massachusetts, United States -... | ecosystem: Environmental > Terrestrial > Soil > Temperate forest >...
GGTTTCTTGAAAGATTCGCTGAAGCCGAAATTGGACAGACTCTCGGGAGCCGCTTCGTCTTCGCTGGCCAGCGCGATGATCAGGGTCTGTTCGTATTGCGGATTTCGGCGAAGATTCTGAGCGATCTGGAGACCTTCGCTTCGGCCCATGGCCAGGTCGATGACGATCGTGTCGGGATGAAAGCTTTCGGCTTGAATACCGGCCTCGAAACCGCTGCTAGCCAACTCATACTTGAAGTCGTCATCCTCGGGTAAGAGTTCTTTGACTCGGTCAATGAAGAGCTTTTCGGCGCCGATAATGAGAATTTTGTGCCACCCCTCTTCTTCGAGCTCTCCCAGCGGCATGCCGTGTTCTTTGAGGAACTTGATTAGTTGCTCGCGGGGGATGCGGCGGTCCTGGCTGCCTGGGATGCGGTACCCTCGCAGCCGGCCGGAGTCGAACCATTTGCTTACCGTCCTGGGCGCGACCTTACAGATCTTGGCGACCTGGCCGGTGGTAAACACTTTTTTCATGGCAGGCACTCCAAAAATTATTTTGCTGAGTCCACTTCCGGGCGGCGAACGCGGGAACGCTCCATCCGGAAGCCATCCGACCAACCCTGCGTACTCCTTTGAATCCGTGCGGTAGCGGGAAAGACCGGCCTCCTGCCAGAGGTCATCGCTAAACGATCCAAAGGGGTATGAACTTACGGGCGCTGGCGGCCGCCAAGCCAGTTCCATTCTGGCCGTAATTTGAGCCGGTCGGCCTACGCCTCGGTTACCTCATAAATCGGCTGAATGGGTCCCCAAGATGAGAAAAAGGTCACAACTTAGGGAAATCCTGCCGATTTACCCTGCTATGCCTTTCCCGCCCCTTGCCCGGTTTGACAGGCGCAGCACGATCCGGGCAAAAGAGACAGGGCCTAATGATCATGCGGCCCTGATCTGAACGCATTCCAGGGAAAATCTTGCCAGAGAGGCAATGAAAATGGAGCGGAATTGCCGTGCGAACGGCTGAACTGGTCAGCTGCCGCTCCTCAGTTCCATTGGCATTGTAGTCGTGAGGGCAAGGGTCCAGATCACGCGTGAAACAAAGAAAAGGGAAGCGCGGAGCATCTTTTCTCTGGTTTCTTGTTTTCTTCTGCTGATTTTTTCTGCGAATTTGCCAAATGCCAATTCGGCGAGTTACAATCAGATTGTCCCGCCGTTCGGCGATTCTCGGTGGTGGGCGACACCGGGAGGAGCTGGCGGCGGGACACTTTTTTTGTTTAGTGGCTAGTGGCCAGTGGTGGCTAGAAAAAAGGGGTTCAAGGTCTATGGTTTTTCGTCACAACTCTTCTTCACTAACCACTAACCACTAACCACTGACCACTAGCCACTCATTCGCCGACTGAAAACCACCATGTCGTCGCCGTCGGCGTAGAAATCCTTCAAAATAGCGGCCTGTTCGTAGCCGTGCTTGAGATAGAACTTGCGGGTCAGGCCGTAGTGCGGCAGGGAAGATGTTTCGATGAGAAGCAATCGCCCATTCTGATTGCGAATATCCTCTTCCACATGTTTCAGCAACTGGCTGCCGATGCCGCGAGCATGGGTGTCTTTTTTGACCGCGATCCAGTAGAGATACCAGGTCCGATCGGTCATGGCGGCCGGGGCGTAGTAGGCAAATCCCAGGATGGCCCCGTCCTTCTCGAAGGTGATGGAGCGGTGGCCGTACTGTTTTTCGTGGGCGTGATAATCGTCGAGCACTTCTTGAAGCGCCTGGATTTCCAGGGCCTTAAACACGTTCGTCCCCTGAGACAAGGCTACCAGACTTGGCGTATCTTCGGGAATGGTCGGGCGAATCATGGGGAGTCTCCAATCGTGAGCTCCATAGTCAGAAGTCAGTAGCCAATTGCTCCAAGTGCTGGGTCTTTGCTTCTAACTACGGCTGCTGACTACGGACGGTTTCGGCATTTCCGCTTGCTATCGCTTCACGTCATGCTACCTTAACCTCTTCCTAGAAAAAGCGAGGGGAGATTGCCATGCCGAAATCGGGATGGGAACTGCTGTTGGCCGGCGCTCCTTGGTTTCAGGATGACGGCAAGTTTCCGATCGCGGCTTATTCCGAGTTTATTCCTCCTCCCCGCCTGGGCATCAAGCCCTATTCGAAAAAAGCAAGTCCCGAGCCAATGAGCCAGGACCCTCATGGCTGGCAGGTGACTGAATATGAGGAGGCATTCGAATTTCGGCCGGGGTTTCAACATTTGGCCGGGCAATGGGTCAAGGCGCTGGAGCATCTTGGCTCGGGCCGCCCGGCTCATGGCATTGCCCGAGGCAAGTTGACCGATAACCCCTACTGGCCGACGGAATTATCGGAGCGAGCAGGAGCGATTCCGCACGAACATTACGTGGTGTTCCTGCCGCTGGCTTTCTCGCGAACTCAGGACGATAAGGGCCGGCTGCGCTGGACGCTTTTTGGCGGGAGTGAACAAGGCCCAGGCAAAGCCTTTTGGAAAGGGTTCTTCACCGCGCCGGGGCGAGAGGTGCCGGAAGACCAGGGCCCCGGTTTCATTCGCCGACTCTTGAGCACGGTTTACCGCGAGCCGGCCGAAAAGCTGGTCGATCTGCGTCAGGTCGGATTCCGGATCTTAGACCAAGGAGACAACCTCCCCTTCTCTTTCTGGCGTGAAGGACCGTTGCCTGCTTGGACGCGTTCCTTGCTGTGGAACTCGCGCGAGCCGATTCGATCGATTAGGTATCTCCTGACATTCCGACCGTTTTCGCAACTTCCGGAATCCATCGGGAAAGCCTACCTCGCTGGCGACCTTCACCTTCTGCCATTTCCCGGAAGTTTGGTGTTCTGGGGAGCAAAGCCCTACTTGCAGATGCAAAAAGAGATGCCCTTCGCCGTTCAAATTCCCTTATTGCACATGGCAGCGCGAAGCGAAAATCCTCACGGACTTCGCGTGCCGCAATCGGGCTGGCTTCATGAACCAAAGCCCGGAAAACCAGAGCCAGGCGACCATCATGGTCCCGTGCGAAATACGTACAAGCGCTCGCATCGCTGGGCACGGGTCTTGCGCGACGAAGATGAAATTGCTTTGATCCAGCGCGAAGACAAACTTCTGCACGTCTTGTTCAGCACCATTCCCGACGACCTGGGCCTGTACGGCAAGCCAATGGCTCGAAACGTGCAGATCTGGACTCAAGATTGCGAACGGCTACTCGATGGGCCGAACGCGCGGCCGGAGGAAATTAAACAAGCCGCCCGCCTCATGGAGCAGGGGGGTCTTTTCGGTTATCGATTTCAATTTCCCGCCATGCGAGTCGGATGCCACCAGCTATATTGGCACCGACCGCTCGTGGCATTCATGTCGAGGCAAACGAACCAGCCGACGGTTCTTCCCACTGCTCCGGCGGGATGGTTGACGGGCTATGATGGTAAAAATCCTGATTTGAGCCGTCCCATTGAACTTTGGCCCCGGCTTCTGCGACGTGAGCCGTACGTGGCTTCTCTTCATTTATTCGAGCATGCCCCGGACCACCGGCCCCATCAGACCAGCCGCAATGTTCGCAGACTTCTCGACTCCCGATTCCTTACAGGAGGAAAGCCGGTCCCGCAGTCTCTCGCCAGACAGCTTCTGCATGTGCCGAAGCACGAGACGCTGGATGCCTGGTTAGACTGTCTTCCCGACAAAGCGCGCGACCCGGACTTAGCAAGACTCTTAGTCGAAAAACTGCGCGAGGGCCTGACATCAAACGGTCGTTCCCAAGCGGGCCGTCGGCGACCGGCGAAATCCCTCACCTATGACCAAACCGCTCGACGAGAATTCGAAGTTGACTATTGGCGGACGATCGCGACCCTGGCCGAGGGCAAATACCTCAACAAGAATAATGCTGATTGCGTCCGCGACTCCATCACGCAGAAACATCTTTGCCATCACCATCGCGATCTGGAAATGCTCGGAGATTATTTGCTGAACTATTATCGCCAAGTCATCAAGTCCCACCGCATGTCGAATAAAGCTTTGGCCGGTGAGTTGCCGTTTCGCTGGGACACCGATTTCGATTTCTCTTGGTCGGGCGGTTGGCTGAACAATCAAGAAGGGCACACGCATGAGCGGAATATCATCGTCGTCATTCCCGGCCGTAATCGCCGCCGGGCGGTGATCATGGCGGATCATTACGACACCGCGTACATGGAAGATCATTATGAGAAAGCACCCGGCGGCAAGGGGCCACGACTGGCGGCTTCCGGGGCTGATGACAATCACTCGGCGACGACCGCTCTCATGCTGGGGGCCCCGATATTTCTCGAATTGAGCCGAAAGGGAAAGCTCGCCTGCGACATCTGGCTCGTGCATCTCACGGGTGAAGAGTTTCCCGCCGACTGTCTCGGAGCGCGTCATCTGAGCCAACGTTTGGTGGAAGGAAACTTGAAGGTGACTCTAGAAAACGGTCGGCTGCATGACTTGTCTAAGGTACGTATCCAAGGTCTCTATGTTCTTGACATGGTAGCCCATAACAATGACCACGATCTCGACGTATTTCAGATGGCTCCTGGCGCTGGACCGGAATCATTTTGGCTGGCTTATCAGTCTCATTTAGCCACGGAGACATGGAACGCGAATGTGGTAGCTTGGAATCGGCAGCCGTCTCGGCGCGGCAAAGGCAGAAGTAAGCGAAGTCCCGATGGCAGCAAAGTACCTGAGGTGGCCCAGCATCCCTTTTTGCATGGCGAAGTACGTCTGCCTTACGATCCGCGTAGCACGCTCTACAACACGGATGGCCAAATTTTCTCCGACGCCGGCGTCCCGGCCGTGCTCTTCATGGAGAACTACGACATTACCCGAACCGGCTACCACGACAGCCATGACACGATGGAAAACATCGACTTGGATTACGGCTCGGCCGTCGCGGCCATCGCCATCGAATCGGTCGCCCGAGCCGCCATAGAAAAACCAGGATTTTGATAGGACAAGTTATGCGCCTTATTATCGCAATATTGTGTTGGTCCCTTCTGGTAGAAACCTCTAGAGCGGATGATCTTCGAGCGGGCGCGGCCAAAGTGGACATTACTCCGCCCATTGGCTTTCCCATGTGGGGCTATGGCGCCCGCCATGACACGGGGAGCACAGGAATTCTCGACCCACTACAGGCCCGCGCCCTGGTCCTGGCCGTCGGAAGCGAAAAGATCGCCGTCGTGAGTCTCGATCTGGGCCGGGCGCCGACTCGCCAATCCACTCATGCCATTCGCGCCAAGGTGAAGACCGCGGCGGGAATCGAACATCTCTTCCTGGTCGGTTCTCATACGCATCACGGTCCGGTCATCGAGTTGGATGATTGGCCCAGTCCGAAGAATTCCTATGTTCGAGAGTTGGAACAAAAGCTGGCCAATGTCATTATCGAGGCCGACAAGAATCTGCGGCCGGCGAAATTAGGGATCGCCTCCAAAGAGGTCCCTTTCAATCGGAATCGGCATTCCAAGCTGACGGAGAAGCCAGTTGACCGGGAGTTCCTGATTCTTCGCGTCGAGGACATGGAGGGAAAACCGATCGCCCATGCGGTCAATTTTGCCGCTCATCCCGCGATGCGCGAAGCTCGCGACTTGCGATTTTCCGCTGATTACCCGGGGGCGCTGGCGGCTATTGTGGAAAAGGAATCCGGCGTGCCTTGTCTATTCCTGCAAGGGGCGGCAGGCGACCTTTCGCCCAATCCAGGAATGGATGCGGGTCCGGACGCCTTTGGCCAAAGGCTGGGGCAAACGGCTCTCGACATGGCGAAAACCATCCACTGCGCGACAACGGATAAGCATAAACTTCAAGTCAGCGAGGACGATTTTCAATTCAAGAGCCGCATCGATTTGACGAATCCAGCCATCAAAGCAGGTTACGTCAACGCATTCTTCCAGGGGATCGTCGATTTCTATGATCGGGAATACGCGGAGGGCGTTCGGCCACACCTGACGACCGCGCTCCTTGACAGCAAGATCGGGTTCGTGGGCGTGTCGGGCGAATTCTTTTGCGGACATTCCCTCAGCCTGAAGCAGCGGGCCAGGCTGGAGCACGTGCTGTTTTTGGGGTATTGCAACGACTACCAGCAGTATTTCCCCACGATTCAGGGTGCGGCCGAGGGCGGCTACGGCGCCGACGCCACCGTCTCAGCCGCCGAAGTCGGCGCCGGCGAACTCATGATGAGCCGGGCTTTAATCAATCTCTACAAAATGCGGGGAAAGTTGGAGGATCTGCGGCCCAAGGAATAAAAACGTTTCCGGTTCAAATCTCAGTCGAATGGCGCGTTAGCTGTATGGCAGCCTACCGACTTCAACTTGACCTACCGCGGCCATATTTCGCGGAGATTCCCTACTATCTTTGGGGCCAAGTGAATTACGATTCTGAAGGTGATTGCAAAAAGCCGACCGACCGCCAATGGACATGGATGGATCTGGAGCACCGCGGTACGAAGGAGGTAATCCGGATCAAGCATGAGGATAGGACGTGGCTTCTTCAAGGCAATGACGACGCAGTAACCCGTCTCGCTTTCTTCCTTGTCGAGCGATGCCATGCAACTCCCATCTCGGGCCCGGCGGATGTGGGAGCAGGTCGGGATCATTCCGCCGCCCTTCTGCGTGCGTCGGCAGTTGCCAGCGAGTTCGAGCAACCGGTCCTCGCGCCCTTCGATAACCATTTTTTCTGGGGAAGCTGGAAGTGGATTGGCTGGTATGCGACGGACTGTACTTGGGTTGGGCGTTTGATCATGCATTCGGTTGTTCGCAATGATTCGCGGGCCATCCCTCTTTGTATCGATTGGCTAAGAGGCCCTCCACGATTCCAGCAACAGGAAGTCGCCTTGTGCTATGCTATGGAGCGTCTTAGCGGCGAACCTGCAAGACGTGGACACGAATGGGTACGCTGGTACGAGGGCGGCTGGTTCTCAACCGGCGCAAAGGCACGGTATCCTGAACCAAACTTTGATGCCTGGTTTGCGGAACTGAAAGCCCAGTTTGGTGGTTAAGAGGGCTAATTACAACGCCGAAGCCGAGTCCGTTTGACGGTTTACGTCAGGCAAACCATTTGGCTCAATGACATTCGAATCACTTGTCGAACATTGGGCGATTAGCGTTTTCGCAGCTAGCAAGGCTTCCTGATCCTCTAGGTCCCACACACCCCCAGCATCCATCCGGCCTGCCGTCATGGCCAAATTAGCCACCGTCTGACCGAATCTCCAATCGGGACGCAACTTCGAAAGTTGTGAAAGGGCTTCGAGAAGTTGGACATGGAGCTGCTCTGTTGCTTTCATAGTTTTTCTCCCACTTTCGGCAAACCTCCGACCGGCTTGGAAAGTTGCCCAGTCACTTCCACCCGGACCAGCGTACCCGGCAGATATTTCGCCACTCGCGTAGCTCGCGTCACTCCGTCGTAAATTACGAGTTCGCCATCGCTGCCTCTCTTCACCTCCAGGGGTGGCATTCCTAGGATGGAGCTGCCGTGTTTGGCTAGTTGTCGCTGCAACTTGACGGCGTCAGCTCCTTGTTGGCGAGAGCCCGGCAAGTGCAAGGATTCAGGAAGGACTTGCAAAAACTCCCGCGCGGCCATGTGCCAATGATATCACAAGAGAAACCAGCCCGCGAGTTCATCGAAGAATCAAGGCCATCGCAGTTATCTCTGCGGCGCCGGGTGCGGATACTCGGCGGGAATCACGAATCGCTCCAACTTTCGTTGACCGCGCAAGACGGTGACCGTGACGGGGACCCCCACAGGAAGTTGGGTGAGCGACTTGTGCAAATCATCAACGCTTTCCGAAGGATGATCGCCGAGAAGGACGATCACATCGCCTTCGAGAATGCCGGCTTGCTCGGCGGGCCCGCCTTCCTCGACGGCCAAGACCTCGACCCCGGACTGCTTCAAATCCCACTGCCGGGCCAAATGCCGGGCGACGGGCACCGTCCTTCCGTGGAGTCCCAGGTAGCCGTGGACCACCCGTCCATGCTGCATGAGTTGCGGCAGGATGTGGCGAGCCATGTTGATCGGGATAGCAAAACAAATCCCCTGAGCCGGCAAGATGATGGCGGTGTTGATGCCGATGACCTCGCCTTTACTATTGACCAACGGCCCGCCGCTGTTGCCGGGATTCAAGGCGGCATCGGTCTGGATAACGTTATCCACCAGGTGGCCGGTGATGCTTCGGAGCGTCCGGCCGAGCGCGCTGATGACGCCAGCGGTCACGGTCGAGTCGAACCCGTAAGGGCTGCCGATGGCCAGCACGAGTTGACCCACGCGCAGCCGGCTGGAATCTCCTAAGGCCGCATAGGGTAAGGCCCCGCCTTCCGCCTGGACCACGGCCAAGTCTGTCCACGGATCGGTGCCGACCACCCGGCCATCGACATCATGGCCGTCGTTGAGCCGAACTCGCACCTGCCGATTTCCCTGCACCACATGATGGTTGGTGAGGAGGAATCCGTCCGGGGTGAATAGGATTCCCGAGCCGGAGCCGTCCCGCCGCCGACTGCCGCGCAGATTAACCACGGCCGGTCGCAGCGCCTGGGCTACCTTGACGACGACCTGAGAATAGGCGTCGAGAGCGTCGCCTTCGTCCGGAAGAGGATCGGAGGGCGAAACGGGGCTGGAACCCTTGTCGTCATAGCTGATGAAGTGCTGCCAAAACCGGCTCATGGCGTCGCTCCTTGAGGTTTCTTTCTTTCATTCCATTCTAAACAGCAGAGTCAAGGCGCTGGTGTGAAGGGGCGAACGGATGGGAGTCGGATTGTTCGGGCTTTCCGGCAAAATGAGTGCGACCCACATTTTGCACCCATAAAGTGAGCGCGAAACCGCAAGCGATGGGACTCTAAAAGGAAATGCCGCGGCTGGTCAGGAAGGCGGCAAGGCGATCAGGAAAATCGGTCGTAATGCCATCCACCCCCCAGTCGAGCAGCTTTTGCCAATCCTCGGGATTATTGACGGTCCAGGGAATGACCTTGAACCCGGCTTCGTGGATTTGGCGAACCTGCCATTGGTCCAAGAAATCGACTTCGGGGCAATAGACTTGAGCGCCCGCCTGTCGGACCAAATCCGCGGGGGAAACCGGCGCCGTTCCAGCGATTAGGATGGCTCTTTCCAATCCCGGCTCCATGTCACCGATCAAGCGAACACAGCGGTGATCAAAACTGCGAATGCGGGTTCGCTGGATCACTCCCGCTTCGCGGATCACTTGGATCACTCGCTGTTCTAGGAGGCCGGCGCTTTGCCCGTCAAAAGCATCGCCGATCACTGCAGGCCGGAACGGCACGCGCTTGAGCTCCAAATCAAAACGGATTTTGGCTGCGCGAGCCCGTTGTGCCTCCGATTTGCCGGATTCCTTTCCTAAGCCTCCGGCATAAGCGGTGGCAAAAGCAAGAATCTCCGGCAGGGTCGGCGGCGTCAGTAGATCCAGACCCCTCAATGCCGCAAAACTTTTGGCTGCGGGTGTCGGTTGATTGTCTTGATTCGGAAATCGAGCTGGATCTGGGTTGCGGTCTGCCCTGTATTTTCTCAGATCATCCAGAATCAATAAACTGATGGGAAGTCGATTCGCCGGCTCCTTCGCTCCACTGCCCGGAATGGCTCGGCAAAGATCATCCGATACGGATGAGTCGTGAAAAAGCACGGGGATAAAATCGGCGGTCAAGTGCAAGTCGGTTTCGACGGAGGAGACGCCCAGGTCGAATGCGATTTCGAAAGAGGGCAAAGTGTTTTCTGATTTGAGCCCCCTAGCCCCGCGGTGGCCTTGAAGCTCAAAAGTCGCTTGCCGAGATTGGGTTGATGTCGTCATAACGGCGCTCGGTGATGTTGCTCTAGCGCATAATATGCAGCATAACTGATAAGCGATTTCTAAGAAACGTTCCCCTCCGAACGACGATTATGGTTGTGGAGCGCGAATAAGGGTTTGTATAATTGACTTGGGTCGTTGTTTCTATGGGGGCGACCACCATGCCGAATGTCGAAGGGCTTTGCCAGGAGGCTCGCCAGGCAATCGCCCAAGGCAAAATCGAACAGGCTCACGACCTGTATCTCCAGGCTCTGGACATGAACGCCGAGCTCCCCGACATCCACTACGGGGTAGCGACGGTCTGTTTCATGATGAATGACCTGGAGAGCGCGGCTTACCATTTCAAGGAAGTGATCCGTCTCGACCCCATACGGGCCGGCGCTTATGTCAATCTGGGCGCCGTCTACAACCGCATGGAACAGTATGACGAGGCCATCCAAGTTTTGCGCCGAAGCATTCAGGTCGACCCCAAGCGAGCGGAAGGATATTACAATCTCGGTTTGGTCTACAAGAAGATGGGCCAGACTAATCTCGCTCTGCAATCCTATCTGGAAGCGACGCGGATCAACCCGCGCATGGTGGATGCCCAATACAATCTTGCCAATCTCTATGTCGAGCTGGAACGGTACAACTTAGCCATCGTTCATTACAAGCAGGTGCTCCAGTTACGGCCCAACTGGGATAAGGCCCTCACCGGATTGGCCCAGGCGGAAGAGGCTCAAACCGCGCAACGTCATTCCGACACGCCTGTGGAGGTGCCGCCCGAGAGCACCGAAGCCGTCGAAGAAAAAAGCTTGGACAAGACCGTCGACCCATTCGCTCAAGGCGTCTTGCTCGATACCCTTCACCATGCCACGATTGACTGCGAAAGCCGCAATAAACAGTTCCAACAATCCATCGAGCAGCAAATCGAGCCGATCATCAAGGAGCTTTCCAATCTGCTCCTGTCGCCCGACACCAAGAGCATGGAGCTGGATCAGTGCGTGAAGCGTTTCGAGGCGGCGGTGACCGTCATGGTCAATTCTCAACGCAAGCTGGCGAGCAGCCTGGAACGCGTACATTCGCTCGGCGAGAAATTGTTTGGCGCGTAGTGGTTCTTGTCACACGCATTCTTCCTCGCTCACGCTTCGGGTTAATGCGGATTTGTGATTAACGCGCGCTGCCGGAACCGGCAATGACCAGTTGCTTTGGCCGTCCAGCTGCTGCTTCGTCCGGCTTGAGGTGCAAGTGCCTGACGATGGCGGGCGGAACATTAATGAGAACCTTTTGCCGTCGAATTTGATAATCGCGGATGTAATCGCCCACGATTCGGCCCACGCGATAAAGCCGGCGTCGTTCGCGACGTCCGACAAACGGCGTCTTGAGCTGCCGAATCAGCACATATTCATAGTAAGTCAAAGTACCGCCCGGCTTCAGCAATCGCTCATAGACGCGAAATATCTCCCGCACCTGAGACACCGAAAAGTTGTTGAGCGGCAAGCCGGACACGATGAAATCGTAAACGGCTTCCCCCGGCAGCTCTTCCACGGCCGAATGGATCACTTGAACTTGGTCGCAATGGAAATGAAACAGCCATTCCTTGGCAAGGCGGCGTTTGAGCAGTGCGGCGAATCGACTGTTCAGCTCGACCGCGTCGAGCCGGTCGCCCGGATGCAACTGCTTGAGTATTTCCCGGGTAACCGATCCGGTTCCCGGGCCTACTTCTAAAATCCGGCAGGGCTTCGGGGCCGAACTGCCCAGGTCGCGCCGCTTGCGAAGCTCCGACGCCAAGGCGCGGGCTAGGAATCGACTGCTCGGCAGCAAGGCCCCGGTCTTGTGGAAATGACGTCGCGTCTCGCGGAAAAAATTGCCGCATTCGTCCCAATAACGCATCCCCGCTGCCTCGTTCAGTACATCAGGAAGCTGAATTGCGATGGCACTTGTAGCATATCGTTTTTTTTTCTTCCCGCAACGGAAAAACGAAGATGGGGAGCGGTGAGTTTGGCGAACGGTCAGAAGACCACCACAGAGACGACATAGAGCACAGGTTTCCACGATTATCTCTGTAGGCTTGATTCATTTCCATGACCACTCACTACCCACCACTCACCAACGCTCATACAACGGAAAAAGACAGAACTGGGAAAGGAGAGAACAATGACTCGTCGACATATTTCTTGGCAATGGTCTCTGATGACGGTACTGAGTTTGATAGTCGCGTGCAGTGTTTTCGCATCCGGTGACGATCCTTACGATCAATCGGGCATTCCCTTGGAAGTGCAGCCAACGGATCCTTCCCTGGCAAAGATTGTCTTAGTACCGGGTGGGAAGAGTCATGGTCCTGGCGAGCATGAGTTTTTCGCCGGCTGCGCGCTTCTCATGAAGCTGCTCAAAGAGAATCCAGGCGTGTTCCCGGTGATGGCCCGCGACGGCTGGCCTAAGGATCCCAAGACATTTGAGGGCGCTAAGACGCTTGTTTTCTTCATGGACGGCGGCGGCGGCCATCCCGTTATTCAGAAAGACCACATGGAAGAAGTCCGGAAGATTCTGGATGGCGGCGCCGGGTTTGTGAATATCCACTACGCCGTGGAATATCCGAAGAAACAAGGAGAGCAGTTGCTTTCTTGGCTCGGCGGCTATTATGAGACCGGCTACTCTATCAATCCGCATTGGAAAGCGGAGATCAAGACGCTCCCAGATCATCCAATCACGCGCGGGGTCGAGCCGTTCTCCATCCAAGACGAGTGGTACTACAACATTCGCTTTGAGCCGGACATGCGCGGCGTGACCCCCATTCTGAAAGCAGTTCCTCCGGACTCCACTCGCGGCACGCCGGAAGCGAAGAAGCATCCGGGGCGTGAAGAAATCCTGGCGTGGGCTTTCGAACGAGCCAACGGCGGCCGGTCGTTCGGCTTCACGGGCGCTCACTTCCACAAAAACTGGGGCGATCCGAATTTCCGCCGATTGGTCGTCAACGCTATCCTGTGGTCAGCCAAGATCGACATACCCAAAGACGGAGCGAAAGTTGAAATGGATCCAGCGGACTTGAAGAAGCACCTCGACCGGAAATAGACTCATGGCGAGCCGGGTTTCGTCACCGCCCGGAGGTGGGTTCCGAAGACTCCACCCACCCTACGATCGAAGCAATCGTGATAGCGCTTTCATTCCCATCTCGGCGACTCGCGAGCCGGGCATGTCCCAGAGGACCGGATTCATCAGCTCCAGGGAAACGTAACCGTCGTAGCCGATCTCGCGGAAGCACTCGATGATGGGCCCCAGTTGAAAGTCTCCATCTCCGGGCAGAATGCGATCGGCATCGCGCGCCAATTCCCGCGGAATTCCGGCTAAATCGCAAACCTGGACAAAAGACAAAGTTTCCTTGGTCAGTGATTTCAAATCTTCCAGCTTACTCGGGCCGGTGTAATAGTGAAACAGGTCCAAGCAAATCCCGAGGTTCGGCTCACTGCACTGATTTACCAAGGCCAGCGCCGTATCCAAGCTTCTACAAAACGAGGCTGAGCTGCGGAATTCCAATCCCAGCCGAACTTCGAAACCCGCTGCCCATTGAGCCGCCTGTTTGAGGGAAACGAGAGCGCGCTCCAGGGAAGTCGAATCGGTTTCACCTGTGAAGTCCGCGATCACCAAGAGCAGCGGAATCTCTAGACTTTGGCAGATTTCCAGCCGTTTGCGGAAATCGTCAAAATGAGCCTTGCGCTGTTCGCCTTGCGAGAGCAATAGACCACCTTGGTAAGAAGCTGCGGCCGGATGCATTTGTTGATCTTCGAGCAGTTTGCGGCTGTCGGCGAGGGAATGCTTTTCGAGATGGGTCTCCAGTTTGGTGAGCCAAACTTCCATCGCGCGAAACCCGGCCGCGGAAAATGCCTGCACATCCTCGGCAAAGGAGGCGGCCATGGTCGTCGCTTCACTGATGCAAGGTTTCATGCGGTCATTCTATGCGTTGGTTTCCGATATCTTGTATAATCGCCTCCAATGAAGATCACCCCCGCCATCGTGGACGCCATTAAGTCGGCCGTCAACCGACAACGGTTGATCGACACGGCGGTTCGACTCATTGCCGCTCCAAGCTGGACGGGAGAGGCGGAGAAAGCATGCAAATGCTTAGCTCAGATTCTGTCCGGCGACGGATTTCAGGTGGATCGCCCAGACGCGGGGCATGCGCGAGCGCCGGCGGTTGTCGCTCGCCTGGATTCATCGCGTCCAGGCAAAGTGCTTCAATTCAACGGCCATCTCGACACGGTCCATTTGCCGTTTGTCGAGCCGAAGGTGAGCGGTGATCTTATTACTGGCAGCGGCGCCTCGGACATGAAAGGCGGAATTGCCGCCGCCGTAGAAGCTCTTAGAGTCTTACGAGACACAGATATCTTGCCAGCAGGTTCAGTGATGCTGACGGCGCACGATCTGCACGAAGCGCCCTGGGGCTTTGGCCAACAACTCGACCAGCTGATTCGCGACGGATGCATGGGCGACGGCGTCTTGCTGCCCGAGCCGCTGCATGATCGTTTGCCGGTCGTTGGCCGAGGCGGCGCTACCTGGAAAGTGACCATAAGTAGGTCCGGCCCACCGGTTCACGAAGTCATGCGTCCCGCAAATGAGCCGAGCGTGATCGCCGCCGGCGCGGAACTGGTTGCACGTATCAACCGGATCGGCGAACGACTGGCAAAAAAGTTCGATCCTTTGGCCGGTCCAGAGACCGTTTTCATCGGCCAAATTCACAGCGGCGAGATTTACAACCAGTATCCACAGGAATGTTGGCTCGAAGGCACCCGCCGCGGGCTGCCGGGAACCGGAAGGCAACAAGTGGAAAGCGAATTCCGCGAATTGCTGGCCGGCTTGGAACGCGACGCGAAGACCACGGTTCAGGCGGACTTTCGTTTCATCCGCGACGGTTTTCAGCTCGATGAAAATGACCCGTTGGTCGACGCCTTTCAACAGGCTTACGAATCGGTTGTCGGAAATCAGCTTCCGGTCGGTCCGAAGCCATTCATGGACGACGGCAACAGTTTCTGGGGTTTGGCTCAAAAACCGGCCATCACGCACGGCCCCCGCGCCGGCGGACAACATACGGTCAACGAGTGGGTGTCGATCGACGACCTTGTGCGCCTGGCGCAAGTCTATGCACTAACCGCGGTGGCTTATTGCGGGTGATAGAGTCCCTCTATATTTCGTGAGGACCTTCCGCCAATCCGGCCAATTGTCGGAAGGCCAAAAAAGCGCGAGTGTCAAGCACGATTTCATTCAACCACCCCCCTCCGCCCGCCAAAACAATTGGCGGAGGGGGGGCTATTCCCCGAGAAAAATGCAAGTTTCTGGTCTTTCGGGCGGTCATTTGGCGGAAGGGGTCTATCGATTGTTACCCGATTGGTAGCAGTTTTGAGCCATGCCTCGTTTCGTGAGGACCTTTCGTTTCTTTGGTATTTGGAAGTGAGCAGGGATACAATTTAGCTTGGATTGCGAGGAGATCTTCCACGGTCTTTACTATGAAATCGCAAGCTGACGTTGGGAATTCAGGACACTCAAAAAACAATCGCCCAAACTAATTCGCCGAATATTTGATTTTCGCCATGGAATCGCGTGACGAACTACAGAATGGCCACGATGAGAGACAACATGCAGCCAGGAGCAGCAAAGCTGTCGCTAGCCTGTTTTTGGGCGTCATGTCGTTTTGCGTCCCTGTGTTGCCGGTAATTCCCGCCCTATTATTGGGCTTTGCGGGGCTAAAGGAAATCCGCAAGAGCAAGGGCCAAATCAAAGGCAGGCCCTTGGCGATTGGCGGCATCGTGAGTGGCGTGCTTGGATTGGTTGCGTTTCTCTTCCTATTTCAACTCTGGCTTTATCCCGCATACAAGTATCTGCGCGAATCGGCTTACAGCACTCGGTCAGGAAACAACCTGCACCAAATCGGCATTGCAATGCATGATTATGTCAATCATAACGGTGTGTTGCCTCCAGCCGCGGTCTTCAATCAGGAAGGCAAACCTCTTTACAGTTGGCGAGTTTTACTGCTGCCCTATCTTGACGAGCCATTAATCTTCTCCAAATTCAAGCTGGATGAACCATGGGACAGCGCGAACAACAAGCCACTTTTGGCACAGATGCCGCGAGTGTATATGCCGCCTTCCCAGCGCGATTCTAAGGAATCTTTCGGGACCCATTATCAGGTCTTTACTGGCGGAGGAGCGATATTTGAATCCAACATGAAAGGTCGCCTCCATACTTTGTCGGAGATATCATCCCGCGACGGCACCAGCAAAACCTTATTGGTGGTCGAAGCCGTCAATCCAGTTCCCTGGACCAAGCCGGAAGATTTGCCTTATTCTCCCGACCAACCATTGCCCAAACTCGGCGGTGTGTTCTCACATGGGTTCAACGTTTTGATGGCGGACGGCTCAATCCGTAGGTTTCCCAAGGACATAAATGAAAAAACCATTCGCGCCGCCATCACATGGAATGGCGGGGAATGGGTTCATCTGCCAGAGTAAGGCGTGTCCCGGATTAAGCTGACACGGGTGCCTTCGAAGACTCAGGGCGTGCCACCCAAGAATCACATCATTTTGAAATATCCTGGACGAGGGTTTTCCGCTCGGCTACGATGGCCGCATTCCGAGTTCGCGCACTATTCATTCCATCGCCCGGCAGGAGCCATCCATGACGCATCATCCAGTTTCTCGGCGAGATTTTTTGAAAACTTCCGCGGCCACGGCCGGCATCGCCGCCTTGTCTCCTGGGGCCTATGCCCGAATTCTGGGCGCGAACGACCGCGTCAACTTCGGCATGATTGGCCTCGGGGTCATGGGCTCGGGCCATTTGCATGAGCTCAAAAAGCAGATGCCCAAGATCAATGTCGACATCATCCAGACCTGCGACGTTTACCGCAAGCGGGCAGAGAAGTCGGCGGCCTTCGTTGGCGCGCAAGCGAGTCCGACTCAGAAACATGAAGATGTTCTCGGCAATAGCAAGGTTGACGCGGTCCTGATCGCCACGCCCGATCACTGGCACGCCAAGATCGCCATCGACGCCATCAAGGCGGGCAAGCATGTCTACTTGGAAAAGCCCATGTGCCATACCATCGAGCAGGCGCTCGAGTTAGCCAAGGTCGAGCAAGAGAACAAGGACAAGATTCGTGTACAAGTCGGCGTCCAGGCCACCAGCTTCGACCTCTTGGACAAGATTCACGATCACATTCAAAAAAACGGTATCGGCAAAGTGGTGCTGATTCATTCGAGCTACAACCGCAACAACACGGTCGGGCCTTGGCGCGATTACGGCGATTGGGAGGACATCAAAGATCCGCAGGCGGCCGGGCTGGACTGGGACAAATGGCTGGGGCACGAGTTCACTTGCGCGGGTCAGCAGTTGGCTCCGAAGCGCGAATGGGACGGCCGGCGATTCTTTCAGTTCCGCTGCTACTGGGACTATTCAGGCGGGGCGGCCACCGACTTGCTCTTTCACACGCTCACGCAGCTCATTAAAGCGGCTGGATTAGAATACCCCGAGCGCGTGACGGCCTCGGGCGGCGTCTGGGTCTTCAACCGCGAACATCAGGTTCCCCAGAAACGCGGCGGCGGCGCTAACAATCAAGAAGTGCCGGACATGTACAGCACGATGATCGACTACCCCGGCGGGCCGACCGTGACGCTCGTCAGCTGCCTGGACAACGACACGCCCAGCCCCGTGGTCATTGAAGGCCATGATGCCACGATTCACATCAAGTCCGACGATCCCGAGGAGCCGATGCAGGCCGTGATCGAGCCGCAGAAAGAAACCGGCCGAATCAAGGAAAAGATCATTCTCAAAGGCGAGCACGGCGATCAGAACAAACACCGCGCGAATTTGGTGGCCGCCATTCGGGATCCGAAAGTACAGCTTTACTGTCCCGTGAGCCTGGCTTTGAAGACGAATGTCGCCATCACCCTGGGCGTCCGCTCTTTCCGGGAACGGAAAGTGTTTGGATGGAACGCCACGGAACAGAAGGTGGTCGTGTTTTAGCGATCTGGCAATGTCACAAATTCTTCATCTAGAATATGCCTGCACGAATGCCGAATTGGAGCAGGCTCAGTCCCTGGCCTTGCGAAAACAAATCGGCGGCGGCTCGAAATGGCGAACTTACTTGATCCTCTACATTATGCTGGCCGGCGCGCTGGTGGGAGGTTACTTTCGTTTTCGAGAAATCCCAGGAACTTACCGAGTACTGATTCTCGCCGTGGCACTTCTGATCGGTGTCGTTGTTGTCTTAGTTCAACGAAAGTTCCGCAAGAACATTGATCGGGCCGCAACCAAGCTTGAGATTTCCGAAACCGAGCTCGCAGTTCTTGGGCCATCTTCCAAGGTCGCAATGCCATGGTCTGCTTTCAGCGAGTGTCTTGAATCTCCTGATCTCTTCGTGTTAATTGACCGCCCTAAGAAGGTTCTATTCGTGATTCCTAAGAGGGTGTTTCCAGACGAGAGCTCACAAACATGGTTTTGCGATCAAGTCCACACCGGGCTCACTGTGCCGCCAGCTCAGTTCTATGAGACGCCAATCATGAGGTCGACCGCGCAAGCAGATTCGATCACGTTTAGATTCCAACTGAAGTTCCGCGATTTTGTCGATATCACGCTCGCCTCTTGGTTTACTTGGGCAGTCATTCTTGCCGCGGCGGCCCTTGTCAGCTCCGCCTTTCTATCGGCAGGGAGCGCGCCTGATAACGCGGTGCATTCAGACACCGAGGTTTTCTTGTTTATGCTTCCATTTTTTTTGTTATTTGTGCTGATGGCAATATTGATGTTTTCTTTTCATTCCTGGCGCACCCATGCGAAATACTTAATTCTCCAAGAAGTAGCAATTTCAGATGAATCTATTGCATTTGCGAGTGCCGAGGGCAGCGGCACGCTTCCCTGGATAACCTATGCATTCTACAAGGAGACTTGGTGGAGTTTCATCTTATGGCATGGCTCTGCTTGGCGTTGTTCCAACTGGGTGTTGTTGCCCAAGCGGGCATTCGCATCGTGGGATGACCTGAGCCGCTGCCGCGACCTTTTGGAGCGGCACCTGAAGAGGTCCCGCTGGTTCCGGGCGTAAACCATAGGCAAGACCCCCTCGGGCCATAAACTCGTTCATCGAAGCAAAAACGTGTGCTTTTTACCGAGGATTCGCCACTCTGGGCCATTTCTCGATTGTGGCCCAGAGGGGGTACCCGAGCGAAAAATGCTTGACGTCCGCGCTCTTTTGGCCTTGGGCCATTTCCCCACTTTGGCCCAAGGGCTTAATACCCCAACGGTCAAAATCTTAACCCGTCACCGGCTCCGGCTTCATGTCGGCATCCGGGACCTCGTTCGAGGTCGGGTCGAACCAAGCGTGCTGAAATTCGATGCGCTGGTTTTTGTGCATGGCTTGGTTCGAGGTTAGGGCGATGATGGCGTCGGCCATGGCCACTCGGCCGTGGCAGCGCGGCAGGCGGCGGTCCTTCTTGTCCGCTTGATTCCACATGCGAACGCAGTAGGCAAAATCCTCCATCTCCTCTCGGTAGCCGCGGCTCACAGGCGCCTCGCCTAAAGATTTCTTGCCAGCCGTCACGGCGTTTTGCTCCGGACCACCGGTCGAAGCCGAGGAATCCAGAACGGTCAGTCCTTTCCCCTGGCTCACCGTCACGGCCGTGGAGCGTCCGGCGCCGGGTCCCTGCGGGTAGAGCATGATCTCCGCTTCCTGGGACACAATCATCGTGCCGTGGTTGCCCATGACACATTCGCCGTAAGGCTCGAATGAGTTGGTGCTGATCGACGAATAGGTGACGACGACCAGGTCGTTTTTGTCTTTGACAACCTTTCGCTCCTTGTCGGCGAAGTAGCCGGGGCCGGGGAATTCGAACGTGACGAAGACGTGATCGTCAACTTCGCGCTCGTCGCGATAGAAGAGTTTGCCGCCGAATCCGCTCACGGCCAAGGGGTGTACCTTGCCCAGGAAAATGCTGCAGGCGTCGAGTTGATGGCTGCCCAACTCGGCCATGAGTCCGCCGCCCGTGCGGTTGAAGAGCCGCCAGCGCACCAGTTCCTCCATGTTCTTGTAGCCGAGTTGACGAATCTGACCTTCAAGCTCCCTGCGGTCGTCGCCGGGAATTTCGGGATACCAACTATCCTTGTAAACCTTGTGATTGGGATCTTGAATCTCTTTGCCGTCTTTGTCTAGTCTTGGCAAAGCGTTGTTTCGATGCCACAAAGCGCGGATGTGGCGGATGTCGCCCAAATCTCCGGTCTTGAGAACTTCCACCGCGTGAGCATAGAGCATGCTGTAATGCCGTTGATGGCCAATCGCCAGACAGCGATCGGTCTCGTCGGCGACACGAATCATTTCTTTGCATTGATTGACGTTCCAAGCCATGAGCTTTTCGCATAGGACATGCTTGCCTGCCTTCATGGCGTCGATGGCGACCGCGGCATGCAAATGCAGCGGCAGCGCAATCACTACCACCTCAATGTCCTTATTTTCGAGCAGTTGACGGTAGTCCGGGTATAGTTTGATCTTGTTCTTGGAATTGTTGCCGTAATGGCGATTGAAGCCTTTGCGAGGTCCGGTGGGCTCGCCGGCAAAAATGCGAGTCTGATTGGTTGGGCGGATGTCGCTATAGGCGATGAACTCGAGGTATTCGGGATTGTGCTCGCCGACGAGGACGCCGCCTTCATCCCCGGCGCCGATGAGGCCCGCCTTGACCGGGTTGCCGTGGAGCTTTTGGTAGCCGAAATAGGCGGCTGCGGAAATCGGCAGCACCGTGCCGGCCGCCAACAGCCCCTTCATGAAGTCGCGCCGGTTCAGATCATAATGCCGGCCGACGACTCGTTGAAAATTCGCCTTGCCGACTTCCTTTTGTTCCGCGGTGAGATCGATAGCCATGATTCATCCCTCAAAATTCCAAGTTCCAAATCTCAAATTCCAGGCAGATTTCGGTTCTGACTTAGTGTCCATGAACCGGGACGCGTTCCGACTCGCGTCTTGTGGTCGGCTCGAAAGTTCCTTCGGACCGTGAACGTCGCCGCCAGGGATTCAGAAACTGTAACAATCCATCCAACCCGGCCCATCGACCGCTTGCCGTGGTTGCCAAGACTAGAAGGGCAAGCATCTCGATCAAGTTCTTGCTGACAAAAAGGTAGTGTCCTTCCGGCGGCCGCGGCGGCTCGGGCAGCCAGGGAAAAGGCGGCATGGACAGGTAGAGAAGCAGCAGAAAACTCGCCCCGCCCACGCATGCCAGTCGAGTGAATAAGCCCAGAAGTAAGCAGGCCCCGATAGTCGTCAAGGCCCAACTCGTCACCAGGTCGATTGTGCGGGTTCGCGAAGCGGGAGTTGCCGAAGCCACGGCGCGACTTTTTTGCTCCGGCGTCAGGACCTCCTGCAGACTCGCGAGAGCAGCCTCTTTTTGCTTGTCCAGATCGGCCAACAACTCAGTCCGCATAGACTTTGCCTCGGCCTTGGCTGCCCGGAGCTTCTCTTTCAGCACGTCTTTACCAAAAGCTTCAGAGACATTCGATTCCATCTCGCGAATCTGCTTCAGCTTGTTCCGGTAATCCTCGATCCGCTGGAGGATCGTTTCTTCGACTTCGACGATCCCGGTAGGAAACGTTATTTTGATTTTGGATTTGGCGGTGAGAAGCCAGTTGACCGCATTATCCTTGCCTTGCTCCAATCTCTTTTGGGCCAAGGCTCTTTGCTGAGGATCCAATTGATAGTGCTCGGCGAGGCGGTCGAACTCTTCGTCCCATTCTTTTCGGAGTCCCGGTGACATGCGAGTACGCGGCGGAGTTTGGGCCGCATCCTGCCCCGCGGGCAAGGGCGCCACGGTTAGCTTATCCAAAATAGCTTCGTCGCTTTCCCGGGCCTGATCGCGGAAAAATTTTGCCAACGGACCTGTCGACTCTCCCAGATAATCGGCGCTCGTGAAAGGACGATTGGTGGTTGTCGGACCCGTCGCGAGGGAATTTAGTTTTTCCACCCCTTCGAAGAAGAAATGCCAGCCGATGGCTATCCGGAGCAGAACCAAGAATATGCGAGTGAGAGAATTCATGTCGCTTGGCAGGTTGGATCAGCCGATGCCAGTTGAATCAGGTCGTCGCATGATCCCACGACCACGGGTTTGGCAGATTCCTCAGCGGATAAAAGGACAGCGGCTATCTCAGGATGATTTTCACAGTAAAGCCGGGCCTTGTCCACACCGAGAATGAAAAAAGCGGTGGCCAGGGCGTCGGCCAGGGCGGCTGTCGGCGCCAGCACCGAAGCCATAGCCAGGTTTTCGGCCGGCCAGCCTGTTCGCGGATCGAGAATGTGGCCGAGTTTTCGGCCCTCATGCTCCAAATGCTGAAACGTGGTCGCGGACGTTCCCAAAGCTCGGTCTTTGAGCCGGACCGTGGCCAATCGTTGATCAGGCTTCCAGGGATGACGGATTCCTACAGGCCAGCCTCGGCACCGCTCGGGACCTGTTCCAATGGCACAAACGCTGCTATGTCCTCCGTGGAGCAAAGCGTTTCGAATGCCGCGCGTCCGCATCTGCTCCGCCGCCTGGTCCAGCGCGTAGCCTTTGCCAATGCTGCCAAAATTGATTTCCACGCCCGGTTTCAAAAACCTGACCGTTCGATTTTTTGAATCGAGAAGGATGTTCTTCATACCGGTCTGGTCGGCCACGTCCGCACGTTCCGGCGCGCTCGGGACTCGCCCCAACCTGCGATGGAAGCCCCACGCTTTGATCAGCGCGCCGGTGGCGACATCAAACGCGCCTTCGGTTTGCTGCGTTAGTACTGCGGATTGGGTCAGTAATTGAAACAAGTTCTCGGACACAGTCACCGGCTCCGTGGCCGCCAGCGGATTGAGCCGGCTCACCTCGCTTGTTTCGCGATAAACCGTGAGCTGATCTTCGATGCGATCAATTTCATCGAGAGCACTCTCCGCAGCCTGAGTCGCGCCCACCGTCCCAAAGGGGAATATCACTTCAAAGGTCGTCGCCATCGCTCGCCGGCTGAAACGGAGCAAGTCGATGTCGTCTTTCTCGTCGCTGTCTTTGTCCGGCAGCGGTTCGCTGAGAAGACCTAATAACTCGCCGGCGGTGTTGGCCAAATGACCAGGATGCAGAAAGTTACGGCGGTTCATGGGTCGAGAATTCGGAAGCAGCAGTCAACAATTAGAAATCAAAAGACAGAAATAGATCATATCAGAACTTGTTGGCGCGCAAAATAAAAGAGTCAGGACAAAGCTTGCCCCTGACTCCTCATCTGGTAGTGCCCTGATTCCAGGCGTTTACGAGTCGCTATTGATATCGTGGATCATCGGCTCTAATTGCTTGGTGTTTCGCTCGACGGCCAAGACAATGGTTCGCTCTTCGACGCCGTCGGCAGACGCGGCCACCGCCGGGATAATTTGCCGGCTATCGGGAAGACTGAAACGCATGGTAAAGGTGCCGTCAGAACGCAGCTTAACCGGCTCGCCTTGAAGAGTGACGCGGGCGTTCGGCTCGGTGGCTCCGTAGACGATCAACTCGGCATCCAAGTGGAACCAGAATTTCCTCATCTTGCCGGGAGGATAAGCCCCCGAACCAAAACTGGTCACGGCCGGGGAACCCATGGGACGGCGCAGACGCTCTTCGAAGAGTTGTTTGAGCTCGAGGCTGCTGGCTGTCGGGTCAAAGCCACCGGACATCGCGTAAATTCGATCGGCCTTCTTGGAATCGATGTCCGCCCAGTTTTCATCGATAATGTCGCTGACCCCGGCCCGCGGTGTGGTGACCACATTCGACCGAGCCAGGACATAGAACCGGCCGCGCGGGGATAGATAGCCGATGTCGACACGGAAAGACCTCGGCGGGTTGGCCACATCGATGTACCAATTATTGCAACCTCCGTGAACGTCGATGTCGCGAATGGTGGATTCCGCGCTGCTGGTGGTATCCTGGCTGGTGACGTCCAGGAGACGAAGAATCGGTTTAGCGCCGTGCCAATCTTGTCCCAGGGCAGCCTCCGCCCGTTGAATGGCATGGCGGGTCAATTCCCAGTAACAATGCAGCCAATAAGGATCTCGGACCATGACCACAATTCGATCCTTGCCGTAACCGGTGGGCAAATCTCGGGGGACTTTGGCGGAAAGGTCCTTGGTCGGAATCCCCACGTCGAACTTGCTGCGTTCGACCTGCTCTTCGGCTGAGGTTGTCCCGTTGGTGTTTCGAGCGACCCCGCGAAGCGGTTGAGGTTGGATGGCCTTCGATTTCGTTCGAGGGGCTGAGCCAACGCGATGACTCTTGGAAATCCTCTTTGGTCGTAAGGTTTTTGCTGCCCGGGAATGATGGGAGGAAGCAGCCTTTTTGCCGCGACCACGGGCCAGTTTACTTAGGGACTTCTTGCTCCGATTTTTCTTCTTATCCTGAGTCATGTGCCACAACTCCGTAGCGTTGCTGAGCCCCGGTCAGCCAATGCAAGAGGATACCGGGAGGGCATCCTTACCCCTCTCTGATTCTCCCCGATATCCATTTCTGGGAGTGAGACAGCCGCGATCGCGCCTCAAGACCAAGAGTACGCAGGCAACCGTATAGGTTGCGAAGTCAGGTGAGCCTATCGCATGTCCCAGGCAAGGGATGTGCGAAAAAAAAGGCAAATCTCCCTGATTTCAGGTGAGAATTGCCTGAGTCTTCCAAGAATTAATCCCCGATGGGAATCGTGCCACTTTCGACCTCGGACGGTAAAGAGAAAGGCGATAGAGGGTGGGTCGCTTCGTCACATACCACTTCCCGCTGCCGCGGGACTCATCTTAAAACACCCTCAAACGCTTGTCAACTAAAAATCGAAAGCGAAATTCCGTTTTTTCCGGCAAATTCGCTATCTCTAGCTCAGCCGCTCATAGACATGATCGCCCTTTTTTGTCCGTTGATTTGAAAGGCAGCCCAAAAGAAAAGCCCACGGCCACGGCCGTGGGCTCTCGCTGCTTGAACACTTTTGTCAAGTTTGGAGACTTTCGTTTAGTTTGCTCAAGGCTTCGTTTTCGATCTGACGGACCCGTTCACGCGTAAGACCCAGCCGCTCGCCGATCTCCTTCAGCGTCTTGGGATCCTCGTCGTCCAGACCAAACCGCATGCGCAGCACCGTGGCCTCTCGCTTGTCCATTTTGTCGAGAAGTTGAAGGACATGTTGCAAGTCGTCCGCCTCGACCATTTCCAGGTCGGGCGTCTTGGCGTTGCTGTCCATCAGCATTTCATCCAAAGACCACCCGGACTCTGTCTGATCGGTCTGCGGAGCGGAGTTGTAAATGCGGATGGCTTTCTTGATGATGTTGAGTTTTTTCTTGGGCAGATCCAAGGCCACCGCGATTTCTTCCTGAGTCGGGGGCCGGCCCAGCTCGTCTTGCAGCTTGGCGGTCGCCCGCCGCCACTTCGCCAGCAACTCCACCATATAAGCCGGTATGCGAATCGTCTTGGCGGTGTTCACCAGCGCTCGCTTAATCGATTGCTTGATCCAGTAGCTGGCATAAGTACTGAAGCGCGTGTTCATCGAAGGGTCGAACCCTTCGACTGCCCGCAAGAGACCAAGGTTGCCTTCTTCGATGAGGTCTTGGAGGGCCAAGCCTTTGCCGGAATAGCCTCGAGCAATGTTGACGACCAAACGAAGATTCGCCCGAACCATTTGGTCGCGAGCTTCGTGGTCCCCCGTTTCAATCCGATAGGCGAGACTCTTCTCCTGATCGGCATTCAACAGTGGGGTTTCGTTGATTTCCCGGAGATAAGTTTCCAGCGGGGACTGGACCGATTCACTCCGTTGCCTTGGCGTGCGCGTCATGAAGATGGTTCCAGCGTGAGTTTCGTTTCCAGCAAACCCAAAACAAGCTTACGTCAGGGATTCGGCAAACGCCAGCCCCGGCGGAGACCTAAGCCAGCCCTTGGCTAAACATGCGTTTACTAGGGCTTGCTTTCGCCTGAATTGGATATCGACCTCGTTTGTCAAATTGCTGAAGTCGCCGACGTGAAACTTTTCCGCTTGGGTAAGGGGAAAGGCCATACCGCTTGAGCAATCAGCCATTTCCCCACAACCGAACTGAC
>Ga0206934_1096_pt1 | contig 25512 bp, 25 predicted proteins | sample Alteio_BWOrgHeat_16_FD_152932 | JGI IMG/M metagenome (GOLD analysis project Ga0206934, IMG submission 152932) | Enriched cells from forest soil in Barre Woods Harvard Forest LTER site, Petersham, Massachusetts, United States -... | ecosystem: Environmental > Terrestrial > Soil > Temperate forest >...
GTTCATCAAAACAAGCGGCGAGATGCGCGACATGGAGAAAGCCGGATAACTACCAGCCATCAGCGTTACCACAAACCATGTTACCAGCAGACTGATCATGATCGGCGTTGTAAATAGTGTTGCCGACCTTAATTCGATGCCAGTGATATTTTGAAAGAAAGGCTGCAAAACAAAACAAGCCACATATCCTATCACAATAGCAATAAAAGAAAGCACAGCGGTTTCAGTGTAGAAAAGAGCAAGCAAATGCCGCCTGTCGGCACCCAATACTTTGTTTACCCCCACTCCTTTCGCACGTTTTTGAGAACGCGCAGTAGCCAGGTTCATGTAATTGATACAGGCTATACCTAAAACCAGAAATGACAAAAACAGCAACGCCTTTACTGTGCCAATGCTGCCGATCCTGCCCGAATACCCCGCTCTCATATCAGCCGAATAAAGATGAATATCCGTTAACGGCTGGAAAATAAAACGGGTGATAAAGTGATTCTTTTTGGGTATGTTTTTATCAATAAGCGCCGTAGCCTGCTTTTGAACCTGGTTGATATCCGAGCCGGGTTGCAGCAGGCAATACGTTTCATAGCTTGCATTGCTCCAGGAAACATTCTTAGCCCACGAATCCATGATATGATAGATCATATCAAAGTCGATGGTGCTGTTTTGGGGCATATCCTTATACACACCCGAAACATAGAGGGTATCCTTGTTATCAACATAAATTACTTTGCCAGAAGCCGGCTGACTACCATATAATCTTCGCTTAGCCGATTCTGATAGAATAATAGACTTAGGATGAGCAAAAGCCGTGTGTACGTTTCCTTCAACAAAAGTGAAGTCGAATATTTTGAAGATTGACGAATCGGCCATGTACATGCCTTTTTCGCTGAAGTTTTTCTCATCAGTTTTCAATGATACCAGGGCTCCAAAATCGTGCTTAAGCACCCTTGCCATCTCCTTTACCTGCGAAATATTTTGTGCAAAAGCCGGCCCTGCTGCACCCGGCAGCTCTGCCCAAACCTGCTGGTTAAATTGCGCGGATGTTTGGGTGTTCACGCGGTAAATGTCCTTCGAGTTTTTGTACATGCGGTCAAAACTCAACTCATAAGAGACACAAGCAAATAGCGTAATGCAAACGCAAACGCCGATAGCTAATCCCGCGATATTAAGCGAAGCGAAAAGTTTGTTGGCGACTATGTTGCGCCAGGCAGTTTTGATGAAGTTTCTTATCATGGCGTTTAGTTCACTGATTCACTTGTTCATTAGTTTATTGGTACTAACTGCTACTGCAACTGCCGCTGCTACTCGCTTCTCAAACTCTTCACCGGGTTAACCCTCGCTGCTTTTATGGTTTGATAAGCAATGGTTATTGCTGCGATAGCGAACGATGCGATAATGGCAACCAGGAAAATTCCCGGCCCTATGCTGATATGATAAGCGTAATTATTCAGCCAGTTGTGCATCATCCAGTAGCCAACCGGTGCAGCGATTACAAATGCAATGATGATCAGTGTGACAAATTCCTTAGAGAACAGGCCAATAATGCTTATCAATGGTGCACCCAATACTTTACGAATGCCCACCTCTTTGGTACGCTGTGCCGCTGCAAACATCACCAGCCCGTAAAGGCCGAGGCAGCCAATTATAATGGCGATGGCTGAAAATATTTTGAAAGCAGTATATTCCTTCTGTTCCTGGGTATAAAAACTGGCGATATGATCGTCCAGGAATTTGTATTCGAACAGGTTGTCGGGAAACAAAGCCGACCAAGACTTTCCGATCTGATTGATAGTACCAGGCATCGCCGTTGGCTTCAGCTTTACGCTGGCCATGAAAAAGCGTTGTGGGAAATATGCCAGTACACAAGCACGGCGCTTTTTATGTTTGGATTCGCTTTGAAAATCCTGCACCACGCCAATGATGATAGCTGGTGTATCGCCAAACTTGATCACTTCCCCGATAGCCTTTTCAGGGTTCATAATACCCAGTTCGTGGATGAGTGTTTCGTTGGCGACAACTTTGAATGCGGTATCAGCAGGAGCCTTTTTGATGACTTTCTGCCCGGCTAACATCCTTAGGCCGAACATGTTGAAATAATTTTCATCGACGAATTTCAATTCGCAAATGCCATCCTTGGTAATACCAAATTTAGGAGCGGTAAAACCATTGAAACCCGTATTGTATGACGGCGCGCCGCTTGAAAAAGTAACGTCTGCCACGCCGGCATTGCTTACTAACTGTTGGCGAAGCACATCACTCTTCGTTTTATCGGGGATACGGAATGATATAATGGCGTCCTTTTTAAAACCCAGGTCCCGGTTTTGGAAAAAGTCCATTTGGTTGGCTACGATGATGGTGCCAACAATCAGTATCTGCGAAATGGCGAACTGGGCAACAACCAATCCTTTTCGCAACGTAAATCCTTTAACGAATTTGCCTCCTTTATCTTTCAGCGATTCCACCGGTTGAAATGCCGACTGTACAAACGCCGGATAAAGGCCGGCAATGAGAATAACGGTAATTGTTATACTGGCTATATAAGCAATAACTATTGGGTCTGCTAACTGCGCCGGATCGAGTTTTGTATTGATCCACGAAGCTGAACCTGAAAGGAACGTTGAAGCCAATATGACGCCAAGCGCCAGGGAGAAAACGACAAGCACGGTTGTTTCGCCCAAAAACTGCCGGATAAGCTGGCCGCGGTTGGCACCCAAAACTTTGCGAACGCCTACTTCCTTAGCTCGTTTGATAGCCTGGGCCGTTGCCAGGTTAACGAAGTTGATGCAAGCAGTTATAATGATGAGCAGCGCCACACCGAACAGGGCATAATAAATATCCTTTGATGTTGGCGTAACTACATTATTGATATAACGCTGATCGAAATGAATATCCTGTAGCGGCTGAAGCGGGAACCTCACTTCCTTTGGGTTAAGGTCCCAGTTTTTATGAATGAATTGGGGGATGCGGGCCTCAACACGTTTAATGGAATAATTTTCGGGCAAAAGCATGAAAGTGAAAAAACCGCCGCCAATGTCATAGATATTGTTCATATCATCTTTTACCTGGTTCCTGATCGTTTCAAATGAAAGCATTATCTGGATCGGAACGCTTCGGTTTGGAGGCAGGTCCTTGATAACTCCCGTAACTTTTGCGTTAAATTGGTTTTCGACGTTGATCACCTGGCCCATCGGGTCTTTATTACCAAAATACTTTTTGGCGATGCTCTCCGTAAGGACAATAGCGTTCGGTTCGCTTAAAGCTGTTTTAGGATTGCCTGATATCCATTGGAAATCGAATATTTGAGGAAGGTATTCATCGGCAACAACAAAATCTCTTTCCTTAAAGCGCTGGTTGTTGATCCTGATCATTGCCTCCTGGTTGTACATTACCTGCGCAACCTTAAGCTCCGGAAAATCAGCGCGCATTTTAGGTGCCACTGCCAGCGAGATATTTGAGTTAAAATCAATTGCGTTCCAGGTTACGCGATAGATTCGGTTGGCTTTAGCGTAATTGTCGTAGGTAAGTTCGTTTCTGACTACCAGGAAAAGGATAAGGCAAGAAGCGATGCCTAATGTAAGCCCGAAAATATTCAGGAAGGTGTAACTCCAGTTGCGCCTGATATTTCTGAAAGCGATGAGAAAGTAGTTCCTGAACATAGCTTTGTATATTAAAATTCGACAATGAATCCCAAACTAACCCCTTCCATTGGCGAGGAAGAGGTTAGGGAGACACATTAATCAACTGTTATCAAAAACTAAATACAGTTTCGGGATGATCTGTATATCAGATCATTATATTTTCCATCACGGTAGTTCCGTCGAGCAGGCGGATGATACGATGGCTGTATCGTGCGTCGTGTTCAGAGTGAGTTACCATAATGATGGTTGTACCTTGTTCGTTCAGGTCGGTAAGCAGTTCCATTACGTCGTTACCGTTGCTGCTGTCGAGGTTACCGGTGGGCTCATCCGCAAGTATCAGTTTGGGCTTATTTACAACCGCGCGGGCAATGGCCACACGTTGTTGCTGACCACCCGATAACTGCTGCGGATAGTGGTTGCGGCGATGCATGATCTGCATTTTGTCCAGCACCTCTTCTACCCTTTTAACTCGTTCCGCACTCGGTACACCGGTGTAGATCAGCGGCAATTCCACGTTCTCGAACACCGTCAGCTCGTCGATCAGGTTAAAGCTCTGGAACACAAAACCGATGTTGTGTTTGCGCAAATCGGCGCGTTTACGCTCATTGAAATGTGCCACTTCGATGCCGTTAAATACATAGCTGCCGCCATCCGGGTCGTCGAGCATACCCAAAATGTTGAGCAATGTCGATTTGCCGCAGCCCGATGGGCCCATGATCGCTACAAATTCGCCTGTTTTTACCTCGATCGATAATTTGTTCAGCGCGATGGTTTCCACCTCTTCGGTGCGGTAATACTTTTCTAAGTCAGTAATCTTTATCATTTGTGCCTCCTAAATCCTTGGTTTGGGATTTGATTTTTTATATGTTGTTTAATAATTAGTGATTCATGTTTTATTATCGTCACCAGGCCCTCCTTTTCAAGAGAGCCTGGTTTGATCTATTTCGTTAGTATCAGCTCCTGTATATCGCCGTAATTCTCGTAGCTCGAGGTAATAACTTTGTCGCCTGGTTTCAATCCTCTTATCACTTCGTAATAATCAGGGCTGGCGCGATTGAGTTGTATATCCACCTTATAAGCAGTTTTGCCGTCTTCACTCAGCTTAAATATCCAGTTACCACCGGTTTGCTGGTAGAAACCGCCCTTCGGTAATAATATTGCCGGTACCACATCGCTGAATGCCAGTCTTATTTGCAGGGTTTGTCCTTTCCTCAGACCGGGAGGGATGTCACCGACAAAAAGCATATCTACCTGGAACTGACCATTTACAACCTGTATAAAAACCTTCTTAACAGTAAGCTTATAAGTTTTATTATCGGTTGGGTAATAAGCTGTTAGGCCCGGAACAACACGTGAAATATAATGGTCATCAACATTTGCGCGTACTTTAACGCCTGAAAAACCGTCTATTTGTGCCAGGTGGTCGCCTCGATTTTTATTTTGGCCAACTTCAGCATCCAGCGAAGTAAGCTGACCATCTATCGGCGCTTTTACGGTCAGGTCGGAAACTTGCTGGCGCATAAGGTCGAGCGAATGCTTCATTTGTTTGTATTGTTCTGCGGCCTGTTCGTTTTGTACCCTGATAAGCGCGGTATCCTGTTTTAATATTTCCCTCGTCAGGTTTCTTTTTCTCAGCTGGTAGTTATAAGTATTCTCGGCTATTTGGTACTCCTGTAAACCGATGGCCTTTTGTGCGTAAAGCTTTTTATCGAGAGCATACACCCGCTCAGCATCTTTAAAAGCGTTCTCAACGTCGGCCATTTGCTGAAGCTTGCCTACTGTATTTTGTGAAGCGTTGTTTTTATTGATCTGCATCTGTGTTTGCAGGTTATATAAGTTCGTTTCGTTGCTCGCAAGGCTTAGCTCAACGTCAAGGTTTGATAACCTTACTATCGGATCACCTGCTTTTAGTTTAGCACCGTCTTCCACAAATCTATGCTCAACGGTGCCACCCTGTACAGCATCGATATACTCAGTTAATTGGGGCATAACCACGCCGTTCACCGGAATGAATTCCTGGAACGGACCTTTGGTAATATCGCTTATAGTAATACGGTCAACCGGCACGTTGTATTTGCTTTTGCCCGTTGCAGAAAAAATTACAAACGTTATCAAGGCTACTAAGGCGGCAATCCCGCCGATCATCAAGAGGCGTTTGGTATTCCAGGTACTCTTTTCAATTTTTCTATCCACTGTTATAAATATATTTTGGTATGGTTTAACAAAAAGACATGCCACAAATTAAAATGCTGTTTTTCAATAGCTTACTATCAAATTGGCAAATCAAAGCGTACGCTTCTGTTACAGCAAGTGTTCGGTTATGATACAGTGATTTTGTGGTCGGACAGTTTAATTTGGCGCATAGTTCATGGATCGTGGTTCATAGTTTAGTAATTTATAGTAATTTACAATCAATACAGCTAATTCACGTCGATTTAGCATAAAAATTGATGACATTAGGTGGTTCAATTTAAACTTTTGTAACATTTGTATATTAAGAATGCTCACCATGCCAATAACTGGTCGGCTATGAACCATGAACTATTAACCACGAACCCGAACAAATATGCTATTAAAAAAGGCAACCGTTTTAGTTGTTGACGATGATACCGATGTATTGACTGCTGTGAAGCTGCTGCTTAAAACAGAAGCTGCCGAAGTGATCACCGAAAAGAACCCCGAAAACCTGAATTGGCTGCTGCAGCGCAACCAGGTGGAGCTGGTTCTGCTTGATATGAACTTTAACAGCGCCATCAATACCGGCAACGAAGGATTATACTGGCTGAGAAAGATAAAAGAATGGAAGCCCAACGTGTGCGTGATTATGATTACCGCCTACGGGGATATCGACCTCGCTGTACGTTCGTTGAAAGAAGGTGCGAACGATTTTGTGGTGAAGCCCTGGCATAACGAAAAGCTGATTGCCACCATTAAGGATCTTTTAGATAAACAGGAGGGCGCTAAGCCCGCAAAATCAACTGCCAAAGCATCGGGCGGTAATTCTATTTTGGGTGATTCGGAAGTGATGCAGGATATTTTCTATAAAGTGAACAAGATTGCCCCTACCGACGCCAATATCCTGATATTGGGTGAGAATGGTACCGGCAAGGACCTGATGGCGAAGGCGATACACGAACGGTCGCTGCGTGCTGATAAACCTTTTGTAAAGGTGGATGTTGGCGCCCTGACCGATACTTTATTTGAAAGCGAACTATTTGGGCACAAAAAGGGAGCCTATACCGATGCCCGCGAGGACCGTCCGGGACGTTTTGAAGATGCACACGGAGGAACACTCTTCCTGGACGAGATTGGTAATATCTCTTTACAGCAACAGGCAAAACTGCTCACCGTGCTGCAAAACCGCCAGGTAACCCGCCTGGGTACCAACAAGGCGATCGACATTGACATCAGGTTGATATGTGCAACTAATGTAGCGTTGCAGGAACTGGCCAACGAAAACCGTTTCCGTAAAGATTTGATCTATCGAATCAATACGGTCGAGATCAACATGCCACCGCTGAGAAGACGTGCCGAAGATATTGTGCTGCTGGCAAGGCACTTTACTAAGCTATACACCGGTAAATACCTGAAACCAGCCATGGACTTTGACGCAACAGCTATCCAGAAGCTGAAACAATACAACTACCCCGGCAATGTGCGCGAGCTGCAATATACCATCGAACGCGCGGTTATCATGGCCGATGATAATATGCTTAGGGCCGATGACCTCATCTTCTCGATACTCGAATCTCCGGCCGAGGAAACCGTTGAGGTTGATAATGTGCCGTTGAGCACATTGGAGAAAAACGCCATCCTTCGTGTTATCGAAAAGAACAATGGCAATATTACCCGCGCCGCTAAAGAATTAGGGCTTACCCGCACGGCATTATACCGCAGACTGAGCAAATATGATATTTAAGCGATACGAATGGCGGCTTTTGCTGCGGGTGCTGATCCTTTTTATCACGCTTACCGCAACCTCGCTGCTTGCGGTGAAGGAGCAATATATTTATTTGGTTATCACCTGTCCCCTGCTGGTTTATGAGCTGATAGAAATGATCCGCTTTCAGAAAAAAGCGCAGGATGAGGTGAGCCAGTTTGTCGAGTCGATACACTACCGCGATTTTTCGAGGCATTTTGATGTAAGGAGAGCGCCAACCGAGCTGAAGCCGCTGAGAAAGGGTTTTAACGAGATCAATAGTACGTTTAAGCTGATCAGCCGCGAACGGGAAACCCAGTATCATTACCTCCAGAAGATACTCGAGCTGGTTGATACCGGTATCCTCTCTTACGACAATGAGACCGGCGAAACCGGCTGGATCAATGAAGCCTTCAAAAAAATAATGGGCATCCCCTATTTAAAAACTATTCACTCGCTGGAGAAGCGCGAAGAGGTACTGTATAAGGAGGTTATCCAAATAAAACCCGGCGACAGCAAGGTGATCACCATGACCCGTAATCAGCAACTGGTAAAAATACTCCTATCCGCAAGTTTGCTGCGCAGTGACGATAGGGTGCAAAAGCTGGTGGCTTTCCAGAATGTCAGTGAGGCATTGGATGAAACGGAATCCAAAGCCTGGCAAAAGCTGTTGAGCGTAATGACCCACGAGATTATGAATTCTGTGGCGCCAATCTCTTCGCTTGCTGATACACTAAAAAACCGTCTGCAAAGTCCCGAAATGATTGGTGCTATGAATGGCCAGCTGGAGGACCTTGAACTTGGTATTGATACCATTAAACGCCGCAGTGAAGGGTTGCTCAAATTCACTGAAAGCTACCGCAACCTGAACAAGATCACCAAGCTCGATTTGAAAAAGATCATGGTGCGCAACCTGTTTGAGAACCTGAACAGCCTGATGGCTCCAACACTCGAGAAGAAACATATCGAGCTGGATATCGTGCTTCGCGATCCGGCCCTGGCCATTGAGGCCGACCTTAACCTCATCGAGCAGGTATTGATCAACCTGGTAGTTAACGCCATCGAAGCCGTGAAGGATACATCCGAACCGGTTATTACTTTATCCGCCGAAGTGCAGGCCAACAACCGTGTGGTGGTTAGAGTTGCCGACAACGGGCTTGGTATGCCACCCGAGCTGCTGGACAAAATTTTTATTCCATTTTTCAGCACCCGCAAAACGGGGAGCGGTATCGGGCTTAGTCTTTGCAAGCAGATCATGTTGTTGCACAAAGGCAATATACAGGTACAAAGCTCCGAGGGCCATGGCGCGGCATTCCTGTTGCAATTTGCGGGTTAGGTGTTTTTATAGACCCCCTTACACCCATTTTGCAACATACTGGTAGCTGCTTCCCACTTATTTGCGGATATCCTTTGCCTTATCAAACGTTGCCAGGCAACTATCCAGCGGTTGACCTTGTTTATAAATACAGTCGCAGAAAATCTGGCAAGCTGCGGGGTTTTTGCTGGAGGCACATTGATTTCGGCACTCCGCTTCGGAGTTGCCGGGTACGATCTCATATAAATAAAAAGTACCAATAATGATAATGGCTAAAACTATAAACGAACCTCCAAAAAACAAGAACCGGAGCCTCACGCCCCTGGGATTTTTTAACACCGGAGGCTCTGTTTTCGGCTGCTTAAATGGCAAAATGTGTTTTAAACGGTCATAATCCCAAACCAATAAAAACAAACTTGCCAATAACACCATGGTGTTGAGCCGGGTGCCGTCAAAGCGGGTAGCATAAGTGAGCACGCAAATATTAACGATGAACGTAAAATACATCAATGCACCAATGAGGGATGTTCTCGGGATCAGTAATAATATCGCTGTTATGATTTGGGCAATTCCAATAAAGGTGTAGTAATAGCCTGTGAGTTGCAGCGCATCGAAGTAATGTCCTAAAGGGTTATTGGACGGCAGGCCGGCGGCAAATCTTTCACCCACAATCTTAACATAACCGGCTATAATAAAGCTTGTTGCTAAAGCGATGCGGCAAAAAACAGCAAACCGTTGGAACCATTTGTCAGCCTTTGCTTCATAGTATACTTCTTCAAATCTATTCATGTTTTTTATGAGGGATCATTTTATTAAGGAGAAAATGAAGAACCCATGCTATGGCAGTCCAGTATAAAGCACAGGCAAGCGCCCGAATCGGGGGTGCCGGGTCCGGATCATTGAATATTGGCGCCAGGGGCCCTACCAAAACAATTTTGACAGGATAAATGATTGCAGCTAGGATGCGCTTCCAGGCTATTGGTGAACCAGTTCCCGGGAACCAATCGCCGTTTACGGGTTGCAACAGTAAATTAGTGATAATAATAAAGGCAAATGCCGAAACGAGAAAAATGATAATGAATTTTGTCCTTGAAATTTTCATACTGCTGAGTTGCTTGCAAATAACAAAAGTACTTTGCAATTCAAAGTTATGGAAAATCAGTTTGTTTCCAAATTATTTCGAAAAATTTTCAATTGATATACTGCCCTGTATTGCAGCAGTCGCTCCTGATTGTTATTTTTATGGTTAACTAATCACAATTCAAAAAAAGACCTAAACCAATCACATGGAAGCGACCCAGGGCAACCAGCCAATCACCGATGAGATGTATCAATATGCCGCCAACCTGTTTTATGGGGGTCAAACCACTTTGCAGATCAAAAACGCACTCCTCTAAAAAGGAATGAACGAAGAAGATATCACGGTTATTCTTGGTTATCTCGGCGACCTGGCCAAAAACGAAAGGCGTGCAAAGGCTAAGAAGGGAATGCTGTACGGCGCCTTATGGTGCATTGGTGGAACCGTGCTTACGATGGCGCACATCGGTTTTATTTTTTGGGGGGCGATCGTTTTTGGCGCCATCCAATTTTTTAAAAGAGTTGCAAATCTCTGAGTATTCAAAAATCGCCCATCCGGGCAATGATCTCAGAAAACACTACAACAATAGCCGCAAGAATACCCAGGTGAATCATGATCAGCATCCAGGTGCCCGAATTGGGTCCAAGGATTTCCTGTAAAACGGTATGTGGCTTTTTGTGCATATTAATGATGACGCTTCGGCCGGATAAAATGATAAACTTTCTGTAAAATTAAAAAATAAACCCAACAAAAAAGCGGCCTTCCGGCCGCTCGCATTTTACTGATCATTTTCTTTAGACTGCAGTATCGCCCCTGATGATTCCAAGCAGGAATGATACGGCTGCAATGACCAGTAAAACATAGATCAGCCCGCTGGCCGAATATGCAAAAACGCCTATCGCCCATCCAATTACCAGGATAACTGCGATGATATACAATATTGATCTCATAAGATATGTTTTTTGTTAGACAACTAAGCTGGTACAAAACCATGCCAAATAAGATCAAACCTGAATTGCGGATAATTACCGTTCTAAATTGGGGACAATGTGTTCAGGATAGTGCTAACCGGCTGTTTTGTATATTGATAACCTTACGTATACGTCCGTGGCTTTGACGGCGCTTGCCTTACATTTCTGCATCCTACTAAGTATTCTGACTTTTAAAGCGCAGACCTGTTTCAGGGCAGCTAACCAGGGGAATTTTACCGGGACTTATATCGACACCGCACAGCAAAAATTATACCGTTTACCGGCTGTTAATAAACCAACGACAGCCGGGATTAAAAAATAAGGTAACGATATACCAGTTGGGACAAGATAACTTATCAAGATAGCGATAGTTCGTCGTTAGGATTAATATTCTTGCCTTTATAAAAGCTAAGAATCCCCAATAATTATTCGTTGCAATTTGCCAGCGTCGATGGGCCTTTAAATAATTAGGTACAGACATAAAATCTCCAAACCCATGCACTTTTGACAACTCGGAATCCAGCTTTAGAAATTCCGATGAGGCTTCGGCATATTCTTTATATACCTGCTCGTAATATTCCTGATAAGTCATAGCTGTTATTTGCTTTCGGCTTTCGGTGGTTCTTCTTTTGGCTTAATAAAGAACACGCCCATTGCTTCATCAAAAGTTCCTTTGATGTTTAGGTTACTCTTTTCGTAATGCTTTGGAGGGGGTTTTACCTCTTTCTTCTTAGCCATTCCCAAAGTTAAGAAATAAGTTTGGTGTAAGTCAACCGCTTATCATCAACCTCTTTGAAAGCATCCTCAAAACGTGTCACGTCAGCTATTTTGCGTGTGTTATAGCGATAGCCGAACTCGTGGCAATACCTATGAAGGTGCTTTGGACTAACTTGATGATAGATGCCTATAATGCCTCTCTTTAGTAAAGACCAAAAACCTTCGATACAATTAGTGTGATCGTCCCCTTCTGTAACGTAATCCCCTTCGGTATGCTTAACAGTAACATGATCGTAAGTCGCGGATAAGCCATTATAGCCCCTGAATGAATCGGTCACTATCTTAGCTTCTGGTTTTACATTAGCTAACATAATGGTATGCAAAGTCTCCCGGTCAGTATTTTCCACAACAAAAGTTTTAACGCTGCCATCGCGCTGTAATAATCCCACAACGGCGGTTTTATCTACATGTGAGCGACCCTGACTTTTAACAGCCTTCTTTGACTTATGACGGTTTTTGTTCTTTCCACCTACAAACGTCTCATCGATCTCAACGGTGCCTTCTAACATTTCAGGTGCGCTAATCTTGAACATTTCACGAACCCGATGTAAGAGGAACCAGGCAGTCTTTTGAGTGATGTTCAGATCGCGGCTTAACTGGTGAGAAGAAATACCTTTCTTATGAGCTGTTGCTAAGTAAATAGTAGCGAACCAAAGGCGTAGATCAATCTTGGTATTCTCCAAAATTGTACCTGTTGTAACAGTAAATTTCTTCCGGCACTCTTTTGCTTTGCACTTGAAACCACGATTGGTAACATAGGCTCCAACGTTGCCGCAATGAGGGCAGCAAGGCTCACTACCCCAACGCTGTTCCGCTAAATACTGGATGCAAGTTTCTTCATTTTTGAAGAAGTCTAACACTTGAATAAGGCTTTTAAAATTCGTTGTCATGACCTATCGTTTTACTATAACAAAGATAACATTTGTCCCAACATCTTCCAAATTATTACATAACTATTTGTCGTTGATGCGTTAAAAATTTTGTAGATGTACAAGAAAAACAAGAAAAGCGTACTATATTTGTCTTAGACAGGAAAGGCCACCTGTTAAGGTAGCCTTTTCATTGGGTGCTCAGACCAACTATTCCTGTACTAATAAGAGTGGCTACTGGCGTGTTCTAAGGATAATTGATGAGATCATCTTCGCTATCGCAACTCTAATGTGGTATCCAATATTTGATTATTGGACGATTCACCACATCTTAGTTAGTATTATCAAAAGGGCTTCTTAACACGTGGCCCTTTTGTATTTTAACAACATTCATCCCTCGCCTCGACACCATTCACTAAGTCAGAATATTCGATTCTAAGGATCGTGAATTTCCTTTCACTTTCTTCTAAAAAATACTTCTTATCACCGTACTTAAAATCAGTCTCCCCATCAAATGGTAGCCTTCCTATCTCTCCTTCTTTAAACATCAATGAAAGGGTGGTTGAAATTTTTACTTTGATATTCCTATCCGCGACCAGGCCATTCCTTTCGGCAACGCAATCAGCTATTTCAGCAGAGGTGGAAAGTATAGAGCTTCTATTCTCTAAACAGTCTCTAATCTCCTTTCTCCACTTAATAACTGTATTTTCCTTAGCCTGATATTGTTTGAGATAATCAATCGCTCTTTCGCAGTTCTCCGCTTCGAATAAAGCAAGCATGCGTTTGACCGATATTTTTTTGATCAGCGCCTCCGTATCTAACGGCTCTTGCGACTCCGTTGCAACGAATTCTTTTATGTAATCTGGGTGAATCATGCTTATGCAAATATAAAACTTACTGTAAATAATCAATATGTATTGATGAAATAAATGTCAATATTTATTAACATCATTTTATCGCCCTGTAATTCAAGTCAGAACCTTATATTTGAAACGATGCTTAGCATCAAAAGAGATTTATTGTATTAGCGTTAAGCTAAGTTCCGGCAAACAAAAACTGGTAATTTTTAACAGCACGGGAACGAAGTGGATACGCTCACGCTATGCGTGGGCTATTGCTTTGTTTGTGCTGTGGGTATACCAGTACCTTGTTTGCAGACAGGCTTTAGTCCCACGCTAATTTTTTGTGGATCGCCAAGTGGGGATTACTGGCACTAAACCCATAAGCCATGAAAAAGGCGTTCCTAACTTTATTGCTCATAAGCATCTGTCAATTAATTTTTGCACAATCAATTACGTTCTCGGAACTGGTTAAACTCTTACGGAGCAGATCAGGTGATATTGAAAATGCACTGAACTCAAAAGGCTTCTCGGTGTCACGAGTTGTTAATAATGGCGGTAAGGTTTGGGATAAGCAGACACCTTCATATGGAACAGAAAGTATTTGGATAGGTTATTACTTGACGAGGAAAGACGACACGATCAAACATTATGCTTTAACCTACGTGCAGCATGATCTTGCCTATATGATTGACTTAGCAAAATCAATTCCCACTTTCACCTTAAAACAAAAAGACCCATCGGCTGACGTCGTAACCTACTACTATGAAAGCGACGATTTTTATCTACAAATAAGCATGTCGAAAGATCCTCAAAAAAACCCTTACGGGATAATATTGATAGATAAAAAATCAAAAAGGGATTGATGAAATAAAGTTATCTTGTCCCAACTGGTATATCGTTACCAAAAATAAAATGGTTAAATTAAAAGCAAAGTTTCCTTTTAGCTGTATGGTTGTTGAAAGTTACCAGCTTAAGACGGTGCAGAACACAAAAATAACCGATGAAAGGATGTAAAACAGCTAAACAATAAGCGAGGTGTTATCGATCAGGTTAAGCACCTTTTGAACCATTAAGTCAACATCGAACGGTTTTTGGATATAGTCATTGGCTTTGCATTCTTCCACAATCAATTCAATATTATTTGCGGTGGACAGGATGATAACCGGAATGTCTTTCAGGTTCTTCGCCTGCTTGATCTGCAGGCAAAAACGATGGCCCGGCCTGTTATTAATAAATTCATCAATCAGGATCAAGTGAGGTTTAAATTCAAGGATATCATCCAGTTGTTCAGGCTCCGGCGAGCTGAACGTTTCAAAACCCTCTTCTTCGAGGATAAAGGCAACAAGGTCGCGAATATCCCGATCATTTTCAATGATCAAAATTCTTTTAGTCATACAGGGCGATAGTCTTTAATCAATCAGGTAATCCAAATATATAAATTTGAATTAAAAATTTATTATCCTGGTTAAAATTATTGCATTCATCACATCACACATTCTATCTTATAATTTCTGTGGGGGCTTCCATCGAAGACCATGCGGAACCGGAAATCACATCACCACCTTCACCTTGATCTGCCCATTGGATAAAGTCCTGATGATCAGTTTTTCCTGTGTCGGGTAAATGGCCTCAATATTTAAATCCTTAATCGTCACATCCGAGCGCATGCCATTGCCCATGTCGCGGCTCATGTTAGTTTGAATGGTAGCTTTGCTGTCGTTCAGGTATTTGGTAAAGTCGTATGTAGCACGTTGCCGTATCATATCGGTTACTTTGCCGTTAAACATCCATTTGGCTGCTTTGAGCATCCACGCCCGGGTTTGCAGGTCGAAGGTCAGATCGGGAAACGAAAGGACGTGTGTTACCTTGTCGTAGGCCGGCGTTGCCACCAGGTAGATGGTACCTGTCATCGAGCCCTTGAAATCCACCTGCATTACAATCTTTGTACCCAGGCCCGATATTTTAATATTATCCACAGTAAACGTTTTGCCGGCCACTACCGAAGTTTGCCCCGCAACCTGCTGATTCACAAACTTGTTCAGGTGATCATAGTTTTCGAGCATATCCAGGTACACGTTAAAGCCGGCAGCGGGCGTATAGGCCGTCAGATTGGGTACCGGTTTTAGCGGCTGCGGATTACTTATAGTGGTAAATACAGGTTTGGCCGACAGTCCTATATTGAACGTAAGCAGCGAACCGTTTAGGTTAAAGCTGCTCAGCCTAACCGCTTCGGGGTTGATGGATACATAACCTATGTCGGTTACCGGTGTTTCGGAAGCCAGGTTTTTCCATATCTGCTGTATCATCGGTTTGATGTCGTAGGCAGCAATCCTGGCGTCCACCATTTTACCAAGGTCATTCAGCGGGCCGCCAAGGTAAGTAATGAGCCGGTCGGTCACATCGATATTACCCATAAATACATTACAGCGGTCGAGCGCCTTAGGGGCCGGGTATAGTATAGTTTTTGATTTCAGGCGATAATCGGGTGTGATATTAATGGTGGATTGATACGATATCTGCATATGGCGCGGCGGCTCATCGCCCCAACCGCATTGGGCCGACACAACGGGCACTACCGGCGACGGGCCGTTGCCCAACAGGTCGGCACATTTGGCGCAGTAAGAGGCTGAAAAACCGTAAGCGCCCACAAAGCTGAGGTTTACCACGTTATTGCGCCCGGCAATGGTAAAAGGTGTACGCGTAAAAATATACTGGTACCGCAGGCCCTCGCAAGGCTGCTGATTGTCGGTGTATTTGGTTGGAACCGAATTTTCGGCTTGTATGAAATAGCTTTTCAGGTCAACAGTAACGGGAACATCGACATTGGACACCGGTTGCTCGATCTTCGGAATATCAGTGATTGCTACCTGTGTTGGCGCCAATGGTTTGGTGGTTGCGCACGAGTAAAACAATACAGGCAGCACTAATGCAATAAAAAATTGCGCGGGTTTAAGTATCATGTCAGGGTATCAAAACGGCAGCCATTTAGTCGATGGTCTGCCGGCTGTAAAAATAACAAAGCTTTCGATTTTTTCAGACCAGGATATTTAGTTTAGATACCATTATGAAGAATATTTTCGCCATATCAGGCAGCCTGCGCAAAGGGTCGTCTAATCATACCATTCTCGAATACCTGGGCAGGAAGATGCCGTTTAATGTTAACTATCTGATCTATGATGGTTTGAGCACGGTACCCGCCTTTGATCCGGGTCTCGATAACGACACCCCGCCAAAACCGGTGTCCGAACTGCGCAGTCTGCTCGCCGAAGCCGATGCTATCATCATTTGCACGCCCGAATATGCCCACGGTATTCCCGGCGCCCTAAAAAATGCCTTGGACTGGATGGTCTCCAGCGGCTCATTCTCGGGCAAACCCACGGCGCTCATCACCGCCTCTACCGGCGGCAAGGATGCACAGGAAGCTATGATCAAGGTGTTGAATGCGATAGATGCTGAGTTAAGACCGCAATCCACGCTGTTGATACCTTTTGTCCGCACAAAGATCGATGCTGCAGGTTCAATTTCCGAGGAGGCAACAATCGGCCGTCTAAACGTTCTCGTCAAATCAATATTGGCTGTCATTGAATAAATCTCCGTGCCCTCTGCGAAAAGTCTCTGTGTTCTTTGTGGTTGAAATTTTATTTGCTTTAGCCAATCAGCAACTGCCAATTTGACAAGCTAACATCTTTGGAACGGGCATTGAGGATATACTGTCTGAATCAGAAATTACAGAATTGAAAGCTTAGCATCCTGTAATTTTGATTCTGACAATTAATAATTCCCAAAACCCGATAAATTATGCAAGAAAAAGGAACGATTTCGATACACACCGAAAACATATTCCCGATCATTAAAAAATTCCTCTATTCCGATCACGAGATATTCCTTCGTGAGCTGGTTTCGAACGCGGTAGACGCAACCCAAAAATTAAAACGCCTCAGTTCGCTTGGCCAGGTTAATGGCGACACCGGCGATCTGCGCGTGGAAATAGCTTTCGACGAAGAGAAAAAAACAATCACCATTTCTGATAACGGTATCGGTATGACCGCTGAAGAGATCAAGAAATACATCAACCAGATCGCTTTTTCGGGCGCTACCGAGTTCATGGAAAAGTTTAAGGAGGCTGACGATGCCAACGAGATCATCGGTCGTTTTGGCCTGGGCTTCTACTCGGCGTTTATGGTGGCCGATAAGGTGGAGATAGAAACTCTCTCCTACCAGGAAGGCGCTGAGCCAGCACACTGGGTTTGCGACGGCAGCACCGAATTTGAGCTAAGTGAAGGTACCCTGACTGAACGTGGCACTGAGATCACCCTGCACATCAATGCTGATTCGGAAGAATTTCTCAGCAAATACCGCCTCCAGGAAATTTTAGATAAATACTGCCGCTTCCTGCCTGTGCCGATCATTTTTGGCACCAAAACCGAAGAGGAGCCCGACGGCGAGGATGAAGAAGGCAAGCCGAAAACTAAATCGATTGAAGTACCCAACGTCATCAACGATACCAATCCTATCTGGACAAAATCTCCTAATGACCTGAAAGACGAGGATTACCTTGATTTCTACAAGCAGCTTTATCCCTTCTCGGAAGATCCGTTATTCTGGATACACCTGAATGTTGATTATCCGTTCAACCTTACGGGCGTGCTTTACTTCCCGAAAGTGAAGAACGATTTTGATTTCCAGCGCAACAAGATCAAGTTGTTCTCCCGCCAGGTATTTATTACCGACGAGGTAAAGGATATCGTGCCCGAGTTCCTGATGTTATTGCACGGGGTCATCGATTCGCCTGATATTCCGCTGAACGTCTCGCGCAGCTTCCTTCAGGCCGACAGCAACGTAAAGAAGATCAATACTTACATCACCAAAAAGGTAGCTGATAAATTGGCAGACCTGTTTAAAAACGACCGTCCGGGTTTTGAAGAAAAATGGCCGGATATCGGCTTGTTTGTGAAATACGGTATGGTGAGCGATGATAAGTTTTACGATAAAGCGAAAGATTTTTCCCTGTTGACCAACACAGCAAAGAAAAACTTCACCCTGGCTGAGTACAAAGAGCACGTTGAACCGACTCAAACTGATAAGGACGGTCGCCTGGTATACATCTACACCAACGATCCTGAAAAGCAGGACGGTTTTATCCAGTCGGCCAACAGAAAGGGCTACGACGTGCTGTTGATGAATTCGCCTATCGATAACCATTTCGTTAGCGCGCTGGAGCAAAAGCTGGAAAAAACCTCGTTAAAACGCGTTGACTCGGATGTGGCCGATAAACTGATCAAAAAGGAAGATAATCCGCCGCATGTATTGACCGAAGAGCAATCGAAACAGGTTAAAACTATTTTCGAAACCGCCATTAATAAACCGGCATACAAAGTAGAGCTGGAAAGCCTGAATCCTGAGGACCTGCCGGTAACCGTTACTATGGACGAGTTTATGCGCCGCATGAAGGAAATGGCAGCCATGGGCGGGGGTATGGGCTTTTACGGTAACATGCCCGATAGCTACAAAGTGGTGATTAACGCCAACCATAAGCTGATCAGTAAGATACTTGAAACCAGCGAAGAAACTCAAACCCAGTTAGCCAAACAGGCGTTCGATCTTGCGTTGTTATCGCAAGGTTTACTTACCGGCGCCGAGCTGACCGAATTTGTTAACAGGAGTGTCAGCCTGATCTAACAATTCGATTGATATAACAAAAGGCGGTGATATTTTACATCATCGCTTTTTTTATGGAATAAATTTTGTATAATTTTATGGAAAGTCTCCGCGTTATACATCTTTTAGGTATGAAAATCTTAAAAATAATGGCGATCCTGTTGCTGATAGTCGGCCTGGGATCGGGTGCCGGGGCGCAGACGACACGTAAGGACAATGAAAATGCGAAGCAGGCCGCTATCAAAAAAAGCGTAGGTGAGAAATCATATACCTTTACGGCCAACCAGGCGACGCCGCTCGGCGGCGGACCGATAATCTTAAACAGCATTTATGATTTAAGGATCAAAGGCGATAGCGTAATATCGTTTCTGCCGTATTACGGGCGGGCTTATTTTGATGTTGGCTATAATGCCGCTGATGGCGGAATAAAGTTCACGTCAACCAAATTCGCTTATAAAAGCGTCGAGAAAACAAAGGGCGGATGGGTGATTACCATCAAGCCGACGGACGTGAAGAATATTACATCCCTTATCCTGCGCGTTTCGCAGGACGGCTATGCATCACTTTATATCTCGTGCGTTAACAGGGATGCTATTACTTTCGACGGCTATCTTGAATAATAGCTAATTTCTATTACTGTAAGGGTTGAGGCTTAATTACCGATTAGTCCGGCATTATCCTTTAGCCCTACACCCGAGAGTTTCCTTTTAAATGCCTCCTGCACCAGGTAAAATATCTTTTTTGAGGCTTGTTTTGCGCTCAACCCATGCGGGCGGATGTTGGATACGCAATTACGCGACTCGTCGGTTAACCCGGGCTTTGGTTCATAAGTAATATAAACGCCCATACTATCCGCAGCGCTCAATCCCGGTCGTTCGCCGATCAGGATAACGGACAGTTTGGCTTGCAATACATAAGCGATATCGTCGGCAATGGCCACCCTCCCCTGTTTTACCAGGCAAACAGGGGCAATTTTTAGTCCGGCAAGCTGCAGCCGAGGTATTAATACTTTTAACAGACCGATGGCATTGTGGTTAACAGCCGTCGCAGAAAGTCCGTCAGCTATCAAGATTACGATATCATGAGCCGCCTTGTGGCTTTCCAGTATTTCCGCTGATTCAGTATTTAATTGCCGGCCAAGGTCGGGCCTTTGCAGGTATTGACCGCGGTAAGCTGCCTTACTGTGAAGCTGCAATACCGGCAAATCAAACTCTCCAAGGTTTTCTGCTAACTTTTCCGCATCCAGATCCGAATAAACCGCATCGCGTGCATGAGCATGTGCCAAATTAAATGCCAGCGACTGCTTTACCGGGATACTCGAGCCCGCTCGCCCCAAGCCGATACGCGCCGCGGTGAATTGCTTTAAAGCTTCCAGGAAATCGTCCCCGGCAGGTTTCAGCTCGTCCATAGTTTTTTCATTTCCTGTATCATTTCGGCATTTCTTTTGGATAAAAGGTTGCCTTTTTCATCCATGATACCCTGCCGCAGCAGCCATAGCTCAAACTCGGGCGCCGGGCGCAATCCAAGTACTTTTCGCAAATAAATGGCATCATGAAACGAGGTGGACTGGTAATTCAGCATAATATCATCCGACCCGGGCACACCCATAATAAAATTACACCCGGCCACGCCCAAAAGTACCAGCAGGTTATCCATATCGTCCTGGTCGGCCTCGGCATGATTGGTATAGCAAATATCGCATCCCATGGGTAGCCCGAGCAGCTTGCCGCAAAAATGGTCCTCCAGCGCAGCGCGAATGATTTGTTTGCCGTCGTACAAATATTCGGGTCCTATAAAACCGACAACCGTATTCACCAATAAGGGTTTATACCGACGCGCTACCGCATATCCCCTCGCCTCGCAGGTTTGCTGATCCACACCATAATGTGCGTTTGCCGAAAGTTCGCTACCCTGCCCCGTTTCAAAATACATTACATTTTGCCCGATCGTCCCCCGCTTAAGCGATAATGTGGCCTCATACGCCTCATCCAGCAGGGCCAGGTTGATGCCGAAGCTGGCGTTACTCTTCTCGGTTCCGCCGATGGATTGGAAGCAAAGGTCTACCGGCAAGCCTTGGTTTATTAGCTCTAAAGTAGTTGTCACATGCGACAGCACACAGGATTGCGTCGGTATATCAAATTGCTGCCGCAGGGTATCCATCAGCAAGAGCAGGTTACCTACCTCCTGCGCGCTATCCGTCGCCGGGTTGATCCCAATCACCGCATCCCCGCTTCCGTACAGCAAGCCATCGATCATACTGGCCGCGATACCTTTCGGATCATCAGTAGGATGGTTGGGCTGAAGCCGGGTCGAGAAATGTCCCTTCAAGCCGATCGTATTCCTGAATTTGGTAACGATTTCTATTTTCTTCGCAACTGCAATCAGATCCTGGTTACGCATCAGTTTGGATACCGCGGCAGCCATTTCGGGGGTTATGCCGGGAGATACTTTAAGTAATACTTCACCTGTAGTTTCGTCATCCAAAAGCCAATCACGAAACTCGCCAACTGTTAAAGTACTGATATATATAAATGATTCAATATTATGATTATCAGTAATTAATCTTGTAATTTCATCAGTTTCATAAGGAATAATTGCTTCATTTAAAAATGTCTTCAGCGGTACATCTGCGAGGCTGAGCTGCGCCGCTACGCGTTCCTCGTAGCTGTCGGCGGCAAGGCCCGCCAGCACATCGCCAGACCGGTGCGGAGAGGCTTTCGCAAGCAAGGTCTTCAGATCGCTGAACCTGTAGGTTTTTCTGCCGATGGTGTGCTGGTACGACATGGCTTATTCGGCTTCAAACATGGTTTCACCGATAATCATCATCATATCATCCGGTATTTTCTGCTTATGCTTACCCATGCCCAGAAAAATGAGGATAGTGATGATAAGACCGCCAAAAAAATACAGGCTGAGCATCAAATTAAAGTAGATGATAGCAAACAGGCAAACACAGCATAACACCAGCGCAATTGCCGGGAACCAGGGATAGAAAGGCGATTTGAAGGGCCGCTCGAGGCCAGGCTCTTTTTTCCTGAGCATGAACAGGCTCAGCATACTCATGATATACATCAATACCGCACCCATCACCGATATCACGATCACTTTATCAGTAATATGATTGAAGACAAGTCCAAGCAGCAGCGTGATACCGCTAACCACGCCTGCCGCCAAAAGCGCCCAGTGCGGCGTTTTGAAGCGGTGATTGACCTCCGACAGAAAGCCCGGCAAATACCCGCTTCTCGCCATAGCAAACACCTGCCGCGAGGATGCCAAAATGATACCATGAAAAGACGCTATCAGCCCAAACAAACCGATGCCCGTAAATACTTTGGTAAGGCTATTGCCGTTCCCCAATACTACGCTTATTGCGGCAGGCAATGGGTAATCGAGGTTACTTAGCTTGCGCCAGTCGGTCACGCCGCCGGTTAGGATCATCACGCCCAAAGCCAGCAATACCAGGGTAACTATGCCGAAAATATAACCGCGCGGTATATTTCGCTTCGGATCTTTTACCTCCTCGGCTACCTGGGCCACACCTTCAATGGCGAGGTAAAACCAGACCGCAAATGGCAGCGCAGCAAACACACCTGCCCAGCCAAAGGGCATTGGATGGCTCAGGTAGTTGCTTATTTTAAAACCAGGTCCAATCACACCCATAAAAAGCAACAGCTCACTTACCGCCAGCAGCGTGATAAAAACCGAAAAAGCCGCTGATTCTTTAATGCCTATAGCATTGATCAGGATAAACAAGATATTGAAAATTATAGCTGAGCTTACAACGGGAATTGCCGGGTATAGGAAATGAAAATAACTGCCCAACGAAAAGCCTATGGCCGGGGTTGCAAACAGGAAATCGATCAAAGTGGCATATCCTGCTATCATGCTGGCTATGGGACCCATAGCGCGGTACGCATAGGCAAAGGCACCGCCCGCGTGAGGCATCGAGGTGGTTAGCTCGGTATAGCTGAAAACAAAGGTAACGTACATTAATGTCACCGCCAACGTGGCGACAAGCATACCAATGGTGCCCGCAACTGTCCAACCGTTATTCCAACCAAAATATTCGCCTGAGATGACCAGCCCAACGGCAATGGCCCACAGATGGACCGGTTTTAATACTTTTTTAAGTTTTTCGGGCGGATTATTGCTCATCAAATGCCGTTTGATCTATAGCCGCTTCAAAATACTCAAAGGCGGCGTCAAATCAAAATCAGCTATTGTTATCTTATTGTTAAGGCGCGGAACTAAAACATCCTGGCTGCTAATCTGTTACCGAAGAAACAATTGATTAAAACTATGTTACACATACAAATTCCATCAGACGGCGCGTCGGAGCTCGATTATAATAAGCTGATATTGCTTGATCTACCGTTGCCAGCCAACGGCTTCAATGCCGAAGTAAACAATAGTGTAGTGATGGCCTTTGAAGATGAGCAGGAGGCCGTCGACTATGCACATATTATGGACGAATATGCAGAAACATTAAGCGACCAGGACTCAGAGGCCTACCTCGCTGTGGTAGACATTGCTAAAGCTATTGGAGATGACGAATTTGTGCAGACCTACCTTCAAAGCTGATCATATCTCTATGATTGCTCCCGCGTAAGTCAACCCTCCGCCAAAACCGAGCATCAGTATTTTATTCCCCTTTTTGATCTTACCCGCTTTGGATGCGATATCAAATGCCAGCGGAATAGAAGCCGATGAGGTATTACCATAGTATTCAATACTGCACAGCATTTTTTCCATCGGGAAGTTTATCTCGCCGGCCACGCCTTCAATAATGCGCATATTGGCACTATGCAGTATGATCCAGTCGAGATCGTTAAGCGTCATGGAATTTTTTGCCAGCAACTCGCCAATTTGTGAGCTAACGGTCTGGATGGCCCATTTAAATACAACCTTGCCATTCTGATGTATTTTGCCATTGACCTCTATCTGCTCGCCGTTAACAATACTGTTATTTTGCGAAAGGTAAAGATCCTTGCCGTGGCTGCCGTCGGCGCCCGTAACAACCTGGAATATTTTAGCCTGTTCGGATGGTTCTACTAATGCCACACCCGCCCCGTCGCCAAAAAGGATACACGAGGTACGATCCTTAAAATCAGTGAATTTCGATAAGGTTTCTGCGCCAAATACCAATACCTTTTTGTGCGTGCCCGCCGCTACCAGCCCTTTGGCCAGCACTAATCCGTATACAAATCCCGAACAAGCAGAAGCAATGTCTAAAGCGCCGGAATTCTTCAACCCTAAACCATTCTGTATCTGGCTTGCGGTGCTGGGCATCACCTGGTCGGCGGTAGTGGTGCTTACAAGGATAAAATCTACATCATCGAGGGTAATTACGGGATTCTCCGCGGCCAGGTTCCTGGCTGCTTTGATACAAAGATCGCTTGTAAACTCATTTTCTGCTGCAAAACGACGTTCGCGTATGCCGGTGCGGCTTACGATCCATTCGTCATTTGTTTCAATAAATTGTTCGAAATAGCTGTTAGTGATCCTTTTATCAGGGGCGTATATTGCTATAGCGGATATTTTAGATTCCATTTGTAAGATTTTAGTTGCGGGTGATCAAAGATAGCAACTGTTTGATTGATTTAATACTAAAGTAAACAATTGCCAATCAGGCCCGTCCACCCGGTTTGGTGCGATGCGCCGAGCCCCCGCCCATTGTCGCCGTCAAAATATTCGTGAAAAAGCAAATGGTCCTTGAAATGCGGGTCCGTTTGCAATTTTTGATGATCGCCGAATACGGCGCGTTTGCCATTTTCGTCCTGAAGGAACAGCTTCAGCAGCCTGCTGTATATTTCATCCGCCACCTGTTTAAGGTTGAGGAAGTTGCCCGAGTTGGTAGGGCACTCCACTTTGTAGTTATCGCCGTAATACTGGTGAAATTTGTGCAGGCTTTCTACTATAAGATAGTTCATCGGCATCCAGATGGGCCCCCGCCAGTTGCTGTTGCCGCCGAATAAGCCGCTGTCGCTTTCTGCGGGCGTATATTTAATGCTAAACTCGTGTCCGTCAACCCCGAGGTGATATGGATGATCCAAATGATATTTTGACAGCGCCCGGATACCATGCGGACTCAAAAATTCATTCTCATCCAGCATATACCGCAGCAGGCATTTCATCCGGTAACCACGCAGCAGGCTAAACAAGTGCTTACCCCCGGCGTTTTTCTGGCCCCAGCGGGAAACAAGCGAAGCCAGGTCGGGCCGGTTGTTTTCGAACCACTTCATGCGGTCCTTAAAAACAGGACTATTCACAATGTCTGCATCATCCAGCACTTCGGTGGCAAAAAGCGGTATCAAACCTACAATACTCCTTATACGCATTTTTTGCACCGTACCATCCGGCGCGCGCAATTGGTCGTAAAAGAAACCATCCTGTTCGTCCCAAAGCCCCTCGTTGTGCTCCCCGAAGTTGGACATGGCTCCAACGATAT
>Ga0206934_1099_pt1 | contig 25116 bp, 18 predicted proteins | sample Alteio_BWOrgHeat_16_FD_152932 | JGI IMG/M metagenome (GOLD analysis project Ga0206934, IMG submission 152932) | Enriched cells from forest soil in Barre Woods Harvard Forest LTER site, Petersham, Massachusetts, United States -... | ecosystem: Environmental > Terrestrial > Soil > Temperate forest >...
AGTATTTCACCGGCGAATTCCTTCTGGATGTAAATTACACGGCATCGAATCAGCATCCCATCGACCATACGGTGATCGGTTCTACAACCCTTGCCCGCGATAACGAGGCGGAAGTAAATCTTGTCGCTGCCGGCGGTGATTTCCATTACGATAACGTCCGTGGAAGATTGCTCTTGCAACTTGGTACGCGCGCGACCGATGTTCCTCGCAATGATGGCAGCGTGTTTCGTGGCCAGTATGATCTTGCGGATGCCTATCGTTATTTCAGTGAAGCCTGGGGTGGATACCATTTCAATGTTTGGAACGGCATTAATGTCGATGCAGGTCTTTTTATGTCGTATGTCGGTCTCTTCTCATACTACAATGCGGAGAACTGGACGTATCAGCCATCGTTCACCTCGGATAATACGCCATGGTTCTTCAATGGAATGCGTATTCAAACGTTCCCATCGGATCGGGTGAAGGTGGAACTATGGGTCATCAATGGCTGGCAATCCTATGCGAAATTCAATAATGCTCCAGGACTTGGGTTCCAGGTTCTGTGGCGTCCGAACGATGCGCTGCAAATTCTTTCGAATAATTATGAAGGCTATGATACGCAGGATGAACCGGATCGGCTCCGTCTTCATACTGATAACAGCGTAGAAGTTAAGTATTACGACCATCCTGGAAGTTTCCTGCATCGCGCAGCATTCACGCTTACACAAGATATTGGAGAGGAGACTGGAAATGGCGTGAATGGATTCCATTCAGACCCGGTACTTGGCCCCGCGCAATTTTTTGTCAGCGGCATGGCCTATAACCGGCTTTGGATGGCGAACGATCATTTTGCGATGACCTTCGGCGGCGGATATATTCATAATCCGGGGAGGTATCTGGTGCTCGCGCCAACAGGGCAGGCAAGTCCGTATCCAAATTCCTACGATCCAACTGCACCAATTTCTCCGAATGCTTTTCCGATCGATGTGGCAGGAACCCAATTCACCGGATGGGATTGCTCTGTTTCGTGGGACTGGATGCCGAACGAACTGGAAACGTGGCAATTACAACTCGTGCATCGTGAGGCGAGTGTTCCCTATTTCGCAGGCCCGGGCGGAGTTACGTCACCGGATGGCTATACCACAACGCCGCTAACGGAGGGCTGGACGCCGAACCTTGTAAAGGACGAGTCGAGAATTATAGTCGCATTTATGGTGCGTTTTTAATGCAAGAAAAGCACTTGTGGAGCTATGTCTAATCGGCTGCTCGAACGGGGATTTCGTGTCCGCATCCTTACCGGGTTTTCTCTCGTCATTTTTCTGACGCTGGTGATCGCGGGGTGGTCGTATTATCATATTTCGACGCTTGGAACTGCTGCGGAGCATCTCTTTATCGAGAACTACCGCACCATTAGTTACATGCATCGCATGGAGCTTGCGGTTGCTGATATGCAGATGAACGGCTCCCAAAGCTTTGATGCGAACGATGCGGTCATGCAAAAGAATCTTGCGCTCGAATATGCCAACATCACCGAACCGGGTGAACTCGAAGGCACTCGCACGATAGACCGCGATTACCACGCATTCCTCCAGGTGCGAACTCCCGAAATTGCAGAAACAGTGAGGCAGGATTGCGAAGCCGTGCTGAGAATTAACGAGCAGGCGATGTTCGCGCACTCCGAAGCATTTCGCGCTCAGGGCGATTTTGCACGGACCTCGACCGTAGGGATTACTCTACTGCTCGTTGGTGCGGCGATCTTTCTCGCAGTCGCTGTATCCCGTAGAAGTTTAGCTGAGTTCCAGGAATTGGAGCGAGCGAAAAGTAATTTCGTGGCAACAGCTGCACACGAACTCAAAAATCCCCTTAGCGCAATTAAAATGACGAGCGGCCTTCTTGCCGATGGAATTGCAGGCCCCCTTAATTCGAAACAAGCTGAACTTTCGGTAACTATTCGCAATGAGTCGGAACGTATGCTTACGCTCGTTCGGGAACTGCTTGATCTTGCCAAGCTCGAAACCGGAACGTTACAGTTACATCTCCAAGCGACGAATATGGAAACGCTTATCGAAAGCGCGATCCTGCCCGTTTCATTGCGCGCAGAAGAGGCGGGCATGACGATCGATGTGATGGTGATGCGAGATGTGCCGGAAGTATTCGTCGATGCAAACAAAATGGCGTGGGCGATCACGAATTTGTTTTCGAATGCCATTCGATACAGCCCCCGAGGAGTCCCGATCACAGCGGAGGCCCGCGTGATCGAGAACGAAATTTGGATCTCTGTAACCGATCTTGGAAAAGGAATTGCCGAAAGCGATCTCACGAGAATTTTCGACAAGTTCGTGCAAGTAGAAGAAGGCCGCATGGGATTCGGTTCAGGAACCGGACTCGGGCTCTCTATCGCCAGAGAAATTGTGACTGCGCATGAGGGGCGCATCTGGGCCGCGAGTACGCTCGGTAAGGGAGCCACGCTGACGATTGCCCTTCCTATCGTGGAACACGCTAAAAGTTAACTATCTATTATGAGCGACCTACTTTACATCGCAATGATCCTGGCCTTTTTCGGGATCGGGATCGCATTCCAATCCTATTGTGAAAAAATTTAATTACGGATTCCTATGAGCGGCATATTATTACTCCTCCTTGTGATCGCGGCAATCGCTTATTTGATGTACGCATTGCTTTACCCAGAAAAATTTTAAATTTCAATGACAGTTAACGCTATTCTTCAATTGCTCGCGTACCTGATTGTACTCATGCTCGTCACGAAGCCGATGGGAATTTTTCTTGCACGGGTCTTTTCCAGCGAGCGGACAATCCTTACTCCGATCTTTGGACCTATCGAGCGGCTTATTTATCGGATGTGCGGCGTGAATCCCAAATCTGAAATGAAATGGACGGCTTACAGTGCCGCTATGCTGATCTTCAGCGCCGTGGGCGGAGTGGTGCTGTATGGCCTTTTGCGCCTGCAGCAGATACTTCCTTGGAACCCGCAGGGGTTTGGCCCTGTCGCGCCCGATCTTAGCTTTAACACGGCGGTCAGCTTTATCACAAACACGAACTGGCAAGCATATGGCGGTGAATCCACGATGAGCTATTTCACGCAAATGGCTGGACTCGCGTTCCATAACTTTGCGTCCGCAGCGATGGGCATTGCCATTGCAGTTGCGGTCGTGCGCGGGTTGGTGCGAGCTTCTGTGCAGACGATCGGGAATTTCTGGGTTGATCTCGTGCGCTGCACACTGTATGTGCTGCTTCCGCTATCTATCGTAGCGACGATCATCTTCGTTGCGTCGGGGATGATCCAGAATCTGTCGCCGTATGTCGCAGCAACGACGCTCGAAGGTGTAAAACAGATCATTCCGATGGGGCCGGTCGCGTCGCAAGAAGCTATCAAGATATTGGGAACGAACGGCGGCGGATTTTTCAATGCAAACTCTGCGCATCCATTCGAAAACCCGACTGCTCTTACGAATTTCATTCAGGTGGTGCTCATCTTCTTGCTTGGCTCTGGGCTGACCTACATGTTCGGGCGCATGGCGAAAGATCAAAGGCAAGGCTGGGCGATCTGGGGAGCGATGACATTCCTCTTCCTTGCCGGACTTGTCACTTGCTATACTGCCGAGCAATCAGGGAACCCGATCATGGGGAAACTCGGTATTGAGCAAACTGCGACGGCTACGCAGAGCGGTGGAAACATGGAAGGAAAAGATGTTCGCTTTGGTATTACGCAAAGCGCGCTTTTTGCGGCTGTCACTACAGACGCATCCTGCGGAGCCGTCAACGCGATGCACGATAGCTTCACTCCGATCGGTGGCATGGTGCCTCTCTTCAATATCATGCTCGGCGAGGTGATTTTTGGCGGTGTTGGCTCCGGGCTATATGGCATGTTCGTTTTTGTACTGATCTCCGTTTTTATTGCTGGCCTGATGGTCGGGCGAACGCCGGAGTATCTGGGAAAGAAAATAGAATCGAAAGAGGTAAAGCTCTCGATGCTGGCTCTGCTTTCGCTCGTTTTTTGTATTCTTGGGTTTTCCGCCTGGGCGGTTGTGGAGCCCACTGCGCTAAAAAGCCTTGCTAACACTGGCCCGCATGGATTGACGGAAATTCTCTATGCTTATACTTCCGTAACAGGGAATAATGGTTCCGCTTTTGCCGGACTGAATGCCAACACACTCTTTTTCAATATCACGCTCGGTATTGCAATGCTATTTGGCAGATTTTTTGTCATCATTCCGGTGCTCGCAATTGCCGGAAGCATGGCGAAAAAGACTCCAGTCGCACCATCGCAAGGGACATTTCTTACGAATACAACGCTCTTCGGTGCGCTGCTGGTGATGGTGATCGTCATTGTTGGCGGGCTTACATTCTTTCCGGCACTATCGCTTGGACCGATCCTCGAGCATTTGCTGATGCAAGCAGGAAAGGTATTTTAGAAATGGCAAAACACGAAATTCATCAACAGAAAAAAATATTCGATCCCGCGATCGTGAAGCGCGCGCTAGTCGATGCTTTAAAAAAGCTCGATCCTCGCGTGCTTTGGAAAAATCCCGTCATGTTCGTCGTCGAAGTTGGCGCGGTCCTGACGACGGGTTCCTGGATCAGCGAACTATCATCGCACAACGGCGATCCGACATTCTCCGGGCTGATCTCAGCGTGGCTTTGGTTCACGGTTTATTTTGCCACGTTTGCGGAAGCAATGGCGGAAGGCCGTGGGAAAGCACAGGCCGATGCCTTACGTAAAACAAAAACGGATACGATGGCAAAGCTCATCGGTAAGGATGGTGTCGTTTCACAAGTCAACGCAACGATGCTTAGGAAGGGTGATATAGTTCTCGTCGAAGCGGGCGATACCATTCCAGGCGATGGCGATGCTTCTGAGGGAATTGCATCGATCGATGAATCTGCGATTACGGGTGAGTCAGCGCCGGTCATTCGCGAGAGCGGTGGGGATCGCTCAGCAGTTACCGGTGGAACGCGCGTTATTTCCGATTGGCTGAAAGTAAAGATCACATCGAATCCGGGTGAGACATTCATTGACAGAATGATCAGTCTCGTCGAAGGCGCGAAGCGGCAGAAAACGCCGAATGAGATCGCGCTTACGATCTTGCTTTCAGGCATGACGATTATTTTTGTCGTCGCGCTTGTGGCGTTGAATTCTTTTGCGATCTATATGGCAAGCCCTGTCTCGATCGTGGTAATGGTCTCGCTGTTAGTGTGTTTAATTCCCACAACGATCGGCGGACTGCTTTCCGCTATTGGCATAGCCGGCATTGACCGCGTTCTTCAACGCAATGTGCTTGCGATGTCAGGTCGTGCTGTCGAAGCGGCTGGGGATGTAAACACGCTCTTGCTCGATAAAACGGGAACGATCACCATCGGCAACCGCATGGCGACTGCCTTTATTCCAGCCGAGGGAGTTTCGATGGAATTCTTAGCGCTCACCTGTTATCTCGCAAGTTTAAGCGATGAAACTCCCGAAGGCCGCAGTATTGTCACGTTGGCGCAGCAATCGGTCAAAGAACTTCCATTCGACATCTTGAATGCTGAAAAGATATTTATTCCATTTTCTGCACACACACGCATGAGCGGCGTGGATATTGGTGACCGAGCGATTCGTAAAGGTGCTGTGGACGCGATCTCGAAACTATCGGGAACCGGAGGGATCTCGCCTGAGATGAACGCACAGGTTGAGCGAATTGCAAGTTCCGGAGGAACTCCACTTGCCGTTGCGGAGAACGGTAAGTTGGTCGGCGTCATTCAATTGAAAGATATTGTTAAGCAGGGGATGCGTGAACGGTTCGAGCAGTTGCGAGCAATGGGAATTAAAACGGTAATGATCACCGGAGATAATCCGCTAACAGCCAAAGCGATTGCTGCGGAAGCGGGCGTGGATGATTTCCTTGCCGAGGCAACACCCGAAACGAAAATGGCGCTCATTCGCAAAGAGCAAGCGAGCGGCAAACTGGTCGCGATGACGGGCGATGGAACGAACGATGCGCCCGCACTTGCGCAAGCCGATGTTGGAGTGGCGATGAATACCGGCACGATGGCTGCGAAAGAGGCGGCCAATATGGTCGATCTCGACAGTAACCCAACAAAGCTCATTGAAGTAGTCGAGATCGGCAAGCAGCTTTTGATGACCCGCGGCGCGCTTACGACATTTTCCATTGCGAACGATGTCGCAAAATACTTTGCGATCATTCCGGCAATGTTCATGGTCGCATTTCCTCAGCTTGCCGCGCTCAATGTGATGGCGCTGCATTCTCCACAAAGTGCGATCCTATCGGCTGTTATTTTTAATGCCCTTATTATTATTGCACTTGTTCCGCTTGCACTGAAGGGAATTAAGTATCGTCCGCTTGGCGCGGCTGCGGTTTTGCGAAGGAACATTCTAATTTATGGAGTAGGCGGTGTTATCGTTCCATTTATTGGGATTAAGGCGATTGATCTCGTCGTATCCTCATTTGGTTTTTGACAAAGGAAAAAATGAAAACAGTTATTACTTCGATATTGATGACGGTCGTCCTTACTGTACTTGTGGGAATTATCTATCCGCTGGCTATGACGGGTATTGCGCAACTACTCTTTCCGGCACAGGCCAACGGCAGCCTCATGATGCGCGATGGCAAGGTTGTTGGATCGTCACTCATCGGGCAAAGCTTTGGCCTGCCACAATACTTTCATAGCCGGCCATCGGCTGCCGGAACTGGTTATGATGGCATGAATTCTGGCGGTTCCAATCTTGGCCCGACGAGCAAGGCGCTGATGGATCGCCTCACACATGATCGGGACTCACTTATTAAACTGTATCCGGAACTGAATGGCGTTGCTCTACCCGCCGACTTTCTCACGACTTCCGGTTCCGGTCTCGATCCCGATATTAGCGTTGCCAATGCGATGCTGCAAGCGCCGATCGTCGCGCGCGTTAATAATTTGAATGTCGATACTGTTCGTGCTCTTGTTACTGCACACATTCAGGGACGCGACCTTGGGTTCCTGGGTGAACCGCGTGTAAATGTGCTTGCACTCAATCTTGATCTACTCCGACGAACCAAGACTCCCTCACTCTGATACATGACTGACGCTCTTTCTGTCGAAGACCTGCTCCACGAGCTTAATTATGCAGAGGAGGCTCCCTTGCGCATTTATCTCGGCGCGGCGCCTGGCGTGGGAAAGACGTATCGGATGCTTCAGGATGGGAACGCCCTCCGGAATCGCGGGATAGATATTGTGATCGGTTACATTGAACCCCATGACCGGAAGGAGACCATCGCTCAGATCAAAGATCTGGAAATAATTCCACCCAAACGAATCGAGTATAAGGGCGTGGTGCTTCAGGAAGTGGATGTCGATGCCGTTATTGCACGAAAACCGCAGGTGGTGCTGGTCGATGAATTGGCTCACACGAATGCAATAGGTTCCAGCCATGAAAAACGCTACGAAGACATTGAAGACTTGCTTGCGGCAGGGATAGCCGTGTTCAGCACCTGCAATGTGCAGCATTTGGAGAGCGTGCATGATATGGTCGAACGCATGACTGGTGTGAAAGTGCAGGAGCGGGTTCCTGACACTTTTTTTGCGCTTGCGCGCGAGATGATTATTGTCGATGTGACGCCGGATGAACTTCAGGAGCGGATGCGGCAAGGCAAAATTTATCCGCCGGAGCGCATCGAGCGATCGCTCTCGAATTTTTTTACGCATAGTAATATCAGCATGCTGCGCGAGCTGGCGTTGCGCGAGCTGGCGAACGATGTCGAGCAAAAGGATAAAGATAAACGCCGCGAAACGAATACCCCCGGTACCGCACCATCGGGTGAAAAAGTGCTGGTAGCCATTCCTGCGACCGCAGACGCAGCCCGGCTGATCCGGCAAGGTTCCCGAATGTCAGGACGCATGAACGCCAAATGGATCGTGACGTTCGTCGAGAATAAGGATACCAAACGGACCGAAGCTGTCGATCTCATGCTCCGGGAATCATTCATCCTTGCGCGCTCGCTTGGAGCAACCGTCGTTCAGCTTCGTGGCGATCGAGTGGCGGATACACTCATCGACTTTGCGCGTACGGAGGGCGTTACGCATATCGTGATCGGCGCCACGCAGCGCGCATTCTGGAAACGGCTCGTTTCTCGTTCCGTGGTTGGAGAATTACTAAATCTTGCGGGAGAGATCGGTGTGTTCGTGGTTCCCATAAAAGCAGATATGGACGATAGCGACCGTCCTGCCTCGCCGATCTCTGGAGTGCCGCTTCCAGAGCAGCCTGTGCGGCTTTCGGATTATATCACGCCCGATAACATTTTGGCCGATCTCACAGGTGTTGCAACGGTCGAACAAACGATCGCCGTGCTTATCGACCATCTCATTCTGCAACATTCCGATCTTGTTTCGCGCCGCGCGGAAATTCACGACCTCATCATGCGTAGGGAACGATTGATGAGTACTTTCCTCGATACCGGAATTGCGATACCACACGCTGCCGGGTTTTCGGGAACCAGCGACATTCATGCCGTCATGGCACTCACACCGCAAGGCGTCGCGTCGCTCGGACGAGATCAAAAAGCGTATAGCGTGGTATTATTTTTAAGCCCGGAAGTCGGGAAATCGAATCATCTGAAATTCCTGGCAGCTATCGCGAAGGTCTTTATCGACAAAACCACCACGCGAGAAATTGCAGCCATGCCCTCCGCCGAAGATGCCTGGCAATTCATTCATACGCTTGAATTGACTGGGCGTGGAAAGGACTAAATAGCCTAACTAGAATTGAAAGCCAGAGCGACACTGAAAATGTCTTCATTTTGGTGACCCCTACGGGATTCGAACCCGTTCAGCCACCGTGAAAGGGTGGTGACCTAACCATTAGTCGAAGGGGCCTGACTTCAATTATGAGAAAGGGCTAATGAAGCCTAACTCGAAATTGCGGGGGGTAAAGGCGGAGAAGCCGTTTATTGTTCCTTTGGATATAAAAAACGAAGGTTCGGCGATTCGCGTTTAGTGCAAACCCGCCAAATATCGCCATGTCAGACCAATTTTTTCTTGTCAATTCGTTTTCATCCCAGCCATTCGAGGGAAGCTCGGCCAGTGTCTGTATTTTAGAGAAACCGCGGGAGTTAGAGTGGATGTCAGGTGTCGCTCGTGCCCTGAATCTCACGGAAGCCGCATTTTTGGTGGCCAAAAGCCCTAATCGGTTCGACGTTCGCTATATTGCAAGTTCTGTAGAAGTCGAGCTTAGCATTTCTGCAACCCTTGCTGCGGCTCATGCTCTTTTTACAAATCGATTTGCCGATCCCAGCCATTCTATTGCATTTTTTACTCACGCTGGGCCAGTTTCCGCAACGACGAATGGCAGCCAGATCGAGGCAAATTTTCCGGTTCTGATACTGGACGAGATCGAGCCGTCTGAGGAAATCTTGCAAGCTATCGATCCATCTCCCTCATTTGTCGGCCGACGTGGTGACGATTACGTCATTCAGGTTGCTTCGGAGTCACGCCTGAAAAAAATTCAGCCTGATTTCAGGTTACTCGATGTGTTAGGAATGAAAGGGCTTATTATTACTTCCCAAGCTCCCTCTGGGAAGGAGTATGATTTTGCTGTCCGCACGTTTCAGCTTCAACCACGCTATGGCTTGGATACGCCGATTGCAAGTTGGGCCTATGCTGCGCTGGCACCCTTTTGGATGAGCCGTCTTGGAAAAGCAAAAATAAGCGGGTTCCGCCACGCTCCAAGATCGGCGGTTGTCTCGATGGAAGTCGATGGCGACCGCGTGAAGATCTTCGGAGATGCGGTAACGATCGCCCAGGGCGAGCTCAAGTTATAATGATGGACTGGACAAGAACGCCAATTGTCCCTTTCCTTCGAAGAATAGTTTTGCATTCTGTGCTGCTTCCCGTTTTTCGAATAATCCATACACGGAGGAACCCGATCCGCTCATCAGTGCGAAGCTCGCACCATGAGTATATAGCGAATGCTTTATTCCCGCAAGTTGTGGGAACCGGCGGAATATCTCCGGCTCGAAATCATTGCCAAACTGCTCTTTCCATTTGGCAAGCGGCGGCGCAGACTGAAAAAATTTGAAATAATCGATGGCGCTGGGTTCTTCACTGGGGCTGAGCGAGGCATACGCATCGCGCGTTGATATTTGAATATCGGAGTCGAAAACAATTAATACGGTTGCCTCGAGCTTAATGGCAAGAGGCCGTAGCTTCTCGCCAATGCCGCTTGCCTGTGCAGCATTGGAACCGGAAAGGAAAAAAGGTATATCCGCGCCGAGCGATGCGGCGAGGTTTAATAGTGCTCCTCTATCTAGAATAGAGGTGACAGTATCTTGCCTATTATTCTCAAGCTGAGAGGAATGCCAATCCTGCATGATCTGCAGCATCGTTGCCGCATCGCTTGAACCGCCGCCCAATCCCGCGCCGATGGGAATGTTCTTTTCGAGATGAATGTGAAAGTGAGGTAACGCTTCACCGATCTGCTGAGAAAAACCTTCAGCGGCTCGAATCATCAGATTGCGTTGGTCTGTTGGAAGCGCTTTATCCGAGCAGGTAAGTTGGAAGAAACCACCGCGAGTAACTGTGACAACATCGTGCGGCTCCGTAACGCGGCAAAAAAGCGTATTGATCTCATGGTAACCATCTGGACGTTTGTATAAAACTTCCAGGCCAAGATTGATCTTTGCTGGCGCGAAGTAGGTGTCGAGCATTTCCTTCTTAGCTCGCGATCATTCTATGATCCCTCCGCCAACCAGATCATCTCCCTCGTAAAGCGCGACGGACTGCCCCGGCGTTATCGCGCGGCGCATCTCCTCGAAACGCACATGAAACCGGTTCCCAGGCAGGGGAGTGACGAAGGCTTCGGCGCCCTCATCTTTATACCGAATTTTTGCTCGAACGCAAAGACCCGCTTCCGGCAGCGCATCATATTTGATAAGATTTACCGAATGAGCTGTGAGTTCATTTGCCAAAAGATCCTCGTCATCGCCCAAGATCACTTCGTTATTAACGACATCAAGTCCTGTTACATATAGGGGAGCAGGGTGGGATGGCACGCTCAGCCCCAATCCCTTTCGCTGACCAATGGTGTAGAATGGAACTCCATCGTGATGACCGATCGTCTTTCCATCGAGCACAAAATCTCCGGCGGTTGCGAATTCCTCGATATCGGGAACCGTTTCACGCAAAAACCGGCGATAGTCATTGTCGGTCACGAAGCAGATCTCATAGCTTTCGTGCTTATGCTCCATTCCCAATCCGTATCGTTCCGCCATCAGTCTGACCTCCGGCTTAGTATAATGCTGAAGCGGAAACATCGTGCGCTTCAAATGTTCTTGTCGTACCGACCACAGTGCATACGTCTGATCTTTTGCAGAATCAGCGGCGCGGGAAAGAATCATTCTGCCATTTTCATCTCGCAGGTTTGCATAATGACCCGTTGCAATAAATTCACATCCCAACGCATCGGCTTTTCTTAGCATTGCGGCCCACTTAATTTCGCGGTTACAGCGAACGCAGGGATTGGGGGTCTGACCGGCAAGATAAGTATCGGTAAAATATCCGATCACTTCCCGGCCAAATTCTTCCGTCATATCGGTGACGTAATGAGGGAAACCCAACTTTGCGGCAACACGCCGAGCGTCGTTGATCCCATCGAGCGAGCAGCAGGAAGTATCGTGCGCCTTGTTGCCGCCCACATCTTCGTATTTATAGGTCTTGATGGTCATGCCAATGACGTCATGCCCCTCCGCCACGAGCAACGCTGCCGCCACGGAAGAATCCAGCCCGCCGCTCATACCTAATAAGACCTTTGCCATAAGACGACCGAAACAGGAAGGTTAATGAAGGGGTTCAAAATGTCTGGTCAGGAACAGATTTAAGGAAATCATCCTTAATTGGTGTAGAAATTACCAAGGAAGGTGTCTATGCGCGTTATTTTTTCGATGTTGATGGCTGCATTTGCTGCAATTCCGGTTCATGCTCAATCGCTTGAACTCGTACCGAGCACTCTAATTGTGCCAGCGAAGTATCAGAAGTTTTTCGATTCGGTTCATACCGTCAACTTGCCGAAAGGATTTACTGCTACGGTCTTTTATACCGGCACATTGAGTTCTCCCCGATTTATGGACTTTAGCCCATCGGGTACTCTCTGCATTGCCGACCAAAGTCTTAGTACTGTTATCGCGTTGCTTGGTCACGATTCGCTTGGTGCTGCGGATAGCGCCATCACGATCGCTACCGGAACGAATAATGCTCACAGTATCGCTTTCCACAATGGGAGCTTATTTGCCGCCAGCCCCAATCATGTCTGGCGATATGATAATCCATCCGCCTCAGGTGTGTATGGGACTAACCAGTTATTTATCGATACACTTGGTTCAGCGCCGGAAGGTCCGACCAATCACACGACTCGGACGCTGCTTTTCGACGATCCAAGCAATTCATTGTTTGTTAGTGTTGGTTCAGCATGCAACGCATGCCGGGAAACCGAAACCGATTCCGAGCGCGGAACTATCCTCCGCTTCAATTCCGATGGAAGTGGTCGCAAGATCTATGCAACCGGCCTCAGAAATGCAGTCGGGCTTGCAATGGATAGTTCTCACAAACTGTGGGCAACCGTTGCGGAACGAAACAGTCAGGGTGAGGATGTGCCCGGTGATCTTGTGACCGCCATTGATAGTGGCAGGTTCTATGGATGGCCCATAGCGTTTGGCGATCACCAATGGGATAACTTTTCTGCTGATTCCGAATATCATGCTCTCTTGCCCTTGACACTCGCCGATTCCATTGCTGTCCAGAACATGAGGGTCCCCGATGCCACACAGCCAGCACATTCTACTCCGTTAGGAATTGCATATAATCAAGATACGAGCCTGCCCCCATTATATAATAATTCCTTTTTCGTTGCGGTTCATGGTTCCTATCAAGGCGCAGATGGAAGGCTTGTGGCGAATGGTTCGAAGATCGTTCTGCTGCAAAATAGTAAGGGTGTCTGGAGTTCCACGAATTTTTGCACAGGATTTCTTACCGACTCCATCAATTACACCCGCTGGGCGAGACCATGCGGCATCATTTTGGATCATAAAGGAAATATCTACTTTTCGTCAGATAACAATGTTCCACACGCACCTCCTGCTATTTTCCGAATAAGTTACGATCCGAATGCCGCTGTCTCGTTTGCTAATAATAATCCCACCTCTGTTGATGTTTTTCAGCAGGGTGATCACGCGGAACTTCGTCTCAATAACATTGTCGATATAAATCCTTCCATCATCCTATATGATGCACTCGGACGTAAGCAGTTATTGAAGATTGCCGACGAAACATCGTCCTCTGATGCTCATGTGTATCAGATCGATCTTACCTCGCTGAACCGAGGTATTTATTTCCTTGTCGTCAAAACAACGGAAGGACAGTTCGTCCGAAAACTTCTGCGTTAAAAAACTTCGTGTGCCCGAGATCGGACTCGAACCGATACATCCTCACGAATGGCAGATTTTGAGTCTGCTGCGGCTACCAATTACGCCACTCGGGCAGAGAACGGAACCGGGATTTATGGGATGAATGGGATATATGGAATAAGTATCTTATCTTAATATCCCATCCCAAAAATCCCATTCATCCCATAAATCCCGGTTCTGATTATTTACCTATCGAAACCACTTTTAATTCCAGCAGTCCTGCCGGAACCTTTATCTGCACTTGCTCGCCGACGGTCTTGTTCATCAGCGCCTTGCCGATCGGCGAGGACATCGAGATCTTTCCGCCTTCGAAATCCGCCTCTTCCGGAGAGACGATCTGATATTCGTTCTTCTTTTTCGTTGCGGTGTTCAAGACCGTCACACGCGTCATGATGCCGACCTTATCCGTCTGGATATTGCTTTCATCAATGATGGCCGAGCGCGAAAGCACATCCTCCATTTTGCGGATGCGAAGTTCCAGCAGACCCTGCTCTTCGCGGGCCGCATCGTACTCGGCGTTCTCCGATAGATCGCCTTGCGCGCGCGCATCCGCGATGCGCTGCGCAATATCCCGCCGGCCGTGAAACCGCAGGTTCTTGACTTCCTCTTCTAATTCCGTCAGACGCTGACGCGTCATGTAAATTTTTTCCTGATCCATAATGTGGGCTGGCTCGATGATCGCTCATACTGCCAACCATCTCCCCCTCAAATAAAAGGAGAAGGCATCCCGATTTGCTCATGCGGGGATACCTTCTCGTTGAAATTGCTCTGTGTGCCCATGCTAAGCGCAAAAACTGGCTAATCTGTTCCCCGAGGCTGCCGGACCGATCAATTCCGTTCAATTTCGATAGATGGCATTCATAATATTTTTTTGCATTTGAAATTCATAAACTGTAGCTTTTTCGGGACAACGCCGCACTCTCGCAGAAAGCAAAATTATATACTTTGTGTCCGGAAGGTTGTGATTTTGCAAAAACACATTTGTGCTTCATGAACTGTGGCGTTTCTAAGCCATTTTCGCCAGTTGTCTTTCAGAAATAGGTGCGGGAACACGAAAAACGCATTTGTTTTTCATGAACATATGCAGTACTCCATCGAACTTTTCATTAATTTCACAGAGAAAGCCATGTTCCCGATTTCCAATGAACGCCGAGCCCCTACTCTTAATTCTGAACTCTTAACTCAAAACTGATATAGGTGCCCATTATCCCACCACCTAATATACGACACTTTTCCGTGACGCCACGAAATTTGAAATTTTCTTTAGCCCAAAGGTGCAGCCTGACTCTTTATCTTGAAATTCCGGCATCTCTCAAAAATTTCAATAATTCTTGCGATGGTGGAGTTTTCAGCCCCTCGAAAGCATTGAGGACTAACGCTGGTGAGCCATTCAAATCCAAGTCTTTAATCATTGCCGGAAAGTCAAATCTAAATCGCTCGTTCTCAAGTTTATTAGTCCAAAATGCAATTAAGAATGATTGAAATATGGATGAGAGCAATGGGCCAGAACTTTCAATCACTTGGTGATAGGAATTATATAAGACGCTCTGACCATTAATTGCCACATTTAGGTCAAGACCCGGAGAAATTTGGGAACAGATCATGTTTGCAAACCATGCTGCAAGGGAAGAACTTTGGGCGTTCGCTCGTAGGACAAGTTCGCGCCAATTCACTTCAAGATTTGCGGTGGCCTTAAGAGAGTTTGCCGCAGAAAACCATTCAGACGGATCTGTGGCTCTGGCTGCGTATGAGTCACAGAGTTCAGCTACCTTCAAAAGCAGGCGAGATCGCTGCGAGGGTTCCAAAACTGAACCACACATAAGGAGGATGGGTACGAGGCCATAATACACGAGATATGCATCCACCTTTTTACGCAATTCGCTTCCGGAATTGCCGAGCATACTTTCTATATGTTCATCGTATACGAAAGTTTTGATGTCTACCTTATTGTTATTTGTGGCAATTAGAATTTGTGCATCAATTTCGACTTCCTGAAAAGCCTCTTCGATCTTGAATTGTTTAATTAGTTCCAGCGATCTTTTTAGCCCCGCAGAAGCACGAGGGTATGCGAACTTCCGCAATTCAGCATCCTCAAAGAAGGCCGAACGCCATGATCTTGCTTTCTCAAAATCACCAATGGAATCGGCGAGCCATGAGAGTTGTGTATACAAGAACGCTGGTGAAGATTCAAAATAAAGCTTCAATCGTTCCGAGTTAGAAGTCAAAAAGAAACCAGCTTTGGGTTCTACAAAAATTTCGCCATCGACCATTACAGGAGGGCGACCTGTGGTCCGAACAGAGCCATGGTAGGAGATGAAGTGACCAAGTAGTGTTATGAAATCCTTAGTTGAATCGTCTGACGGCGGAAGTGAAAGTAAATGGACCGATTCATCTATTGCATCAAGGGCCGCTTCCGGGTTGTTCAAGTTCATGTTCAAAAGCGACACTTCGGCAAGACTCTGGGAAAGGGATATTTTTGAAATCCCTGAATTTGATCTAGCATTTTCGACAGCGATCTTCATTTCTTCCAACGCTTTCTCGGTTTCCTCCTTTTGGCTATATGTGATTGATAATTGCTGTTGTGCAACTAACGCGATGAAGACGAAATGTTCAATAAGCTGGGGTATGGCTTGGGTAAGTAATTCTTCCGCAAGAAGATATTTACCCTCCCATCTTGAGTAGGTTCCCATTCTTTCATTAACGATAGCCAATCCCAATCCGCTTAGAGATTGTGAGTTGCGGGCGTATAATTGGGAACCCAATGGGTAATCCTTAGCGTGTTCGCAGGCAAGAACCAATGCGCTCCTTGTCGCAAAGCTTTGGATTGATTCTAACTCCACTTCGCGTGATTCTTCCGCCAGCGAAGACATCGTGGAAATTAAAGTTGAGATACGGCCGCTCTCTGGTTCTTCAAGTTCTCTTACTGCGCTAAAGGCCATGAAAGTACTTTGGTATCCAAACACGTCAGAATCAAAAGGAGCACCGCTTTTCTTGAGTCTAATTATTTCCCTGGACCAAAGAAGTAGTTCTTCAAGCGAAGTGATTCTTGTAGCTAACATCCATAGAAAATCAGCGTTTATCAATTCGTGCAGGGTATGCGTGGGGTTCAATATGACCGGTTCTAATCGCCGAATTAGCTTGATACTTTCTTGCATTGAGAGTTGCCCCCAATACAATGCAGTGAAAATTATGTAGTAATTTTCCGCTTGTGTCTGATCATTAACAAGCTTAAGCAGATGTTGCTGAAGTGAGCTTACATCCTTGCCTGCTCGGACCTTCAAAGCTATTGTCGCTGCGGTGATTCCTATCCGAAGAACAATATCCATACCTTCTGGAAAGTTGGTATCTTGCCAGAAGTAAATGAATCCAATATCCTCTGGATCAACAGTCTTCTGATTTAGTAGCCCGAGGACATAAAAATAAAAGTGACCAGCTCGATTTATCTCCTCAGCCGCTAAAAAATTTGTTACTACAGTTACAACGCCAATAGCGTCAATTTTCTTTTTTTCAAGTTCAGCTTCAGCTATTACCAGGTGAACTGACTTCTTGACAGAGGGCTGCAAAGCATCTCCTTTGAGCCTTCGAAGAAGAGGCGATACAATGATATGTCCTTTTTCCACACTGAGCCATGCACCGAGCCGCGTTACTCTTTCTCGCGGGTTGGCAATAATAGGCCAAATCAATGATATTTTATCCAGTGTACTAAGTTCAACCGAGGATTGTAGTGACAGGCGGTAGAGTAGTTCTTTATCAACTTGGTCACTCATATTCCCCATCATTCCGCGAGTCGCCCATTCAAGTTTATCATCGAACGATCCGGTAATTATTTCGACAAACGTATTTCCATCTAACTTCCACGCATTAGATTCAAGGTATTGGAAACAAGCGTCGATGATGGCAGGATGTCCACTTGCGGCGCTGCAAACTAATCGCGCCATCGCAAGACTAAATGATTCTGGAGCACCCCTCTCTTTTGCCCATTCGTGAGTGGAGTCCTCGTCAAATGGCTGAATTGCCATTTGCGTTAACTGTGTCCCATACGTACCGGTTATTCGCGGCCCACACCCAGCTTGTGAAGTAATAATTACGCGAGCGCCATTTTCTATGAACTGAGATAGTAACGTTAGGAAAGTTCGCTCATAAGGATGCCCAGGTATTATCGCAACGTTATCAAGCACCAATAAATATCCTTGCACCCATGATAAATCCAAAATACTTGAGTCTGATGGTCGGGCTGCAACTAACAGCATACTGCTGAGTATGGACTGAGGCGATATTTCCTCCGAATCGAAATTAAGCCAGATAGCTTGTTCTTGGCGTTCGAAGGCGGCAAGTGCGAGTTGCGTTTTGCCCGTTAACGTTCCCCCAAAAATCCATAGAATCCCTGGATTGAGATTCGCTTTCTCAGCACTATGAATTATCGAGGCAGGCAAGTGAAGACGTTTAGCCTTCAATGGTGGGCTGGTGTTGAGAAGAACTTCACTGATTGTGATTCCTAAGTGGTTCGAACTTCTCCATTCACCATCCGCCGAAGCAAGGTTCCGCTCGATGGAATCGAGTCTTGAAGACTGGTTTATCAAAATTGCCTTAATCTCCGAGAGCGCAATTGCGGAACCTGATAGCCCTTCACTTAAGACTTTGTCATTTCTGACTTCCAATTCTAAAATGCGCCGGGTATTCCCATAAATTCCTTCGAGTTGTGGCTGAAGATTGTCAAAACCTTGTTCAATTTTTTTATCTATCGAATCAAGTTTTGAGCTTAGAATGGCCAAGTTGGATACAATTTGCTCGGACAGAGCCATATCTGTAGCTATGCCTGCAGTATCAGTTAAGAGAGTATCGAGATTCTCTTTTGTCAAAGTTCGACTCTCGGAACCATTCGTGAACAGCTTTATGATGTATAAAACCATCCGGGGATAAATAGACTCAGCCTCACTTGGTGGTATGCGGTAGCGTTGCGTCATTAAAGCAACGGTTGCTTCCTGAGTCTCTGAAGGTAGCTCGCTGGAGCATTCCCATTGAAATCTTGAGATAATCTCTACTAATTCCTCATCACTCCCGTTTCTAAGGGCGGTAAATCGTTTCCAAGCCTCTTGATCGCTAATTTTCGACGGTTTCGGACATGTATTTAGGATCGTTCTCAAACGTCTCAAATCATCTGGCCTCGCGCTCCGATTTCTGATACGCTCCCAGATATAAATCCCTGGCTCTTGTGCTCCGCTGCCCCCCGCTTTTTCAAGACCAATTTCGGAGGTCGTTGTGTATTGAAAGGAAATATTTTGGGATGGGTTATTTATCCGATGGGTAAGGAAATTTATTACTGATTCAACAGCTTTCGGACTGTGCAAAGTGATGGTTTTCTGAGTGGCACGAACCTGTTCGACCGTTCTGTTAGCAATTCCTGTCACAAGGTCCGTTGAGATGAGGTCAATATCCTCCCCACACTCAAGCTCCAGAATCTCGGTATCTGTTAATTCGATCCACCGCCGTGCTGTTAACTCAATCTGATATAGGTATCCCCTAATAATTGGCGTTGCATCGCGTCGCGCAATTGGTAGAAATTCCTGAAGTTCTTGAGTTGTTTCGCTCATCCGGGTTTTGGCTGTCACTTTGCCGATTAATCTAATTCGATATACGAAATTTCGTGAAGTTTCGTCCCATCGGGTCTCTGGAGGGATTTTTTCGTTTCCCAAACCCTCTCCCCGAAACCCCTGTTATGCGTGCTCTTAATACGAAGGGGCATTACATAACGTGGGCTTTTATCCTCAATCGAACCGGTGGCAGTGCGGGCCGTTTGCGCTCAAGCACGCGCTGGCTATTGTTGGCCGGTTCGTGGATGAAGGCTCGCTAACCAAGGCTGCGCGTACCACCAAAGAGGGTACGGACGAGAAAATGCTTCGCCGCGCCGCCGAGCGCTTCGATTGCCGTTTGCTGGAAGTCCGCCGTTTTACCGAGCCGGCTGCGTTCAAAGCGCTTACGTCTGCGCTGGCGCTGGGCCGCGCCTGCATGATCTGCATCAATCAGTGGGGACATTGGGTCACCATCGTCGGCTTCGATGCGAAAAGTGAGCGTTTCGTCGTGATCGATAGCGAAAAGAACCCGGTCGTTCGCATTCCGGCCTGGAGCGAGCTAAAGCGCCGGTGGGTCTATAACGAGTACGATCGCGACGGCAAATTAAAACAATATTACGACTTGTACGTCTTGCGTCCGAGGTTTCGCGTGCAATCGAAAGCGAATTTCTCGATCCAGCGCGCTCAATTTTTGCGCCGGGCAGGGAATGTGCAGTTCATCAAGCATTTCGATGAATATGTGAGCGATCTGCTGAATATCGCGCGGCCCAGTCCATCGAGAGATGGGGGCAGCGCGGTGATCTCGATGGCAGAATTCTTGCGGCGTCACAGAAAGATGCTGCTGGAGACCGTCCGCTACTGGCACGAGCAAACGACCGAAGCACAGCTTCGCCGCGTGCTCGCGAATATGCAGTTCGTCGCTGAAACGTATGGCCTCGTAATCCGTCAAGAGGACGAAAAGCGAACCATCGCCAGTTTCGCCGCGCTGCTCATGACGTGGGCAACCACGCATGAGCCGTTGGAGGAAGCGCTTTACGGATAAACCTGGATTACGCTGATTTATTTCTGATTTCGCTGATTTTTAGGAATACTGATGTTAATTTGGGAATCGTTTTTCACTTTATGAAAAGTGCTTAGTAGAAATTGTAAAATTTTCACGAAAATTCTGGGAATCAATCAGCGAAATCAGAAATAAATCAGCGTAATCCAGGTTATGATTAGATCCACAACAGTCCTCGGCATCGTAAAAGATGGCAAAGCGGCGCTTGGCTCCGATGGTCAGGTGACGAACGGCGCGACCGTAATGAAATCGAATGCGAAAAAACTTCGCGTGCTCTATAACGGTCAGGTCATCGCTGGTTTTGCCGGCTCGACAAGCGATGCACTTACGCTCTACGACCGCTTCAATAGCAAGCTCGAAGAATATCGCGGCAATGTCGCTCGCGCCGTCGTCGAGCTTGGCAAAGATTGGCGGAACGATAAATATTTACGCCGTTTGGAAGCGATGCTCGCCGTCGTAAGCAAAGAAGGCGCATTCCTGCTTTCGGGAACCGGAGACGTGATCGAGCCGGAGAACGGCATCGTCGCCATCGGTTCCGGCGGACCGTATGCCCTCGCAGCCGCTCGAGCATTTATGAAATCCGATCCGAAGATGCCGGTTAAGGATATTGTAGAGCAATCGCTGCTCATTGCCGGGGAAATTTGTATTTACACGAACACACATATTACGATAGAAAGCATTTGATGAGTACTGAGTGATGAGTAACGAGTAACGAGTGGATTCACTCTTGCTCGTTACTCGTTACCCGTTACTCGTTACTTTATGGAAGAAATTACTACAGTTACAGAAGCCCAACAAAACAGCGAATCGCTCGCGGAAGAGAAGTTCCAGCTTACGCCGCACCAGATCGTGGCGGAACTGGATAAATATATTATCGGTCAATCGAACGCGAAGCGTTCGGTAGCGATCGCGCTACGCAATCGTTGGCGCCGCCAGCAGGTTCCCGAAGTGCTGCGCGAGGAGATCATGCCGAATAACATCATCCTCATCGGCCCGACGGGCGTGGGTAAAACAGAAATTGCGCGCCGTTTAGCAAGGCTTGCAGGTGCGCCATTCCTGAAAGTCGAAGCGACAAAATACACCGAAGTTGGCTACGTGGGCCGCGATGTGGAATCCATGATCCGCGACCTGGCCGAGCTTGCCATCACGATGGTGAAATCCGAGCAAATGGAAGCAGCGGAACCAAAAGCAAAGGCCAATGCTGAAGAGCGTATTCTGGATATTCTCGTTCCGCCCGCGCCGCAAGTTCCAATGAAGCCGCCGCCGATGATGTTTCCCGGCGTACCAGTAAGTTCCACGATCTCCGGAATACCGCAGGCTCAGCCACGCACTCCTACGGATGTGAAAGCCGAGGCGGAAGTCAACGAATACACGCGCAATCGTTTCCGCGAAAAACTTCGTGCCGGCGAAATGGAAGAGAAAGAGATCGAAATAGATATTCAGCAAGCGCCGCCGATCGCTTCGATGCAGATCATGGGGCCGCTTGGTGGAGCAGGCATGGATGAGATCGGGCAGAATATCCAGGATATTCTTGGTGGCATGATGCCCAAGAAGAATAAACGCCGCCGGGTTCCTATTTCAGAGGCGCGTACAGCGTTCGAGCAGGAAGAAGCCGCGAAGCTTGTCGATATGGATAACGTCGTGCGCGACGCCATCGAACGCGTCGAAAGTTCGGGAATTATCTTTCTCGACGAGATCGATAAAGTCGCCGGCGGCAAGCGTGAGGGCGGCGGACCGGATGTGTCCCGCGAGGGCGTCCAGCGCGATCTGCTGCCGATCGTCGAGGGATCGAATGTCAGCACCCGTTACGGCATTGTAAGGACGGATCACATTCTCTTCATCGCATCCGGCGCATTTCACGTCACGAAACCGAGCGATCTTATTCCGGAGTTGCAAGGTAGGTTCCCAATTCGCGTGGAACTCGATAGCCTTACGCAAGAGGATTTTGTAAAGATCCTGACCATCCCTGAAAACGCGCTGCTCAAGCAATATGCCGCGCTGCTTGCGACCGAAGGACTCGGAGTAGAATTCACTGACGATGCCATTGCTGCACTCGCCCGCATTGCATTCGAAGTGAACGAAGCGATAGAAAATATCGGTGCGCGCAGATTGCACACCATTCTAACCACGCTATTGGAGCAAGTGCTCTTCGATGTCCCTGACATCGTAAAAGAGAAGCACCTGAAAGTTACCGCCAAATTCGTCGAAGACCGCCTCAATAAAGTGGTAAGGAATCGGGATTTGAGTCAGTATATACTCTAACTCAAAGGAGAGATGGTAGAAGATAATTTGCCATTCCAATTGAACCACAAATCTCCTCCATCGACCATGACACCTTGACCATGGGTTTCATTGTCCATCCAACGTAGGTAGTGGGGAAGATCCTGCGCGATTTCTTTTACAAACTTCTTCGGGAATAGAGCGTGATACTTGCTCTCAAACTGCTCGGGTGTTTTGATGGTATAATGACCTCGTGAAGTATTTACTCGCAAGGGATAAGCCACATATTTTGAAGCGGAAACGCTATCGCCGCGAATAATGCTAAAATAAAATGATTGAACGTTGCGTTCGATCTCAGCGTCCGAAAGTTTTGCATTAGGAGAGTTATACCATCGGTGTTCTCCACCATCATTATCATATTCTTGCAACCGAATGGGATAACTTACTCCTTTCGAAGATGTCCATTCTCCCGTTAATATTCCGCTCGAAAGTTCTGTTTTCATAAGCGGAAACGCTGTATCGTGTTCCGCGAAATGTAGATGTATATCAGCAACTGTATGCCCGAGTGAATCGAGTTCGTGTAATACCATATCTCGTGGCCCCGTCACTTCGCCTTTCAGTGGAATATCCTTGAGGTATTTGCCGTAAAAGTAAAACGCTGAGAACTGCTGAGCATCTCCGTCGCCGATCGATAAGCCGATGCGTTGATTGCCAAGTGTGCCACGATATTGCCAGCCTCCAAAAGAGTTAGACCTAAGAGTCATTGCTGGATGCACCGTGTCATGAAATGGATCGTCTACAAAAAATTGAGCGAACGCAATTGATGGAATACAAAACGCAATGAGAAGGAATAGATATCGCATAATACCTTAAAAATTTGAAGTTACCCTTTAGATGCTGGGGTTCAGAAAAAAGTTTAATGGAATCTATCTGAGCTTACGTCGCCGCCTCCACGATCGCAATAAACGCGCTGGCATCGAGCGATGCGCCGCCGATGAGGCCGCCATCATTCAAAGAGATCGGCATGGGTTCCGGTTCGTTCGAGTTTTAGAATAGGTGGTATTACCCGATAAATCAAAAGCCAGTCCGGCTCGATATGGCATTCACGATGGCCTTCGAACGAACCGGATAGTTTATGGTCATAATTCCGTGATTCCAACGGCTGTTGCGCGAGTAGGGTCGAAATAATTTTGTTAAGCTTATTCCCATCTTTCCCCCGCCGAAGCATTCGCTTCAGATCGCGATCGAATTTCTTTGTGATGACGGGACGAAGCATTGGCGGCTATATACCGAGGTGCTTAAATAGCTCCTGAGCTGATTCGAATAAAATCAGATCCTTGCCCTCGTCACTACGCTTGAGAACTCGGCGTGTTGTTCGGTTCGGTATTTTAACATCGAAAGGCATCCCTTTCTGATATTTAACCTGCTTATAAAACATACCGATAGCCTCCGAGACGCTAATCCCCAGTTTCTTAAGCACTACTTCGACTTCTTCTTTTAACTCCGGCTCGATGCGAGCGCGGATCATCGCTGTTTTTGACATATTGTACCTCAAATGGGATACAAAAATCATGTACCCTTCGTTCCAAATTACGTCGCCGCCTCCACAATCTGAATAAACGCGCTGGCATCGAGCGATGCGCCGCCGATGAGGCCGCCATCGATATCCGGTTCTGCAAAAATCGCGCGGGCATTATCCGGTTTCACGCTGCCGCCGTAGAGAATTCGTATGTCATCGGCGAGAGCGCCGTATTTCTTACGTAGCTCCGCGCGAATAAAAGCGTGTGCAGATTGCGCTTCATCCGGCGTAGCCGTCTTGCCGGTGCCGATCGCCCAGATCGGCTCATACGCAATGACGAGCTTTGCAGCATCATCCATTGTTATTCCCGCCAAACTCTGATCGATCTGACGGGACAAGACTGATTTCCACTGATCGTTTTCTCGATGCTCCTCGCTTTCGCCAATGCAGAGGATGGGAATTAGTTTAGCGTCCAGCGCCGCGCGAAGTTTTTTGCTAACAAGTTCATCCGTCTCGCCAAAAATAGTGCGGCGTTCACTGTGGCCGAGAATGACGTATGTGCAGCCAAGCTCTGCAAGCATGGCCGGAGAAATTTCGCCGGTAAATGCACCGCTCGTGCCGATATAACAATTCTGCCCACCATATTTCATCGAAGTTTCTTCGAGCGCGTGTTTGGCGATAAGAAGCGTCGTGAATGGGGGACACACAGCCACTTCATGGACCTCGCACTTGGTTGTCCACTCCACGGAAAGCTGAAAGAGCAGCTTGCGCGTCTCTTTCAGCGAGCCGTTCATCTTCCAATTTCCGACGATAAGTTTAGGGCGCATTGATCGTAGATTACCAGTATTAATTATGAAACAAGATTTCTAATAGTATTATTGAACAAGTTTTGAAAGCATATCAGCCTGGCCAGCAGTTAACTCGACGGGATTTTTTAGAGAAGTCCAGAAAAAATCGAATGCTATCGGTTGCTCGATAGATTTTCCTCCATTCGTTTCGTAATGTCTCCATTCACGAGGTGCCGGCGCTTTTAGTTCAATATGATAAACATGCCTCTCTTGAATTTCCTTTCGATATTCTGTCATGTCGTAATAATAGATGCCAAGTTTGGAACAGACTGAGAAATCCGTTAGTCCAGTTTCCTCAGTCACCTCTCTTTTAATAGCATCGAGAGGGGATTCGTCATCTTCAATAGTGCCTGCGGGAACTTGGATACCGGCGGAGGGAAAATCCGGCTGTTGGAATACCAGCAACAGCTCATCGTGCGTCACATACGCGAGCACTTTTCTGGTGAATTGATAGCCTTCTGGAATGTCAGGC
>Ga0206934_1100_pt1 | contig 25103 bp, 27 predicted proteins | sample Alteio_BWOrgHeat_16_FD_152932 | JGI IMG/M metagenome (GOLD analysis project Ga0206934, IMG submission 152932) | Enriched cells from forest soil in Barre Woods Harvard Forest LTER site, Petersham, Massachusetts, United States -... | ecosystem: Environmental > Terrestrial > Soil > Temperate forest >...
GGAGGGCAGATACTTATTGTCACACACGGTGTTGGGTATTATCAGGAAAAAGGAAAGTCAATACAGGTAATTCGCGAGGGAGATGTTGTTACCATCGCGCCAGATCTTGAACACTGGCACGGTGCGTCACCCGATAGCGAGTTCACACACATTGCTATCAATACCAATACTCAAAATGGAATTGTTACGTGGCTGCAAAGAGTAACTGACAAAGAGTATTACAAACTTTAAGTTTCCATCAAGATTTTAAAGAATTGTTATAGCGAATGAATTGTATTCAGGCGCTCACGCATATTTTATGGGAATAGATCAACCGCCTTTGGAAAAAAAGACTGAACAAAACCACAGGCCTTACGTTGGCCTCAAAAAATTAGTGAAATGAAAAAAGCATTAATGCCGCTGCTTGCTATTGTAATGGCCTCGTCTTCGATTATGGCTCAATCTGAGAATCAAGGCAGTAAACTCACCGATGAGTTTTTGAATTTCTTTATCGGTAACTGGTCAGGTGATGGGGAATTTGCCAATGGGAAGAAAATATCAGCCGACCTGACTTTTAAAATTTCATTGGACAGCTCGTGGATGATGTATGAACATACAGACCGGCTGCCAAACATATACAAAGCACTTTCCATGTGGGGTATAGATGGTCAGACAAAGCAATTTGTAGCCTATGCATTTGATAACTTTAGAGGGAACAGAAAATTTACAAGTGAGGGCTGGAAAGAAAACAAATTGATTTTAACGACAAGTTCAGCTACTCAGGCCGGGCTTTTCTTTCAACATTTTATATATGAGAAGCTTTCAGGCAAATCTTTTAAAATGACATACGAGGTCAGTAAAGATGGCGTTGCATGGAAACTTGGCGACTATTTGGTGTTCAATAAAAAATAACCTTTGACATTTCTCTGAGACTTGCATTACGCAATTATTTCTTTCACACTTTCAATAAATGCATATATCTCATCGAGAGTGTTGTAATAATGCGGTGAAGCTCTAACAACCCATTTTACACCTTTTTCATCAAAATCAATTACTCCAAACGCCCGATAACTAGCCACTACGTTGATTTTTCTTTTTAGCAACTCACTTACAATCAGTATCGGATCTGAGTCTTTAACCGTGAAAGTAACCAGACCCCCTTGCTCTGGTCCGCGGTCTAAAACTTTTACCTTGTTTATTTCTGATAATTTCTGACGGGTGATTCCTGAAAGCATTTTCACCTGATGCCAGATTTTATCTTCTCCGATATTTCGACAGTATTCTATTGCAGCTTTCGTACCCATCACGGTTGAATATGCAAATTCCCAATCTTCAAATCGTTTTGCGTCTGGCTGCTGTTTGTATTTATCTTTTTCGATCCATTCGGCTCCTCTCATGTCGATGAACATAGGCTCTAAGCCATCCTGCAATACTTTATCTGAAATATATAAGGCGCCGGTGCCCCGAGGTCCTCTTAAAAACTTTCGAGAGGTGACACTTAAAAAATCACACCGAAGCTTCTGCACATCTAATTTCATTTGCCCGGCAGATTGGCAGGCATCAAGAATATACCATGTTTTATCGGGATACTCTTTAAGGTAGCTACTGAAAATTTTAGCAATAGCATCCACGGGTTGCACTAAACCCGAATTGGTGGGAATGTGCGTAATGGCTAATAACCTTGGAAGATGCTTGCGAAGTTTCTCGCCCAAATCATTTAGATCAACACCGCCAATGAGCGCATTGTTGATATGCACAATTTTAATTCCCAATCTTTTTTGGAGCGATAAAAATTGAATCTGATTTGATACAAAATCGTCACAATCCGTTAAGATCACATCGCCGGCTTTAAACGGTATAGAGGACAAAGCCCGAGTATATGAATCTGTTGCACTTGCAGTAAAGGCAATGTTAGCTGGCTTGCAGTTAAATAATAAAGACGCCTGATCATAAAATGCTTTCACTGTATCCGCTCTCAGAGCTGATGCTTCATAGCCACCTATTTCCGATTCTAATTTGATGTGATTGAGTTGGGCCTCTGTAACTATATCGGGCATTAACCCTGAGCCGGCATTATTAAGATGAATGACATTTTTTGTACCTGCGGTTTCATTCCTGAATTTTTGAACTTCTTCTACCGTAAAAACGCTTTGAGAAGGAAGTATAATCTGATTGTCTGGCTTCATTATTTTTAGATTTAGATAAATTATTTTTTGACTGCAAAATTAACGGGAGTTAGCAGGGTAATTTTCGCGTTATATCAAACACTACGGGTTAATTCTTTTAATTTGGCTTTACAAACGAATAAATTATGTATACGCCTGATGAGTACGATAAAAAAATATTGCGCCTGCTTCAGCAAAGCAATAGGTTAACAACAGAGAATTTAAGTCTAAAAGTGAATTTAAGCCAAAGTGCCGTTCAGCGTAGAATTGCAAAATTGCGAAACGAAAAAATTATCGAAGCGGATGTTTCCATTATATCGGCTTCAGCAATTGGCATGGGCATCACTTGCATAGTTGATGTGGTATTACATGAGGGTAGCTCAAAAACCATAGAAAAATTTAAGCAGCTTATGCAAAACTGTGCGGAAGTGGCTCATTGCTATTATGTAACAGGCACATACGATTTTGTACTGATAGTAAATGCTGTGGACATGATTCATTTTGAAGCGTTTTCAAAGAAACAACTTATGGATAACCCGAATCTTAAGCACTTTTATACACATGTCGTAATGGATAAAGTGAAAGTAAGATATGGGGTTATGGTTTAGCAATTAAATATTGTGCTTAGTCATCGACATTTAGCTTTGTCGATCATAATTTTTTCTGTGCGTTTGTCTGGCAATTTTCACCTTTCTGTAATTCATCCAGTCCACACATAATATCCCGGCCCTTTTTAAATCAAAAAATCTCAAAATAAATTTGTGTAACTCAAAAGTTACTTATAGTTTTACGTAACTTAAAAGTTACTCATTATGCAGAAAGAAATCAAAAACGAATGGATTTATGCGCAATCTCCAAACGAAGTTTGGGAGTATCTCACGCAGGCGGAGCTAATCGCCCTATGGTTGATGCCGAACAATTTTATGCCAATTCCCGGACACGAATTTCAGTTTCAGACAAAACCAATTCCACGGTTTGACCTGGATGGCATCTTCCATTGCAAGGTGCTTGAAATAGTCCCATTTCAAAAACTGATTTATAGTTGGAAAGGCGGCCCAGGCAACGGTAGTTTCACACTTGTCACAGTTGTTGAGTGGACTCTCGAAAAATATGGAAAAGGCACAAAGTTGTTCCTCAAGCAATCAGGTTTCAAAGAATTTAATCTTTCAATCTATACAGGAATGACCGAAGGCTGGCAATTGAACATTCAAAAAATGATTAATCATCTAAACACAAAAAATGATGACACCACAAAGGTTTGATGCATTCCAGGTTATTGCCGACCCCAGCCGCAGGCAAATGTTGATGTTGCTTTCGAAAGAAAGCCTAACAATAAATGGATTGGCAGAAAGCTTTGATATGAGCCGTCCAGCAGTTTCAAAGCACATCAAAATCCTCTATGGCGCAGGGTTTATTTCCATCACGGGAATTGGCCGGGAAAGACATTGCATTTTGAAGCAAGACGGCTTTAATGAGCTGCAGGATTTCATCAACTACTTTGACAAATTCTGGACAACCAAACTCAAAAAACTAGAAACAATTTTAAACAGCAAATCGAAATAAGACAGATAACAAAAGTTAACGGCTACATGGAAAGCCTCTACAACATTAAATAATACTAAATTTTTAAAATATGAAAACACAACAAGACTTCAGCTATGATCTTACAGTAAAAGTTTCAGCAAAGGAAGCTATGAAAAAGATTAGCCAGGTTGGTTTATGGTGGGCGAAAGATTTCAAAGGTAACGCAAGCAAATTAAAAGATGAATTCTCTGTGTACTTTGGAGACACCTATGTGAATTTTAGAATTTCAGAAGTTGTCCCTGACAAGAAAATTATCTGGCTTGTGACCGACTGCAACCTTCATTGGATAAAAGATAAGAAGGAGTGGAAAAACACGGAAGTTATCTGGACTCTGGCTGAGAAAGGCGGGAAAACTCAGATTCATTTTGTGCACAAGAGCCTGACCCCCGAAAGCGAATGTTACGAGAGTTGTGAGGCCGGATGGACTCACCATCTAAAAGATAGCCTTCTAAAACTAATCGACAATGGTAAGGGGTTTCCCGAATAATTAATTTCTGATACCATGTGCAAAAAGCTCAAGAGAATTCCATCCTGAAATTAAGAAAGGGCGCACTTACTAGGGCCTAATCATTACTTCCGATCCTTGTTAGTCCCCACGCGTTCAAAATACTTTCGAATGGAAGTCGTAAGAATGGGCAGCTTATTAAAATAGGGATTGCTGTTGAGATCCATTAATAGGTTAAAGGCTTTTTCATTTTGGTGATTATACTGCAGAGCCACCGCATAATTTATTTCGGCAAACGGGCTCGGATAGATTTTTAACAGCGCTTCATAATATTTGCAAATGGCAGCCCAATCAGTGTCTTCAAATTTCCTGGCAGTGCAATGCACCCAAGCGATAGCAGCTTCCAAATGATAAGGCGAAAAGAAAGAATCTTCTGAGTCTACCAATAACCTATGCGCAAGTTGTATCAGTGAACCGTCCCAATGACTTCTGTCCTGGTGCTCCAACTCTATTGCATTGCCGTGCGCATCAAATCGGGTTTCGAACCGGGCGATATTAAAAAGCATGAGTGCTTGTAGCGCTTTCGTTTCGGGATTGCAGATGGGACTGTCAAACAAAAATTTATTAAGCGTAAGCGCCTCTTCGCACATCATTTTTCCATGGCTTATCTTTCCTCCCGATTGTTTGTAGCCTTCGTTAAAGATGAGATAAATCACTTTGTGTACAATCGAAAGCCTTTCTTTGGAATAGCCGATGAGGTTGGCTGACAAACTCAATGAGTCGCTTTTTATTTTTTGCCTGGCTCGATACAGCATTTTCTCAATAGCGTCCAATTCAACTCCAAGTTGGAGTGCAATATTTTCAACCTTAAGATTGGCAACATATTTAAGGGCTAATACAACTTGAGTTTTTGGTGTAAGGTCAGGGTGGCAGCACGCAATCAGCATCAACAATTGTGCATCTTTAAATGCGTACTCAGAAATCTCTTCTGCAGGTACCGAAACCGTTTTGGCTAAAGTTAAATCTTCTGTTTTGGAGCTTTTTTTAAGCAGGTTGATAGCTTTGTTTTTGCAGGCTTGATATAACCACCCCGCAGGATTTTCAGGCATACCTTGCTTTGGCCATAGTAGAGCAGCTTCGGCAAAAGTTTCTTGCACAATATCTTCAGTCGACTCAATAGACAAACTCCGAAACCGTTGTAAGATCAACGAGATTAGTTGACCGAATTTGTCTTTGTAAATAACTTCGATCCGTTTCGTTGCCTCATTCATTACTTACACCGTGTACAGTTGCAATGGGGCGAACTTCTCTTACGGCCAGGCCACGTTGCACCAGTGGACAGTTTTGAGCAATCGCTGCAGCCTGTTCGAGATTCTCAGCCCAGATAATCTCATAACCCGAGATCCCTTCACGCGCTTCAATAAAAGGGCCATCAGAGAGGATTTGATCTTTGCTCACGTACCGACCTTTTACCAGCAACGGTTCACCCTTTATGTAGTTGCCGCTTTCGATCAATGAGTCAACCCATTTGAGCATCATGGGTATGTTAGCGAATCGCTCTTCGTCGGTCATCTTGCCCATCTTGCCCAAGTCCTCACGTATGATTAGCATAAATTTTTCCATAATTTTTGTCGTTTTATGAGTCGTTCATAATCCAATCTAGCAAACTTAAAGACAACCGGACATCCAAAGACCGGACATCGGATAGGTCCTATATTCCCTACCATTCCACCACACTGAACATTCGGTCATAATCAATATAGAGCTGAAATTCCAATTTAAGGAACTCAACTCAAAATCATTTAAATAGTGCCGACTTTAGCTAAATTCGAGGAGTCTTAGTGAGTTTTTGACGACAGACAGAAACCTTGGATAAATTCAAGGTGTAGCATCAAAAAAAATAATTGTCCATTAAATCCTTATTCATCTATGAAAGCAAAAATAGGAATCAAAGAAAAGCCTCTGGCAAAGATTGCACACGAACTGGCCAAACTGTTAGCAGATGAGTTTGTGCTTTATACAAAAACAAGAAATGCTCACTGGAATGTGGAAGGATCCGATTTTTACAACAAGCACAAATTCTTTGAAGATCAGTTTAATGCATTGGATGAAATCGTGGATGAAGTAGCCGAACGCATTCGTACCCTTGGTCACTATGCACCTGCTACGTTAAAGGACTATCTGAAGCTTACCCAACTCACTGAAGCTTCGCGTGAAGTAAATGATAGCAATGGTTTTATCAAAGAATTACTCACAGACCATGAAGCATCGTCATATCGTTGCGAGAAAACATAGACAATATGGCCAAGGAGGGAAAGGATTTTGGAACAAGCGATTTTGTAACGGGATTAATGGAAACCCACGAAAAAATGGCTTGGATGTTGAGATCGCATTTGAAAGGCTGAGGGAATTGACTAATTAAAAATCTTGAAGGATGACACCTGAACAAACTAAGCAATTTATATCCGGAGGTCAATGGCAAAGTATCGCCCCTGAAATCCGACCTAGCGGTATCAAAAATGCTGACGGAAGCCTTAAGCCTTTTTACCTGACGCGCAAATTCACCTATTATCCTGGTGACAAATTTGAATTGGAAATAATCAATCTTGCCGATCCTTATGGTAAAGTTCTCTTGGCAAAGCTGTTCATAAAAGGGCACATGCAATGGAAAGGGGAGCACCCCATTGCTACGGGGGCATATAAGGTTGATTTTGTTGCTGATCAAGAATACGAAGTCACTCCTCTTTTTCAGGGATTTGCCGATGTGCTGAATCAATTAGCAAGTCGCGATTACAACAAATGGGAAGTTGGCAGAGCTCAAAGTATTTTTAAAAAGTCGTTTGCTCCCTTTGGGTTAGCAGATGGCCAGATCTTTTCAGAATGCGACTTGATTTACATCAACAATGATTTGATGTTCTGGGGTGCTAGGAACGTTGATGGTCGAGGCTTTGACAAAGAAGAAAATAGGCCAACTAACTTGCAAATTCCCTTGATGAGACACACCTAGTTTGCGTGTTAGTCATTGTGATCCCGTTTGGATCACCTTGGTACAATTCGAAAAAAAATGTATTGTTTTTGAATTGGATTGAAGATTTCTATTGTACTAAATTAGAACTAGTTATAAAGATTTGACAATCCGTATTCGAGTCAAACTAAAAAAGCCTCTGAAAAGAGGCTTTTTGTAACATGTGTGATCCCGCTGGGATTCGAACCCAGGACCCTTACATTAAAAGTGTAATGCTCTACCAGCTGAGCTACGAGATCAATCCCTTAAATTTGGCCCTTCCGAGGGCTTTTCCGAAATTGAGGACGCAAAGGTAACCGAATATGAAAAACTTACAAACGTGGTTCTTAAAAATTCCGATCTGTCTCCTCTTAATCTTTTCCTTTTTAACGGCCTGTGCCCAACCCGAAAAAATAAAACAGGCAGATTCTCTTTTTCAAGCCAAACAGTACACACAATCCCTGGTTATTTATAAATCTGTGTTCGATACCAAAAAATACTCACCATCGATGCTTCTGAAAATGGCATACATCAACGAAGGGCTTGGCAGACCTGGCGCGACACTCTATTTTCTTAAATTATATCATCTAGCCACTCATGATGAACAGGCCCTGAAAAAAGTAGAGGAGATTTCAACCAAATTTGGCCTCACCGGCTACGAGACCACCGATGCGAATCGTATCAGCAGATGGATGAATAAATGGAGGCCCGGCTTATTGGCCATCCTTGCACTATTACTTTTTGTGCCTTCTGTCGTGATTTTTCTAAAAAGAAATCAGGAGGCAAAGCCAAAACTGGTGGTAGTAATGTTGATAACCGTGGTAGCCGCCCTTTTCTATTTTAATAATTTTATTTCTTCTGAATCGGTCATCATTAATAACGACAACACCTATTTAATGGAAGGCCCGTCGGCCGGAGCGCCTGTTGCTGCAATTGTTGGTGAAGGCAATCAGCTAGACGTAGTAGGGCGTGAGGATGTCTGGCTAAAAGTGAAGTGGGTCGACAAGGTAGTTTACGTAAAAGAAAACTCTGTAATGGCCGTTGCCCTCTAATGTATTACAGTAAGTGAGCTCTTGTATTGCTTTCGGGTATATTGAATCATGTAGTAATAAATACCCGCCGATTCATTTAGAGCGTACCACCGGAACTTGCGGTCAGTACTCTCAAAAACCTGTTTACCCCAGCGGTCATAAATCCTTACATTTTCAAACCGATTAACACAATTGTCGGCTGGAACAGGTGGTATTGGTCTCACTTGTCCATTACAATCCGGTTCTGAGTCAAATCCATCAATGGCAAAGAAGTCATTGCAATGATCTGGATACGTAGTGATTACATTGGCGGGCACAAAATTTTTGTCGGTGCTTTCAACATCTTTTATTTCCACATTGACATACGCAGTATCGGCCTTGGGTGTCTTACAGTGATTATTGGCCACCATAAACATGAATTTATAGTGGTTGTCGTAACTACCGTCTTTGAAAATAGAGCAATCCGGATCCCACACGAATTTTGATTCTACAGTATGTAAGCCTGTTGCCGAAGCAAATGTATAGCCGCTTGGCGCAGCGACATCTCCATTTGTGCTTAATAAGGAAAGATGAAGTGTGTCTATTAGCGAAACATTGGCATCAGTACCAACTAAGTCAAGGACAAAGTGACCAAGGTTAGTTATGATATTTGTGTCTGTCAGGTTCTGTGTATCGGTCTCATTATATATAGTCAGCTTCGGAACAATGTTTGGTAAAAGTACGCTCAATCGAAAAACAGCTGTATCGTAATGCACAATGTTGCACACATCCTGATCATCCACTAAAACCTTGACCGTAAAGTCAGTTTGTTTTGAGAATTCGTAAGATTTACAAAAGGCATTCCAGCTAATGGTTCCGTTGGCACTTCCGGGCTGTTGATTCAGTACATTAAAAGACATGCCGGCATCTTTCAATACAAACCCATCGGTAATGACAGATAAAATCAGGTTATCGCCATCATCATCTTTTGCTGCAAACGGCCACGAGCCGCTGCTACCTTCGTTGAGTTGGGCCACTGTATTCTTTGGTGGCAGAAAGTAAGCGAAAGAGTTTGGAGGAGGCTGTTCATTTACCGTAATCTTCAACGTATCAGTCAATGGCAAACTACAGGCATCATCAGCGGCAATTATGCCAATCTGATAAGGCGCATTAATAAATGGGCATTGCGGAAAGCATATCATAAATTCCTGGGTGCTTCCATGAGTCAGTGTTGCAGTTGTTATAGATGGAAGGATGCTGGACAGATCGGAATTCTTAAAATTAAGAGCAATGGCCCTGATAGAAATATTCTGAGTATAGTTGTGCAGCGGATCTTGCGAATCCGGATCCCCTACTTGCACCACAATGCACCGATGTCCGTTTTTTACAGTATCGGCAAAACTTATGGCCATATTATTGGTATAAGTAAAGGTTGCGTCAGTCAATTTTTTTCCTGTGATCTGCGGTGGAAGGTCGGGTTGGCAGCCATCCACTACCAGCATCTGAAAATCACGTCTCGTTTCACCGATTTTTACTCCGTTGCGAAATTCTTCCGCTTTCACTGCAAAGACAAAAAGTCCCTGTAAAGTTGGTGTACAGGTTAATAATCCCTGCGTACTGATTCTGAGATCAGGTGCACCGCCCATAATGTTGGAAAGACTGTATCCGGGTCGCCATTGTACCAAAGGATACGGTCCTGGCTGTGCCGGAGGGAGCGCAGTTCCGCTAAACGTATTTAAAGGCGTTGTTAATGAATAAGCAATTGAATCATTGTCGTCATCAACGCCAGCAAAATTTACATAATAAGGTCTGCCAGGGCATCCATAATCACTTAGCGGAGGAAATAAATGAGGTGATGAATTCACAAACTGTTGACCATTTTTCACAACGGGCGGGAACTCTAGATAAAAAGTCTGTCCTGCTGAAATTCCTCCTAAGTTGGGGTCTTCACTATATATATTGGTGATGTTATAATTACGACAGCACCGTTGCCAGGAGACATAATACCCAGCAGGATCATTAAAAGTGTCTGGTGAAAGTACAATGTTGGCGGTGTAAAGTAACTTATCAGTTTTCAACAAGCCCGATGTACAAGATGGCTGAGTATACTGAACTCCTACCCGGGAAATCAAAGGCAATACTAAGCTGGTCATGAATGCATTGTCACTTTTTCTATAAAAAGAGGCCGTTACGCTGACGTCTTCTGCTGCGGGGTTTCCATTAATATCGTCAAAATAGAGGATCATGTTGAGTTGATAGTTGTAGCCGCTTATATGAATCAGCTCAAACTCACCGCCTACAATGTGCGATGCGTAAACCGGAAAAACGATCAACAACAATGATGTAAAAAGAAATTTTTTCATGGAATATAACTTGCAAGATAACTAATCACCACGATGCCTAAAACCCCCGTGTTTGTGTAATTTTCGCAATTAAAATAACCGGCCAGCCACTTGCATGAATACGAATCAACTGAAAAAAGGAGACCAACTCGAAGATATTGTAGTAGAATCGATGGCGGCCGAAGGGAAATGCATTGCCCACCGTAATGGCCAGGTCGTTTTTATACAAGGCTGTGCACCTGGCGATACCGTGGATATTCAGCTGACCAAAATCAAAACCAGCTTTTTGGAAGGACGGGTTGTAAAAATCAAAAAACTTTCACCAGATAGGGCTCAGCCCTTTTGCTCCCATTTCGGCACCTGCGGGGGCTGTTCTTGGCAGCATATCAACTACCAGTCGCAACTTCAGTATAAACAACAGCAGGTAATTGACAATCTGGAACGAATAGGCGGACTCGAATTGCCCGAAATAAAACCAATTGTAGGCTCCGCAAATACAACCCACTACCGAAATAAGCTGGATTTTACTTTTTCTGCCAATCGCTGGTTGACAAAAGACGAGATGAGTTCAGATAAATTTTTTGGCGAACCAGGTTTGGGTTATCACATTCCACGCATGTTCGACAAAGTATTTGATGTAAAGGAATGCTTTCTTCAACCCGAGCCGTCCAATGCCATCCGTTTGCTCGTGAGGGAAGTTGCCATTCAAAACAATATTCCATTTTTTGATTTGCGCAAGCAGACTGGTTTTGTGCGCACGCTTACCATTCGCACCGCAATTTCTGGTGATGTGATGGTAATCTTGCAAGTAACTTCTGACAAAATGGAGTGGACGGAGATCATTCTAAAAGCCTTATGCGAAAAATTCCCCCAAATCAGCTCCCTGAATTATATTATTAATGGAAAACGAAACGACACCTTCAGCGATCTGGATGTTATCTGCTGGAAAGGCGATCCGTACATAACTGAAACAATGCTAAATCCCGGGGGTCGCAACCTACAATTCCAGGTAGGATCAAAGTCATTTTACCAAACCAATTCAGCACAGGCCTATGTGTTATATAAAATAGCCTATGCAATGGCCGGCCTTACGGGAAACGAATTGGTTTATGACCTTTATACTGGCACAGGCACCATCGCCAACTTTGTTGCAGGCAGTGCAAAGAAAGTAATCGGATTGGAATACGTGGCAGCCGCAATTGAAGATGCAAAAAGTAATTCTTCACTGAATGAAATTAGTAACACCGAATTTTTTGCAGGCGATATCAAAGATTTGCTTAGTGAAAACTTCATATCCAATCATGGCCGCCCCGATGTGGTAATCACCGATCCGCCACGCGGAGGTATGCACGAAGACGTTTGCAAAATGTTGATGAAAGCATTGCCTGAGAAAATCGTTTATGTGAGTTGTAATCCGGCTACACAGGCCCGGGATTTGAAAATATTATCAAAAAAATACACAGTCGTGGAAGTTCAGCCGGTGGATATGTTCCCACATACCGTACATGTCGAAAATGTTGTGCTTCTAAAGATGAAATCGTAACAATCATTTGTCACCTATTTTCATTTTGGGCCCCGATTGGTAAAGTTTCAAAACATTTTTACTTTTGCAGCCCTCGTATTTTTAGAATTGTTTTTAGCCCAGGTGGTGAAATTGGTAGACACGCTACTTTGAGGGGGTAGTGCCGCAAGGTGTGCTGGTTCGAGTCCAGTTCTGGGCACCAAAGGCTGACGCAAGTTGGCCTTGGTTTTTTTATGCCGAAGTGGTGAAATTGGTAGACACGCACGTTTCAGGGGCGTGAGCCGTAACAGGTGTGCGGGTTCGAGTCCCGCCTTCGGCACTTTTTCGGGAAGATTACCAGATGCTTATAGCGCTTTTTTCCTGGAAGCTTTTTGAGCCAGGTATTGGACTATCCGGGCGTACTCCGTGTATTCCCGAAGACCAATGTTGATTTTTCGGCCGTCGTTAAATGCGATTTTGAGTTCCTTATACTCTGACTTCTTTCCTGTCTTCACGGTCATCTCTGTCCATTGCTGTATTTGCTCAATCGGGTATTTTTTGCTTTGCCTTAGCACGGGAAGGTCAATTTGAATCTGATTATTTCCCAGACGGAGCACTTTGTAACTGATAAAAATTTTATAAAACACAAAAAGCCCGATGGGCGTGAGGACTACAACCACTGCATAGTTATACCACGCTGCATGGTTAGTCTGAACAATGACCAGCAAATTCATGGCCACAACTATGATTGTGATCAAAAGAAAGAAAACAAAGGAGGTTATTGTGCCCGTTTGTGGCCGTGAGACTATCATGAAACAGTTACATTAGATTTGGAACTGTAAAAATAAGGAAGATAAGCCGCAAGTATAATTATGGGTGCAAAATCCAACTTCGCCAACACTCCGTATATACATTAATGAAAATTGAAACAAATATTGCCGCCCCGCTTTTTAACCTCAAAGATATTTTTGGGCGAATGATCAATCTTGAGGAATATAGGAACAAGAGGGTATTCATTGGTTTTTTCCGTCATGCCGGCTGCCCGTTTTGCAATATTCGGGTTCATGCACTTTCCAAAAAGCACAAAGAATTACAAGCCAAGGGTATGGAAATGATTTTCTTTTTTGAATCGCCCGAAAACCTCCTGCTTAAAAGTATTTTTCATAAAGAAGTTTCTCCCATTCCGTTGATAGCCGATCCTAAGAAAACCTGTTATGCGCAATACGGTATAGAGAATTCAGGCTACAAGTCGGCTGTAAGTCACCTTACTTCTTTTGTTCAAACAGCGTTTAAAGCGCGAAAACTGGATGTGCCTATGCACATGATGGCAGGTGGAGAATCCATCAGCACAATGCCGGCAGAATTTCTGATCGATAAAAACCTGATCGTTAAAAAAGTGCACTATGCCGATGGACTTAACGACCGATTGGGAATAGATATTCTTGAGAAATTCGCCAAAGACGGGACGGTTTAGTCGAGCCGAGAATGGGATTTGAACCCACGACCTGCTGATTACGAATCAGCTGCTCTACCCCTGAGCTACCTCGGCTTATTTTATTTCAAAAGTAGATAATTTTGTTTTCAGGGATGACGAACCTCTCCAGCTTAATGTTCTTATTTCTTCTTTTTCAAGGCCTTCTTTGCCGCTCTCTTTACCGGTGAGACAGATTTGGTGATAATCTCACCTTTCATGATCTGTGTTTTGTCTTTCACCTTGCCAAGTGAATTTGTATACGCTTCTTTCAAAAGTTTTTTGATGTAGACTTTGGGAAATTTATTAATGTCTTTCACAAGAATGTATCGGTATTGATTTCCTTCGCCAATCAAAATCTTATCCGGATCAGAAAGTTCAGAACCCCAATAAAACCCGAAGTGAACATTATGACTGCTGCGTCCCACAGCAATGTTGCAGAACACATGACCCACCCGATCAGTAGGCGACCAGCCGAAAGCAAGCGCATTATAATTATCGTAGATGAGTTCGTTGGCTTGAGGATACAAATCCCAAACAAACCCACGCAACCATAGCGCAGTTTCTATTACATCCTTCGGGAAAGGTTTCAGAAACCTGAGCAGATCTTTAGTTGCGGGCTTGCTCATTTTAACTTAATCAGCATAAATCAAGGATATGAATTTATGGTTTACAGTGCCTTCTGCCAATATACTTTAGAATTATTTGCAAAAAGCATACCTTGACATACAATTATGCTTTCAAAGAAATGTAAATACGCCATTCACGCCTTGGTTTATCTGGCGGAGAAATACCAACAAGGCCCGGTGCACATCCAAGAGATAGCCGAAAAAAGACACATCCCCAAGAAATTCCTCGAGGCGATACTGCTGGAATTACGAAACGCCAAAATTCTTCATAGTAAGAAAGGAAAGGGTGGCGGCTATTACCTCCATCAAAAACCATCGGATGTAAACCTGATGGAGATCATGCGGCTCATGGACGGGGCTATTGCCATGCTGCCGTGTGTGTCACTTCACTATTATGAGCGATGCGAAGAGTGCCGGACGGAAAAGACTTGTGGCATTCGCGATGCTTTTATAAAAGTGCGAGATGAAACACTCGCTATTTTAGGCGGCAGCACTTTAGACAAAATCCTGAAACGGGAAAAGGCTCTGGGTGCGAAATAAAAATATATCAATTAATCTATTAAATCCATAGACTTTAGATATATTTACAAAAAAATCATAACAATATGGCAATACGATTAGGAGACCTTGCGCCCGATTTTCAGGCAGAAACCAGCGAAGGAAAAATCAACTTTCATGAATGGCTTGGCAGTGGCTGGGGAGTTTTATTTTCTCACCCCGCTGACTTCACTCCGGTTTGCACTACCGAACTAGGCGCTGTAGCGAAACTTCGCTCAGAATTTGATAAACGCAACGTAAAGGTTGTTGCTCTGAGTACTGACTCGGTGACTTCACACAGCCAATGGATTGGTGACATTAACGAGACACAACATACCACTGTGAATTTTCCAATCATTGCAGACCCCGAATTTAAAGTATCTAACCTTTACGATATGATTCATCCGCAAGTGAGCGATAAGTTTACTGTGCGATCTGTCTTCGTTATCGGTCCTGATAAAAAAGTAAAACTTACAATTACCTATCCTGCATCAACAGGAAGGAATTTTGATGAGATAATCCGTGTAATTGATAGTTTGCAACTGACCGCAAAATACAGCGTTGCTACTCCAGCGAACTGGAAGAATGGTGAAGATGTAATTATCACGGCAGCAGTTAAAGATGAGGATGTAGCAGCAAAATTCCCGAAAGGGCATAACCGCATAAAACCTTACCTGAGGACTACTCCTCAACCTAACTTATAAGTTTGTTTAGTTCGTCCATAAAAGAAGGCTTCGAAAGAGGCTTTCTTTTTTTTGTTTAAATATTGATCGAGTCGTAAACCTGAACCTTTGTCCAGAGGTGCGAGTAGCTCTCAATGAATTTCTTGTGGATCGCATGTTCCTGATAGACATCGTGTCCGGCAATATCATTGAAAACCGTAAACAGGGAGACCGCATAGCTATTATCAATGACGTCGCGCTTGGGTGTATTTGCCGGTTTACCAAGCCGGAAGTCTTGGACGGTTTCGATTTTCTGCAGGGTTGAAATCCCTTCAATCAATTTTTCAAAATCTTCCTTTGAGGAAGGATTTTTTAGCCAGAAAAATACATGATGAATCAGTGATGGCTTTGCAGGAGCGGCCACACCCCGACTCGAAACTGTAGCTCCGAGTGCCAGTAACGAAGCTTTTTCTATAAATGACCTTCTATTGTTCTTTGTCATAGGCTTTGTTGGGTTCTAGTGGGACAAGTTAATTAAAAGAATAGTTTCACAGGCTCAAGGCTCATTTCAAGTTACTTTATCTACACTTCAATTTCATTTCATAGGGCCAGCAGTTAGGATGCCATAAATTTGAAGTATGAAAAAAGTTGTATTTACGCTTGTCATCTGCATTGGGTGTATTGGAAAAAATAAATCAATACAGCCGGTGACAAAACCACTTCGTGAGGCCGTCTATGCTTCGGGATATGTAGTTTCAAAAAACGAATACCAGATTTTTTCGCAGGTGGATGGCTATGTGGTAGATATTTTAGTTAAGGAAGGAGAGGCCGTTAAAAAAGACCAACCAATTTTCATAATCGAAAGCAGGCAGCAGAGTGCGCGCTATAGTATTTCAAGGGAATCATACAATTTGTTAGCGAAAAACAATCGGGAAGATTCTCCTGCACTAATGGAAGCAAAAGCCTTGGTTGCAAGCGCTCAATCCAAATGGCAGTTTGACTCCGTTAATTTTGTTCGTTATTCCAATCTATGGAAAGACAATGCAATCACTCAAAACGAATTTGATCGCGCCAAGCTCACCTTCGATAATTCAAAAAATGATTTGCTCTTGCAAAAAAGCCGACTTAGCAAATTAAGGGATCAATTGAAGTTGGACTTACGAAATGCCGAAAACAACCTGAAGATTGCTGCGGAAGAATCGGGTCGCTACACTGTGCGCAGTGATGTGGACGGGCAAGTTTACAAAACATTGAAAGAACGAGGTGAACTTGTGAGACGAAGTGAGGCGCTAGCGACAGTAGGCAGTGGCAGCCAATTTTATTTGCAACTGAACGTAGATGAGCTGGACATTGAAAAAGTAAAAACAGGTCAACGGGTAATGGCAAAAATTGATGCTTTTGGAGGTAAAATTTTTAATGGCCTCGTTTATAAAGTCTATCCCATGGTTGACGAGCGTGCCCAATCCATAAGGGTTGATGCTGATTTTTCCGATCCGTTTTTAAATGGGTTTTCAGGATTGGCTGTAGAAGCCAACATTCTTATCCGTCAAAAAGAAAAAGCCTTGGTGATACCTAAATCTTTTGTGCTGCCCGGCGACTCGGTACTTATCAGGACCAATGAAGGTAAGAGAAAAGTAAAAATTGTTCGAGGTATAGAGACACTCGATGAGGTTGAAATTACCCAAGGGATAACAAAAGACACCAATGTAATTTTGAATTAAGTAATATGAACGGCCAATCACTTAAGCTTTGCGTTGAAATTGCGCGAGTGCATCTGTTCAGCAAACCCAAACAAACCATAATCGCCATGCTGGGCGTCACTTTTGGTATTGGAATGTTTATCGCATTGGTAAGTTTGATGACCGGCCTGAATAATTTTACAGAAGAGATCACCATGACCTCTTCACCCGACATCCATATTTACAATGATGTAACCGAAGCCAGAAAAAGTATTTTAGAAGAAACGAATGGCGATGGAATCAACCTAGTTTATCATCAAAAACCCAAGAATGAAACTCCGAAAGTTCGTAATGCGCGTGAACTGGTGCGATTGATTGCGCAGGACGAACAGGTGACTGGCGCGTCGCCTTCCGTTTCGTCGCAGGTGTTTTATAATTATGGACCTGTACAACTGAACGGAACCATTCTGGGTGTTGATATTATGGATGAAGATAAACTCTTCGACATTCGGTCGCGAATGAAAGTAGGTGAGATTGAAGATTTACTATCCAATCATAATGGTATTCTGATGGGCAAAGGGCTAGCAAAAAAACTAAACGCAATCAAGGGAGACCGTGTGGTGATTACAACACCTCAGGGAAATACAATCACCTTAAAAATTGTCGGGCTGTTTCAAATGGGCATCGGTGCGGTGGATAACGTGCGGAGTTATGCTAACATCGCTACGGTACAAACAATTTTGCAAAAGGATCAATCGTACATCACAGATGTAAATATAAAATTGAATGACCGAAGCCGGGCTAAGAAATATGCGGTTGACTTAAAATCCAAATTCAATATCAATGCTGAAGATTGGGAAACAGCCAATGCCACCTTTCTTACGGGTGTAATTATCCGAAACATTATTACGTATGCGGTTTCATTTACTTTGTTGATTGTGGCGGGCTTTGGTATCTATAATATTTTGAACATGACGATCTATAACAAGATGAAAGACATTGCCATTTTAAAAGCGATGGGCTTTTCTGGGCCGGACGTAAAAAACATTTTTATGATACAATCCCTGGTCATCGGCTTGGTAGGAAGTGTTGCAGGTTTGATGATAGGGTATGGGTTATCTTTTCTGATTTCAAAAGCACCTTTTGATGGCGGCGACATTATTAGCCTTGATCACTTTCCTGTAAATTTTGATCCACGCTACTATGTAATTGGTGTTGTGTTTGGTGTGGCAACTACCGCTATTGCAGGATATATGCCTTCACGGAAAGCTGCAAAGATAGATCCGATCGAAATATTGAGGGGACAATAATTACTATGGAAGCGATTTTGAGAATAAAGCAGGTGAACAAATACTTTTATGATCCTGAAAAATTTCAGGTGCTAAAATCGATTGATCTTACCGTCAACAAAGGAGAGTTTTTGTCGCTGGTAGGAAAATCAGGTTGTGGAAAGTCTACGTTGATGTATGTACTTTCAACCATGGATACTGACTATGAAGGAGAGTTAGAAATTGCAGGCGAACGACTTACTGGCAAAACTCAAAATGAGTTATCTGCTTTCCGAAATGCTCACATCGGATTTGTATTTCAGTTTCATTATTTACTGCCTGAGTTTACAGTTTTGCAAAACGTAATGATCCCGGCATTGAAACTTAATAAGTACAGCAGAAAGGAGATTGAGGAGCGAGCTTATCAAAAATTAAAAATGCTGGGCATCGAGACTCAGGCGAATAAACAATCCAGCAAACTTTCGGGTGGGCAGCAACAACGGGTTGCAATAGCACGTGCGCTTATCAACGACCCGGATATTATTATGGGCGACGAGCCCACTGGAAACCTGGACTCTTACAATACCAACTTAGTATTTGATATTTTTAAAGAGTTGACTCACACGTATAAGCAAACCATCATTGCAGTAACTCACGATGACGAATTTGCACGCAAGAGCGATCATCGTGTGGAGATGAGCGATGGGAAAATTATCAGTGCATGACAAACAAGTTTAAAGCCCGTCGGAATTTTTTGCGTGAATACGCTATCATCACAGCGATTACACTGGTCGGTTATTTTGTACGCTGGTTTTCGGGCCAATTTTCTCCCGACTTCAATTTTATTCTACTCTTTACTTCATTCATTTTGATTTCCACTACTTGGGAATTTTTGAATTGGATAAATCATCTTCTCAATCAGAAGCTACCCTATGAAAGAAATATTACTTTAAGAATTGCTGTTCAGCTAATCCTTGGAACGCTTTATGCACTTACAGCCCGACTTTTAATTTTTCTTTTTGGCGAACCTCTCCTGAATTTTCCATTGGATAAATTATTTCTTGTTTCCACCTGGCTTTTATACGTTTTTGCTGTGGCTATAGTCAACAGTATTTTTATTGTCACTTTTTTTATTAATCGATGGAAGGATTCTATTCTCGAAGCTGAGCGACTGGAGAAAGAAAAGGCTTGGGTGCAATTTGATAATCTGAAAAACCAACTTAACCCTCACTTTTTGTTCAATGCTCTCTCATCGCTCAACAGCCTCATTCAGGAGGACCAAAAATTAGCCTCTGACTTTCTTCAGCATCTCTCAAAAATTTATCGTTACATTTTACAAAACAAAGACAAGAGCCTGGTAAGCTTGCAAACCGAACTGGATTTTATTCGCAACTACTCTTTTCTGGCTGAAACGAGATTTCAAAATTCATTGAAAATGGAATTTCACCTTCCGGCACCACTGCCGGACAAAGAAATTGTGCCAGTGACGCTTCAGGTGCTGATTGAAAATGCACTGAAACACAACCGGATTGATGACCAGAACCCCTTGCAGATCAAAATTCAAATCTCAGGCAATTACATTGAAGTAACCAACAATTATCAACCGCGAAAAATTGTGGAGTCATCCAACAAGCAAGGTCTTGAAAATTTAAAGTCTCTTTACCGCTTCTTTTCAAAACTGCCTGTGGAAATCCTACAAACCGAAAGCTATTTTAGTGTGAAAGTACCTTTGTTATAGCTAATGAAAATTCTGATTATTGAAGACGAACCGCTGGTAGCAAAAGATTTAATTACAGTGGTTAGGCGACTGGAGCACGAAGCCGAAATCATCGGACCGTTGCCAAGTGTGTCTTCTGCTATCGCATGGTTTGCGCAACATCCTGCTCCTGATTTAATACTTTCCGACATTCAGCTTTCGGACGGGATCAGTTTTGAAGTTTTTGAAAAATGTAAAATCACTTGTCCGGTGATTTTTACTACCGCTTATGATGAGTACGCTATCCGGGCTTTTAAGGTAAACAGTATTGATTATTTGCTCAAGCCTATCGATTATAGTGAATTGGAACGCGCCTTGACAAAATATAAATCGATGGTGGGTAATTCGCTATTGAACAACGAGGTTCTGGAACTACTGCAACATTGGAATAAACCTGAGAAAAAGTACAAAGAACGTTTTCTTTCGCAGCAGCGAAACGGATTAGTGCCAGTGGCTACGGATCGGATAGCTTTTTTTCACAAACAAGAACTGATTTTCATTTACACCAATGAGAATGAGAAACTGATTTGTGAATACTCCACGTTAGACGAGATAGAGTCGCTGGTCGATCCGGCAGTTTTTTTTAGGGTGAATCGTCAATACCTTGTCCACGTTAAATCTGTCGCCAGGGTCAAGAGTACATATAAAGGAATGAATGTATTGCTTTGCCCGCCATGGAATACGGAACTGGAACTAAGCCGCGAAAAAATTACGGCTTTTAAAAAGTGGATGAGTTGATACATACCAATGAATCATTATTTTTGCCCTCGGTCTTTCGGGATGTAGCACAGCCCGGTAGTGCGCTACGTTCGGGACGTAGAGGTCGCTGGTTCGAATCCAGTCATCCCGACATAGATTAATTTGATACTATATTTTGAGTTTGCTTAAAATAATGACTTCGTAGCTCAGTTGGTAGAGCAGCTGACTCTTAATCAGCGGGTCGGGAGTTCGAGCCTCCCCGGGGTCACATTTTCAATACTGCTATACTATTTAAGCGCCCGCTTCAGATAGCATTCACTTCACTACACCAATTCTACAACTCACTTCATTACCCTTTCCTGGCCGAATCCCTGCGGTACCTTTATGCCGTTTTACAGATAAAAACAATTAAACACATGAAACGGCTAACTCAAATCCTCATTCCGGCACTACTGATGCTGATTCCTTATTTCATTTTTGCGCAGGTAGAAGTGACCAGTTCCACTAAAACTTCCCGGATGACTTTCAACTTCGGAGGCTTTTCCAATTTTAATGTGGAGATGCGCGGCAAGATTGAGCTGACCGATGACGATAAAGACATCAAAAGCATTTCCCCAGACGGGTATCTGGAGATCACGAAAGTAACTTTTGGAAGTAAACGTACCCTTGTAATTACCCCGCAAGCCAATGGTGTAAGACGCGAATACTATGAAGGCCGTGAGAAAATGGATTTTGAAAAAGAAGGAAGGCAATGGCTAAGTGAAATATTACCAGAACTTGTGCGCAGCACAACCATTGCAGCAGAAGGTCGCGTGAACCGGTTTTTTAAACAAGGTGGTACTTCAGCAGTACTTACTGAAATCGGGAAACTGGAAAGTGACCACGTAAAGGCTGCCTACGCAAATTTATTAATGAAACAGAGTGTCTCAGAAAAAGATTATCCTCAAATCGTTACACAGGTGTCTTCGGCAATGACTTCTGATCATTATAAAACAGAATTTTTGAGTGGAGGCATGAGTAAGTTTCTCCAGTCTAAAGAAGCAATGGATGCAGTCTTTGCTGCCAGTGGTAAAATGGAATCAGATCACTATAAAACACAAGTGATTAAAGAGGCACTTGATAAACAAACTCCTTCTATTGAGGGTATTAAATCAATAATGGCTGCAACCGGCAAAATGGAATCTGATCATTATAAAACCGAAGTACTGACCACCTTGTTGCAAAAAGACAATCTTTCCGATCCAATTATAAGTGAAATGATTGCAGCAACAAAAAGTATGGAGTCGGATCATTACCGTACCGTGGTGCTTACAAAGGCGTTGGCCAAGCAAGGGCTTTCATCAACTTCTTTTCAACGTGTACTTGAATCGGTAAAAGATATTGAATCTGATCATTACAAAACTCAGGTTTTAACTACGCTCATGAACAATAAGCTTTCCAATGAACTCAGTATCCAACTCGTTGACTTAAGCGCAGCTATCAGCAGCGATCATTATGAAACCATTGTCCTTACTACAATGCTTAAGAAGCAAGATTTGAACGATGAAGCATTTAAGAAATTGATTTTAAGAGGAAGCGAATGCGGAAGCGATCATTACGCAACACAAATACTTACAGCTGCTTTACAAGCTCCGAATTTATCCAGCGCCAGAGTTCTGGCAGTCTTGAATGTAGTCGGTAATCTCGACTCTGACATGTATATAACACAAGTACTTATGAAGGCCGCGCCAAAAGTGAAAACCGATGCGTCGCTTACCGAGGCCTATCGTACTGCCGCCAAGAAAATTAATTCTACCATGTATTATGGACAGGCCTTAAAGGCAATTGATTGAATCGATTTTAAGTCGAAACAATAAAACAGTGTCCTTGAAAATAAGTAGTTTCGCTGCATGGCGCTGCAGGAAGATAACATCCAAAAAACATTCATGAGAAAATTGTTTTTGATTGCAGTGATTTGCACTCCCCTCGGAGTGCTTTTTCTGATGTACCTGCATTTCAGCGCAACGGGGAAGCTGCCATCCATTATTGAAAAATCAGAACATTATGCGTTGAGTATTCTCATTATAAATATATGCGGAGTGATCACCTTTGGCATAGACTGGTTGCTCGATAAAAAAGTATCCTGGCGGGAAACATTTCTTTCAAGATTTTTATCCGGATTGATTATCAACCTGATCGTTGTGGTCCCGTTGGCGCTTTTTCTCACCATCAATCTGATGGGCGCTTTCAAAACTGATGGGAGTAAAATTGCCATTTTGGTGATTGTCTCATTATTCATTTACGAGATACTTTACGGCTGGTTTTATTCTTATCGTTATTATGCTCACACTCAGGTGGAGCGACTGCGGTTAGAGCGTTGGCAACTGGAGTTGCAGTTTGAATCTCTCAAAAGCCAGATTAGCCCTCATTTTCTGTTCAATTGCCTGAACACGATCTCATCTTTGTTGTTTAAAGACCCTTCGCTGGCTGAAGAATTTATTCGTAGGATGACAGACACCTTTCAATATGTGATGAGCAACCACAAGCAGAAATTTGTTTCATTGAGAGAGGAGATTGAATTCGTCAAAGCCTATTATTATTTATTGCGCGTTCGGTTTGAAAATAATTTAAAGCTTGAGATCAACATTCCTGAGAGCTTAATGAACAGCCCGCTGCCGCCGCTGACGTTGCAACTTTTAGTTGAAAATGCAATAAAGCATAATCACATTACACAAGATCAGCCGCTGCATGTGTACCTCACTACACTAGACAACACCCATCTTATTGTAACGAATACCAAAACAGCCGAAGTAGTAAATAAATCGGGCTTTCAGGTAGGACTGGAAAATATTCGCAAGCGTTATGCATTTTTTACTCCTGAGCCTGTGATTGTAAAAAATGAAGATCAGTTTTCGGTACATCTTCCTATTTTGAAAACTAACCTGGGACTGACTGCCGCCTGATGAAGAAACTATTCATCCATAATGCTTTTTTCAGAGTCTGCTCCGCGCCGGTGTTTGGTGTGCTGGTGTACCTGTTGGTTTTAATGGTGAACAACAACCTGAATGAACTAACGAAGATTTTCAGTAATCAGGAGTTATACGTGTGCATTGGTCTCAGTTTTCTTTCTCTGGAAAGCCTGAGATTGTCTATTGTGCTGATGAACCGTGTTCTGAAGAATTTGTCGTTCAGAAACAGAGCCATTATTCAATCCTTGTTCGGTCTCGTTTTTTCTCTGGTCACTGTTAGTGCTGGGATAACGATCTATTTTCAATGGGTAGTCGGGTTTTCTGTAAGCATTGCCGAACTCCAGATTTTTCTTGTGATATTCGGATTCACAGCCTTGTTGTATAATGTCTTGTATTTCAGTAATGAATATTTATTTCGGGAAAACACAATTCACCTTAACCGTGAAAATCGCTTGCGCGAAAAAGTAGAAGCCGATTTTGCGACTTTCAAAAATGAAATCAATCCTGATCTGTTGTACGAGAGCCTTGAAACGATTCTCCAAACACTTTATCACGATATTCAGGGAACTGAAGAGCAAATTGATTTGCTCGCAGGTGTTTATCGCTATCAGTTGATGAACCGCGACAAAGAACTCGTCAAGCTGTCGGACGAACTTCAGGCACTTGAAAACCTGACCTCTCTTTTGAATTACAAGCATCCCCAACAAATAAAATTATCGTCAAAATTGAATTTAACAGACGAAGCTTATGTAGTGCCTGGCTCGCTATTAGCGGCTGTAGACACAGTCATTCGTAATACATTACTCTCTCGATTTACTCCGCTAAAATTTTCTTTATACCTCGATGAAGACGGATACCTTGTCTTGCAGCACAAATTGAATGATAAATTGATCAGGCACGAAGAAAGCCTTCAATCATTTGCGCGAATCCAGCGTGTGTATTCTTTCTTCAGTGACATTCCATTTGTGCAGGTGAAAGCTTATGGAGAGAACTATATCAAGTTTCCGATTATAAAGATTTCAGAAAAAATAAACGTGGCCCGCGAAGCATGACGTCAGTACTTACCTTGCGGGTGCTTATCATCGAGGATGAAATCCCTGCCGCCGAGAAACTGGAACGATACCTTCAACGCTACAGTGCCGGTATTTCAGTAATAGCTAAAATCAGTTCAGTAAAGGAAGCAGTTGAATGGCTTCGTGAGAAGCAAAAAGACATTGATCTCATCTTCATGGATATTCAATTGCTGGACGGAATGAGTTTTGAAATTTTTCCCCAAGTTCCGATTGAGAAGCCAGTGATCTTTGTTACCGCGTTCAATGAATTTGCTCTGGATGCATTTAAAGTAAAAGGCATCGACTATTTGTTAAAGCCCATTTCATTTAATGATTTGAGTGCCAGCTTACAGAAGCTTGAAGGGTTAAGAT
>Ga0206934_1101_pt2 | contig 24778 bp, 14 predicted proteins | sample Alteio_BWOrgHeat_16_FD_152932 | JGI IMG/M metagenome (GOLD analysis project Ga0206934, IMG submission 152932) | Enriched cells from forest soil in Barre Woods Harvard Forest LTER site, Petersham, Massachusetts, United States -... | ecosystem: Environmental > Terrestrial > Soil > Temperate forest >...
GGATGGCGCCTCATCGAACAATATTTGTGCATAAGCTGTAGTCTTATTTAGTACCTGGTATTTGCCGTTAAACCCCACCAGGGTATGATCTTGTGATGAACTGACAAAGAGTACCGGATTGATATAATTGGCGTCAAAACCATGATACTTACCCTGGTGTGGTTTAACGGCAAATACCAGGTACTAAATAAGACTACAGCTTATGCACAAATATTGTTCGATGAGGCGCCATCCAATGGCATCAGCCATACACGGAATGCATGGCAACTGGGCTTCAGGGGTTCCGACCTTTTCAAAATAGATTGTTTGAATTATTTGCTGGAATATAATAACGCATCTCCCTATACCTATTCCACTGCACAGCCGATCTTTAATTACGCCCAGTTCAATGAGCCACTCGCCGATCCGCTGGGTTCAAACTTCCGGGAAACGATCGGGTTATTAAATTACACCCTGGGCAAATTTGATTTCCAGGGCGAGGCTATCTATGCCCGTTACGGATTGAATACCAATAAGGTGAATTACGGGAAGGACATTACCCAGCCGGACAATACTGATTTGCCGCCGGTTTCCCTTGGGACAACGCAGGGCCTGTTGACTTCGTTAAAATATATCGAAGGCACGGCCGCTTACCTGCTTAACCCCAAATATAATTTGCGCTTTGAGCTGGGTGTTTTGCTCCGACAGGAATTGAACATTCAAACGAATACCCGGACTGCAATGATCATACTTGGACTAAGGAGCAGCTTCCGGGATCTTTATCATGACTTTTAACAGAAAAAAAATGGCAGTCAAAAATGATTTGAAAATATTCCGACCTGTTCAGGTAAATGGGTTAAAGCGGCTGGGCAACCGGTTCGACGGCGGGTATATCGTTCACGGTCCAAGCCTCGCGGACGTTGAGGTATTAATTAACTACGGCGTTGGCTACAACGTAAAATTTGAAAAGGATTTCTTTAAAGAAACCGGAGCGCCTACCCTTGCTTTTGATCCGACGCTGAAATCGATCCGCCCGATTGCCGATAAATTGAAGAACGGTCAATTCATCCCCTTTTTACGCCATCTGAAAAATTATATCACTTGGAAATTCCAAGAATCATCGTTGCCGGCATTCCATATAAAATATGTCGAGGAGGGCCTTTCAGGTAATGACCGCGGAGAATACAAGACGTTGCTTTATCATTATAACCATTATGGACTCCATGAAAAAAAGAGCATCTTGAAAATTGATATCGAAGGTGCGGAATACGAAGTTTTTAATGATAAGTCTGTTTACCCACTGCTAAGTAATACCTTGCAGGTCATTATCGAATTTCATGATTTGGCGCAGCATATGGAGGAACTAATAACGATCATGACCGAGCTTTCCAAAACTCATGCCTTGATTCACATACACGCCAATAATCATGCAAACACTTTCAGCTTTTACGAAACGGCGATACCCGGGGCTATCGAAGTTACATTCCTGTCAAATAAATACCTTCCCAATAAGGTTCCTTCACTTAGCTCATACCCGATTCCGGGCTTAGATAGCCCTTGTCATAAATTGAAGGCTGATATTCCGCTCAATTTTTTTTAAAACACCACATAAAAAAAGCCGCAGTGTTGTGCGGCTTTCCAAAAGACGGAGGAGTTAACATGCTAAAACAGGGTAAACTCTACCCTCCGATTTAACTGCCGCCCTTTAGCCGTTTTATTGGAAGCAATTGGCTGAGTTTCTCCATAACCGGTAGCTTCTATCCGCGAAGCATTGGCTCCCTTGCTGACCAGGTAGGCTTTAACAGATTCTGCGCGGTCTTTAGATAATTTCAGGTTGGCGTCATCAGATCCAACATTGTCAGTATGTCCCGCCAGTTTGAGACTGAAGTTTTTTGCCGTAAGCAATTCAGCCACCTTGTCCAGACTTGGAAAAGAATGCCCCCTGATTGTCGCTTTACCAAAATCAAATTCCAGGTTTTTAATAGCTTCCCGGACAATCTTCCGGTCCTCTTCAGTAACATAAACTTTGACGTCAGGTTTATTTTGAGGCAAAGGGCAGCCGGAACCGTCGACTTTGCTGCCGGCTGGCGTATTGGGACATTTATCATAAAAATCAGCAACTCCGTCACCGTCACTATCCGTCGTTAATTTGGCGAGGTTCGTGTTAACTGTATTCAGGTCGGCGCGCAGCTGCGCGTTATTTGCTTTTTCAGCATTTAAACCGTTTTGTTGCAATTGCAGCGCATTCTGTAAGGCCTGTTCATTACTCATATATTCATGGCGCATAGAAGCTACCGGGTTATGCGTAGCCAACTGCGGTTTGGAGCGGTCACCCAACGCGAATTCCAAACCGATATGTGCGTAAGAAAAACGGTCATATCCCGATCCAAAATTATAGCCGTCGATATTGTCTGAATTAACGAAGTTTACCTGGTAGCCGAGGTTCAGGTTTACGCCACGTCCAAGATCGAATTTTAGCCCTATACCCAAGGGTATGTAGAACTCGCTGATGGTGCCGCTGTTGTCCGTTTTGAAATTGGCTGTGCTCCCATTAGCTAATGTCAACACCGGCTTGTAACCCATAAAGCCCCCGCCAAAAGTCAAATAGGGCTGGATGGCCCCATGTTCATGGTGCCAGCTGATATTGGCGAGCGTCAGATCGCCGCTTAAACTGATCGCGTAATTCAGCTGTGTATTGAACTGGCTGAAAGGAGATATACCGCTTGCGTCCGGCTGTGCATGATCCGACCGGAGCTTACCTCCCAAATAATCCAGCCGTATTCCGAATGAAGGGAGGAACTGATCTTTAATAAAAGCATTGTAACCCAGCTGCATGTCAGGAGAAGTAAAATCCTGCCGGCTGTTCCCTCCAAAAACCGTGTAAGGTGTCAATACGCCGGCCCCGAATCCTATCGACCAGGTCCGGTATGCACCGTTGCCGGAAAACGGCCGGACATAATCTGAACTTCTGAGCGCAGAATCAGGCGTTTGCGCAAAAAGAGGTTTCGCGACCAAAATTAAAGAACACAGGAGAAGCCCCTGGAGTAACTTTGTTTTCATAAGATAATTAGTTAAATAGTGGTAAATAAAATTAACATCAAATTAAAGTCAATAACGATGCCAATATCAAATGAGCCTTGAAAGACGGCTTGAATGGTCAGATTTCCGTGTAGTAAACTATACACGCCGCATATTATTCTTCAATTTCGGATTCGAGCGAAACACCTTCAGCAACATTTTACATGGTCGGCTGTTCTATAACCATGCGTTTATACAGTGTCCTCTTCCTTAGTATATTTTTATTCACCGTTCAGGCGCAGGCACAGGATTCCCTGCGGCAAAAACTGGTTAAGGCTCAATCCGCGCTGGAAAAAGTAAATGCGGCTTCAAAAAAGCTGGCTCCGCCAAAAAAGATACGCCAGGACTTAAAAGCAGTGGACCGACAGGTTGAACCGCTCAAGACCGCGCTGGAAAAAAAAGGCAAAAAGATCGACAATAAAACCCTGGATAGTTATTCGGGGCTGATAAATAAATCACAAGCTAGGCTTTCAAGCTATCGGAAAGCCTTGCAACACTCCTCAACAGGGCTCAGGGGCAGCCATATCGCTTTGCAAAAGTTGATCCGGGATTCTCTTTTGGCCGTGAGTAACGAAGATTCCACGGCACGGCCGGTTTTGGCGGCGCAACTTGCACAAATGAATAAAAGACTGAAAATGGCGGATAGCGCGGTAAGTATCGGGCTTGACACCGTCAATCGTTTACTTGACGAGGTTTCTGCAGGTTACCTGGAATTAGTGGATATGCAATCGGTCGTACATGAAAAGCAGAGTCCTCCGCAGCAAAGCAAATTTAAACAAGAAGCGAACTATATCTGGTCGGCTCCAAAAGAAACGAATCATAGCAATATAGCTGCTAACCTCAGCGATACATACCAGGGGCAGGACGAGGTCTTTATGAACTTCCTCGGCAGTACCTGGGGAGACCGTATGCTTGCTTGTTTACTGGGAACACTGTTCTTTCTATGGGTATTTGTCAATTACCGCAAAGCGATCAAGCCGGAACAGCAGAAAACGATCGGCGAACTAAACTTTCGGCACATTACACCCTTGCCCCTTACCGGTTCGATCATCGTTACGCTTGTTTTATTGCCTCTTTGCCAGCCCGACGCGCCGTTTCAGTATATGGAGGTGATCCATATTTTACTGTTGATCGCGTTGACCTTTTTTTTCTGGAAGCGCCTGGCACCTCATGAACTCCGTTACTGGCTTTTTATGGTTTTGCTTTTCCTGGTGATAGAGGTTACCACTGCGGCGGTACATGATTCACTTTTTTTAAGGCTTTGGTTTATCTTGCTTAATGTATCATCGATTTATTTTGGCTTCGTTTTTTCCCGAAAATTGTTGGCCCAGGAAGTACATAAGCGACTGATTCGTCCTGTACTGTTCATTTACCTTTGCTTGAACATACTGGCGGTTGGGGCGAATATTTTTGGTCGTATGAGTTTGGCCAAATCCTTTACCGGCGCAGCGATTATCGGCATTACCGAAGTGATAGGTTTGGCGGTTTTCGTACAATTACTTACGGATGCCTTAGAACTGCAAATTAAGTTGAGTGCCTGTAGTGGTGGCTTGTTTTCCCGTTTGGACATACCTTCAGCAAGGCTTTCGTTCAAAAAATTGCTCGCTGGATTGTCTGTCATTGTCTGGTTGCTGGTGTTCATGATAAACCTCGGCGTAGCGCAGCAGGTCTGGGATTTCCTGAGCGAATTGCTCAATAACAAGCGTTCGTTTGGGAGCCTTAATTTTACTATTGGCAATGTCTTATTTTTCGCGCTGATTTTATACCTGTCCAATGTTTTTCAAAAGCATATCGGTGTGCTTTTTGGCGAAACCGCCTCTCAAAAATTTACCAACCAGGTGGAGCATAAAAGCTCCAAGCTGACTTTGTTACGCTTGGTTATCGCTATCGTCGGCGTATTATTAGCCGTAACAGCATCCGGGATACCGCTGGATAAACTGACGGTAGTCTTGGGCGCCCTGAGCGTCGGAATCGGGCTCGGGATGCAGAATATCGTCAATAATTTCGTATCAGGTATCATTTTGATTTTTGAAAAACCCTTTCAGATAGGAGATTTTGTGGAATTAGCGGATAAAAAAGGCAAGATACACGACATCGGCATACGCGCAAGCAAGATGCTTACCCAGCAAGGCTCCGAAGTCATTATTCCAAACGGTGACCTGATATCCAACCGGTTCACGAACTGGACAATCAATTCAGCCTATGTGCAGTCCGAAATCATCATTAAAGTAAATATTAGCGTAGACTTAAATAAAGTTACCGAGATCGTGTCAGAAGAAGTCGGTAAGTCCGAGGTATTGGTAAAAAATGAAAAACCGGAAGTGCTGATCAATTCCATCGGCGGAGACGCCGTAGAACTGCGGGTACTGATCTGGATCAGCAGTGTCTATGTCGAGCCTGGTTTTAAAAATCAATTTTTCCGTTCGTTAATTAGTCGCTTCAATGCAGAACAGATCAAACTCATGTAGAGCCTCTTTGCGGGATTTTGCGGATTTATAGCGTGGACGCAGAATTGAAGCGCATACCGATCATGGAAGATGACCTGCATATTTGACAGGTTCCGGAAATAATCTTTGAAGACGGGTCCTATGAGGGTTTCCTGTTTGAGACCGGCCGTGAAGCCGCAGAAGTATGAGTGATCCGGTGCCGTATTTCCCGATAGTTCTTATAGCGGCCTTTTTAACAAGTGGGTGTTGGATAAAGACCAGGTATTCATCGGGTTCAAAAATCATCGGTAATTCAATATTCGTATTGACTTAGGTCCGCAAAAGCATCATACAAGCGAGTGTATCCACCCAGGATATTCCTATCGGGGTAAAGCCACTTCCATAGAAGTATCAGCGTATACAGAAACAATGATTATTGACGCAAGCGATTAACTACAATGATGCCAATCGAATATGTTCAGGTTGGCATCAATTCCCTTTCTAAAAAAAGATGATTAATAGCGTCTATAACCGGGTGAAGGTCTTCCGTTTTCTGAATAACCATGTCACATCCAAAGCGGGACGCATAGCGGGTTTCAAGTTCATAATCGGACAAGACGATGATGGGGATGTCGTTCATTTGCGCGTTGCTTTTCACCTGGTGACTAATAGCGCCGCCATTATACTCATCTAAGATTAAATCAACGATCAGCAAATCAGGTGCGAATTCATTGATATGAACGAATGTCTGATACGGATCATCTTCAGCTAAAACGGTATAATTTCTTAAAGACAGCTCATACTTGAGCAATCCCAGTAAGTTCCGGTCCGAACTCACGATCAATATTTTCCGCATAAAAATTAAAGGTTGATAATTGGAATTTTTTGGAATAACCAACCACATACTATTTTGTTTAGCATGCTATCATTTTTCGCAAAATTTTATCGATTGTAGTCGATGCAGAGGTTTCGCAAGAAGTTTTGGACTTTCTTCGTCATTGTGCCCTCAGCCAACTTCCATCTCCAGTTCCCGTCGGTTGCTGACGGCACATTCATACGTGCTGATTGATCAAAGCCCAAAATATCCTGCATTGGAATGATGACCGTTTTAGCCACTGACGCATAACATAACTTCATCAAAACCTCATGAACATTTTTGGAAGTTACCTTCTTGCCAACTGTATATTGCTGAAGGCGTTTTCGTGTTTTTCCATCGATATCATGTTCATACCAACCTTTAATCGTATTGTTATCGTGAGTACCGGTATAGGCAAAGCTACTGGGTAAGTAATTGTGCGGGATATGCTCGGAAACAGGCATGGCATCATCAAAAGCAAACTGGAGAACACGCATGCCTGGCAAAGAAAAAGCGTCCCGCAGTTGGTAGACCTGGTCGTTGATGTCGCCAAGGTCTTCTGCCACAAAAGGCAACTCACCCAGTTCTGTTTTTAGCAAGTTAAAAAAATCCGGACCTGGCCCGGGTTTCCATTTGCCATTGATAGCATTTTTGCTACCGACAGGTACTTCCCAATATTCCGAAAACGCTCTAAAGTGATCCAGTCGGATCAGGTCAAAAAATTTAAGATTACGTTTGATTCTTTTTATCCACCAATCATAGGCTTTTGCTTTCATCTCCTCCCAATTATAAACCGGCATACCCCAAAGCTGACCGGTTTCTGAGAAGTAATCGGGTGGCACTCCGGCAATGCCTTTGATTTGCCTATTGTTTGTTAATTTAAAGAGTTCTGGGTTTGCCCAAACATCTGTAGAATCATAGCTGATATAGAAAGGCATATCACCAAAAAGTGTGATTCCCTTTTTTTTACAACGCAGCCTGAGCGAAGACCATTGGGTATTAAAGACATACTGCAACCACTTGATCCTGTCGATGGAAATCTCGCCACCAATATCTTGTAAAGCCGCTTTATGCCTTAGCTTATATTGATGCGGCCATTTGTACCATGGTTGACCGTTAAACCGGTCTTTTAAATATTGATATAGGGCGAAATCGTCCAGCCACCAGGCTTCGGAGCGTTTAAAAGTTTCAAAGTGCCGTTTATCTGCGGAATTTAGAAATTTAAGATAAGCAAGGTCGAACAATGACTTTTTGATCGAAGTAGCTTTCTCAAAAACCACTTTGTCTGTTTGAATCATATGAACCTCCAGATCATTCTGGGTTAACAGTCCATCGTTAACAAGCAGTTCGGGGCTGATCAATAGGGCATTACCTGCCATGGCAGAGGTTGCGCTGTAGGGCGAGTAACCCGCACCGCCATCTATCGGGTTTACCGGCAGCATTTGCCAATACTTTTGGCGGCTTTGATAAAGGAAATCCGCAAACTTATAGGCTTGAGGGCCAATATCCCCTATTGCAAATGTTGTAGGCAGCGAAGTAATATGCAGCAAAACACCAGCTCCACGATCATTTTCCGAATGTTGCAACCGGACCAATGCAACGGGAAGTTCAGAAAACAGTTGTTGAATTGCGATATGCTTTTGAGCATAATCTTCCTGGCCGGTCAACAAGTTTTTCCATGATAAAGGCGCAGCCTCAGGCAATAATACTCTTGTATCTTTCCAATCAATTCGGCGAATATGATCGGCTGATTTAACCATCCTGGCAAGATGCAGGGGAATGGCGACCAAATACCACTTGCCCTTGTATTGACGGGCGAAACCGAATATATTGTCCTTGTACTTTCCTTTGATTTTCAAAGGAATGTATTCGCCAGCAGAAAATGTCTCAGGATCAATACAGCGTGCGTGCAACAATTTGGCTATCAGTGATTGTTTAATGCGTCCGTTATATCTATCGTTCCAAAGTCGCTGCCAGTCGCTTTGCTCATCAAAGTGTTTGCTTCTTAGCGCAAAGTCAACGGGCCGCCGGTTGTCCGGATCTACCATGCTAAGATCCCATAATTCGGATCCCTGGTAGAGGTCGGGCATACCGGGACAGGTGTATTTTAATAAAGTTTGTGCAAGCGAATTGATAATGCCAAAGTCTGACACGGCCTGGTGAAACTTTCCAAAGCTTTTACCGAAATCGTTTTTCGCATTCAGCAAACTCAACGCGAATTTTTGCGTAGCTGCCTCATATGCCGCATTCGGTTCGGACCAATTTGAATTTCGCTTGGCCTCGCGCAGTGCTTTTACCAAATATTCCCCAAATCTATTCTCGAAATCGTCATTAGGTTGTCCGGGCATCGGGTGACCGCCGGTTATGGTTTGATAAATAAAATATTCGTCATTCGCGTCAGGCATGTCAGCCGTTTTTAGGGAGGCATTCGTTTGCTGCCATTCTTCAACTTGTTCCACCCATTCTTCTGCCAGGTCGCTGAGCACATTTAACCGGGCTCGGGCGTCTTCGCCGCGTTTGGTATCATGGGTAGAAGATGCGTTCACGGATAAGGGCCACATTTGCCATCTTCGCTGCATCATTTCATCAAACTCTTTTGATTTGAGTCCAAACGAATTGGGTGAGTCGCCAACCTCATTATGATCGATAAAGCGATTGTAGGTGTACATCAAAGTATCTTCCACTCCTTTAGCCATCAATGGCCCGGTAAATTGCATCAGGCGCTGATAAAACCTGAGAGCCCGCCCGCGGTAATCCTCGTCGCTAAAACGCGGCTTGTGTAAAAGACAATTATTTAATACATCGATGACACTTCCCAATTCCGGTGAGCTTTCAGCAACTGCGGTTATAAATTCATGAAGTGCTTCAGATTCGGGCTTATTTAAAGGCATGGTGTTGCCATAAAAACGATAAACGGGGCAGTGTACCAGGATACCGGCAATCGCTCTCTTAAACAGATCAGGATTTATATTCTGCGTTTCATTATCGTCAGCAAGTTTGAGGTCCGAGAACAGCCGGTATAAATTATCCAGCTCTCCCTGCATACTGGCATCGAGGATCAGCTGCTTCTTTTGATATATCTGCTCGTGTAACGGATTTCTATCAGGATTGATCTTTTTATAAAACTTTGAAAATACCGGCCTATGCTCCAGACAGGTGAAAAGGTTATTTATAGTCGAGAGAAAATCATAGCCCGAATTGCCCTGAACTGGCCAGTCCGTCGGAAAATTTTCATCTTTTCCGAGAATCTTTTCAACGATGATGTAAGCATTATCACCGGCCAGATGACGCAGACGCTCCAGGTAGGTTTTGGGATCGTAAAGTCCATCGATATGATCGACGCGCAGTCCCTGGAACACCCCTTCGCTCACCAGCTGTTTAATAAGCACATGATAACGGTCAAACACATTTTTATCCTGCATATTCAGACAGATAAGGCCGTTAACTGTAAAGAAACGCCTGAAGTTGATCTGCTTGTCCGTTTCCTGCCAGAAACATAGTTGATAGTGCTGTTCATCCAAAACCTCTTTTAAAAGGTTGTTATCCGCGTTAACACTTTTGATCCAGCCTGAGTTATTTTGATAAGATACTTTACTAAGCGGATAATGCTGACCGGAATAGTCTAAAACAGGTTTATCTTCATTTACGATTTTCAATTCGCAGGCCGCAATTGCCTCGTCTAATGGTTTACCTAAAAACGGGACCATGAGCTTGCCTCCTTGTACAGGGCTATCCCAAAGAATATCAAAAACCTCAGTATAAGCTGATTGTCGACCGTTTTCAAGCACGTCCATCAGCCATTTGTTATTAGGATGGAAAGCCATGTGATTCGGCACGATGTCTTGCAGCCAACCGATGCCCAGCTTTTTTAATTTTTTACTCAGCGATTTTAATTGTGCCAATGTGCCGATCTCAGGATTAATATTCAAAGGATTCGTTATGTCATAACCGTGCATGCTGCCAGGCACAGCCTCAAAAATGGGAGAGGCATAAATGGTTTTGACACCCAGTTTAGCAAGATAAGGGATGATCTTTTTAAAATCCGAAAATGTAAAACCCTTATGAAACTGAATACGATAGGTGGAGACAGGATTATACATGGTCGCAGGTATAAATAATGATCGATTCAGGCTGGATAATAAAGTCGCTGCCTATTATTACGATTTCCGGTTCAGCGGTTGGTCCACCCCATTGCTGATGTGATGAGTCAAATGCCATTTGCCATTTCTTTTTGGCTTCCTTTATAGTGATTGTCTGCCGGGCTCCCGAGAAATTCATCAGACACAATACAGCTTGTTTTTTATCCCAACGATGCAGAGCCAGCGTTTTATCCTGTTCGTTAAAATCAACAATCATATCCTTCCGGTTGTTGGATTTGAGCGCAGAATTACTTTTTCGGAGAGCGATCAGCGCTTTGTAATAGCCAAGCATATTACCGTTTAGTTCTTTCGCCAGCTCATCCCAATTAAGTTTTGACCGATCGAAAGTCTCTTTGGCCTGCGGATCGGGGGCCTCCCCCTCTGTATGAAACGCTGTAAACTCTTCCTTTCGTCCTTTCTGAACAGCTTTGATCAATTCTTTATCGCCGTGGCTCACAAAATACTGAAAAGGCGTCTCTGCCGACCATTCTTCCCCCATGAATAACAATGGAAGAAATGGACTTACCATCACCGCACCCGCCATCAGCTTTTGCATTTCATAGCTGACTAACATACTTGTCCGTTCACCGAGCATCCTGTTGCCAACCTGGTCATGATTTTGAGAAAATACGACAAATTGCTTGCCCGGATTATTGGTGGTAACGCCGAAATTCTTGTGTCGTTGCTCCGAAAATTGTCCCGTATATACATAAGCATCACGATAAGCCTTGGCTAAATCGCCTATGCCGTTAAAGTCAGCATAATATCCGTTCCTGTTCTGGCCGCCAGTCACTCTCAGCGCATGGTGAAATTCATCTGACCATTGCGCATCCATACCATAACCATTGATGTTTACTGCATCGATAAAGCTTGGATCGTTGAGGTCGCATTCTATAATCAGGTGATATTGCTTCCCGGTTTCTTTCATTAGGACATCCACGTTTTCCCTGATCTCTTCGAGAATATGTTTCGGGCTGAAATCTTTGATGGCATGCACGGCGTCCAGCCGCAGCGCATCGACATGAAAATCCCTGAACCACATCAGCGCATTCTCGATAAAAAACTGCCGCACGCCATCGCACCAGGCATCGTCAAAATTGATGGCATTGCCCCATGGCGTTTTATATTTTCCGGTAAAATATGGCCCGAACTGTGACAGATAGTTGCCTTCCGGGCCGATATGGTTGTAAACTACATCTAACACCACTGCCAGGCCTTTTTGATGGCAGGCATTCACTAAAGCTTGCAAGCCGCTGGCGCAGCCGTAGCTATTTTGAACTGCGAAAGGAAAAACGCCGTCATAACCCCAGTTTCTTTCTCCCGGGAACTGCCCCACGGGCATCACTTCGATGGCAGTTATCCCGAGTCCAGCGAGGTAATCCAATTTTTTAATGATGCCGTTGAAGCTGCCTTGGGGAGAAAATGTTCCGGTATGTATTTCGTAAAAAATATACTCGTTTAGAGATGGGTTTTCCCAATTACCCTCCATCCACTGGAAATTATTCAACTCGATAAATCGTGATGGGCCATGTACGCCGGCAGGTTGAGAGAGCGATGCCGGGTCAGGCAGTTTTTTATCGTCTATAACCATAAGATAGTTCTCTCCCGGTTTGATCAGGTCGGTAGTCTCCTTCCAATAACCAAATTCCTCAGATCGCAACGGAATTATTTTTCCCGCTTCCGTTTCCAGTGCTGCCGATTTAGCCATTGGGGCCCATACGGTCACATCAACCTGCCCGTTGCCCCCCGGGTTGAGTCCTATACCTCTCCTACTCATGTTTTTTATGTCCGTTTTTGATCAGCTGATGCTGTAACAATATCACCGACCTGCCATCGATTTTGATCTTTTCCGCAGCTTTATATAACTGCTTGCCTTCTTCCTGGTTATACCGCGCCGTATCAAATATGATGCGCCAATCTTTGGCATAATCTTCACCAGGCAGTTTATAATCAATCGCCTGGTCACTTGCGTTGAAAATGATGTAGAAATTATCATCTACTACTTTCTCCCCTTCCGAATTGACGGCATGCAGTCCCTGCCCGTTGAGAAATACAGCTATTGACTTCGCAAAATTCTGGTCCCAGTGCTCCGGCGTCATTTTGGAACCATTGGGTTGAAACCAGGTGATATCTTCTATACCTTTACCTTTGATAGGCTCTCCTCGAAACCAGTTTTTACGCGAAAATGCCGCATGGTTCCGTCGTAAGTGGATCAGCTTGCGGGTGAATTCTAAAAGATCTTTATCGGCTTTTTCCCAATCCACCCAAGATATTTCGTTATCCTGGCAATAGGAATTATTATTACCCCGCTGCGTACGGCCGATCTCGTCCCCAGCCAACAGCATCGGTACGCCCTGGGAGAGGAAAAGCGTAGCGAGAAAATTTCGTTTTTGGCGGTTCCTGATTTCGACGATCATAGGGTCGTCGGTAGGCCCTTCCACACCGTAATTGCTGGAACGGTTATGGCTCTCTCCGTCATGGTTATCTTCACCGTTGGCTTCATTATGTTTTTCGATATAGGACACCAGGTCTGTTAATGTAAATCCGTCGTGCGCAGTTATGAAATTGATGCTGGCTGTAGGCCTGCGGTAGTCGCCATACAAGTCGGCACTGCCGGTGATGCGGTTAGCAAATTCGCCCAGCATACCTTCTGTGCCGTTCCAGTAATCGCGCACACTATCGCGGTACTTGCCGTTCCATTCGCCCCAGCCTGCCGGAAACTTGCCGACCTGGTATCCGCCCTCGCCAATGTCCCAAGGTTCGGCTATCAATTTTACCTGCGATATAACCGGATCCTGGTGTACGATGTCAAAAAATGCACTTAACTGATTCACATCGTGTAGTTCGCGCGCTAACGTCGCAGCTAAGTCGAACCGAAACCCGTCAACGTGCATCTCCAGGATCCAGTAACGCAGGCTGTCCATGATCAAACGCAACACATTGGGCAGGTTAGCGTTAAGCGTATTACCGGTGCCTGTGTAATCCATGTAAAAGCGGTTATTATCCTCAGTCAGCCGATAATAAGCTGCGTTATCTATGCCCTTAAAAGATAAGGTTGGCCCCAACTGATTGCCTTCGGCTGTATGGTTATATACCACATCCAGGATCACCTCGACACCTGCTTTATGCAATTGCTTTACCATGTTTTTGAACTCATTAACCTGGTGATTAGCTAATGCCGATGGGACAGAATAACCAGCATAAGGAGCAAAAAAACCAAGTGTGTTATAACCCCAGTAATTGGATAAGCCTTTTTGTTTCAGATCGCCGTCATTCAAGAAATAATGCACAGGCATCAGTTCGATGGCGGTGATTCCCAGATTTTTGAGATAGTCAATAGTAGCCGGATGCCCCATTGCGGTATAAGTACCGCGTATTTCTTCGGGAATTTCAGGGTTGAGTTTGGTAAAACCTTTTACATGCGCCTCGTAAATTATGGTATTATAATAGGCGATGTTAGGTGGTTTATCGTTTTCCCAATCAAAACCCGGATCAATGACAACCGACCGGGTCATAAATGGCGCGCTGTCTGTTTCGCTAAAACTTACATCCTCCTGCTCGTTGCCGACTTCGTAACCAAACAAGGCATTATTCCAATCTATAGTACCAGATATGGCCTTGGCATAAGGGTCGAGCAATAATTTATTGGAGTTAAAACGATGACCATTTTCAGGCTCATAAGGACCGGATACCCGGTAACCATATTGCTGGCCCGGCTTAAGATCGGGGATGTAGATATGCCATATATGGCCGGTGCGCTCATCCAGGTCAATCTTTTCCGACTCCACTTCATCGGCTGCGCTTCCAAAAAGGCAAAGCTCGATCTTACTGGCATTTTCGGAAAAGATCGCAAAGTTAACACCATTTCCGTCCCATGTGGCGCCGATCGGAAAAGGCTTGCCGGGATAGTATATTTTTTTCATTGGCTGATTTGATTCTAATTAGCAAATCAAATATTGAGGCTAATGTTTTGAAGCGCCTTTAAAAATTTAATTAGAACTTTAAATAGTAAATAAACTTTTACGGGTATTAGAGGTTGTGTTAGTGATGGGCCCTTTTCAACGGCCGATCTGTCACAAAAACCAACTAACCCTGTGGAAACGAGCATAATTGATGATAAACTGCACTGGTATAAAGATGCCATCATATACGAGCTGCACATTAAAGCCTTTCGCGATGGCAATTGCGATGGTATAGGGGATTTCAAAGGATTGATGGAAAAGCTGGATTATCTGCAGGACCTTGGGATAACAGCCATATGGCTGCTCCCGTTCTATCCATCTCCATTACGCGATGATGGTTACGATATAGCCGATTATTACAGCATCAATCCTGCTTATGGTGATCTGAAGCAATTCAAACAGTTTTTAAGGGAAGCACATAAACGCGGACTGAAAGTGATCACAGAATTGGTTATCAATCACACTTCCGATCAGCATCCCTGGTTCCAGCGTGCGCGTAAATCGCCCAAAGGCTCTCCCAAAAGGGAATATTATGTCTGGACCGACGACCCCACGCAGTTCAAAGATGCACGAATCATTTTCCAGGATTTCGAGGCTTCTAACTGGACCTGGGATCCTGTTGCGCAGCAATATTACTGGCACCGTTTCTTCCATCACCAGCCAGATCTGAATTATGATAATCCGATGGTGCAGGAAGAAGTATTCCGCATTATGGATCACTGGTGTAAAATGGGTGTGGACGGTTTTAGGTTAGATGCGGTGCCTTACCTGTTTGAACGAGATGGAACCAATTGCGAAAACCTACCGGAAACCCATGCCTTCCTGAAGAAATTACGAAAATATGTGGACGATAATTATCCGGGCACCTTATTGCTGGCCGAAGCCAACATGTGGCCGGAAGATTCCGCTGCCTATTTCGGGGATGGCGACGAATGCCAGATGAACTATCACTTCCCGGTTATGCCGCGCATGTTTATGGCTTTACAGATGGAGGATCGTTACCCCATTATCGACATTTTCGCCCAAACACCTGATATACCTGCCACCTGTCAATGGGCTATTTTTCTTCGCAACCATGATGAATTGACGCTGGAAATGGTTACCGATGAGGAGCGCGATTATATGTACCGGGTCTACGTAAAGGATCCGAAAGCCCGTATCAATTTAGGTATTCGTCACCGGCTTGCCCCTTTGCTGGAAAACAACAGTAAAAAGATCGAGTTGATGAATGTGTTATTATTCTCGCTGCCGGGCACACCTGTAATTTATTACGGCGACGAAATTGGCATGGGTGACAACTTTTATTTGGGAGACCGTGACGGCGTACGCACACCCATGCAATGGCATTCTGATCGTAATGCAGGCTTTTCCGAATCTAATCCGCAGCGCTTATACCTTCCGCTGATACTTGATCCCCAGTATCACTATGAATCGGTGAACGTGGAAATACAGTCGCGCAACACTTCATCATTATTATGGTGGATGAAAAGGGTTATCAGCACGCGTAAAAAATATAAGGCCTTTAGCCGCGGCGGTATGCAATTCATCCATTCCGAAAACGCTAAGGTGTTAGCCTTTACCAGGACCTACGAGGATGAAGTCATGCTGGTGGTCGCCAACCTATCACGTTTTACGCAAGCTGTCGAGCTTGATTTAGAAGCGTATAAAGGCTATGTTCCCAGTGAAATATTGAGTCGAAATAAATTCCCGTCCATACGTGAAGATGTTCCCTATTTCTTAACGTTGGGTGCATATGCGAGTCAGGCATTCATTCTCGAGAAAGTTAGCATTGATTTGGAAAAAGAAGATGGCCTCAAATGGATCGATATTCCCAGTTGGAAAGATTTAATGCGTAGAAACGTGATTGAAGAACTAGAAAACCATATCCTGCCGCAATATATGATGCGACTGCGTTGGTTTGGTGGTAAGGCCCGCGGTGTTAGCGGCATGCGCATCGTAGACAATGTGAATATCCCGGGTGAAGAAGGTGATGTAATGCTGTTATTGGTAGAAGTTACTTATACCGAAGGACTTCCTGATCTCTATCAATTACCGGTCGCCTGGGCCAAAGGCCAATTCTCTTATAAATTACAGGACAACTGCCCGCAATCCGTAATAGCGATGATCCGTCTCAATGGCGAAGACGGTATCCTGTTCGACGCCATTTATGGTATTGGATTACAGCAGGCGATCATTTCCTTCATGGGTCATAATCATGTGATATCGCATGGAAGGAATGAAATTACTTTTACGGGGAATCGTGCGCTCAGACGTCATGTGGAGGAACAGCCGCGAACACGACCTCGTGTAGTTTCTGCCGAACAAAGCAATACCTCCATAATCTATGATAATTCCTTCTATTTGAAAGTTTATCGTAAAGTCGACAGGTCCATCAATCCGGATGTCGAGATCACGGAATTTTTGACCAAAAAAGCCCGTTTCAAAAATGTGCCCGAATTTGTTGGTACGGTAGAATGGCGATTCGGCGAGGAAACGATGGTGTTGGGCATGATGCAGGAGATGGTCAAAAGTAATAGTGATGGCTGGGCATATATGCTCGACCGGCTTGATGACTTCAACGAAAAAATATTAACCAATACAAGCCTGTCTCAGCTTTCACCGGATTTATCAGGCGATCTATCTTCGCCGGTTTCTTATGACGACACGGCAGAAAGTCTCAAAGAATTGTATGATGGCTCTGTTGCAGAATTAATAAGATTATTGGGAATTCGCACAGGAGAAATGCACCTGGCATTAGCTTCTGACCACGATAACCCGTCTTTCAAACCGGAAGAATTCTCATTGCACTACCAACGATCGCTGTTTTCGTCCCTTGTGTCACTTGTTCGCGTAACGTTTCAGAATTTAAGCCGGAGTCTAAAAAAACTTCCGGACAACGTCAGGCAGGAAGCCGAAGAAGTGCTTGGGATGAAGGATGAGATATTGAACACGCTGAAAAAAATATACAGTAAAAAGATCAGTACCGTCAAAATACGTATTCACGGCGATTATCATTTGGGCCAGGTACTATTTACCGGGAAGGATTTCATGATCCTTGATTTTGAAGGTGAACCTGCGAGAAGTTATAGTGAACGGCGCTTGAAGTATTCGGCGTTGCGTGATGTGGCCGGGATGATCCGATCGCTGCATTACGCGGCGTACGGAAGCTTATTCCTGGACAACCAGATCAGGGAAGAGGACATCAGCAAGTTGCTGCCGTATGTCGAACAATGGTACCATTATATGAGCGGCTATTTTATGAGGGCATATATGTTCACGGTTAAAAATGCATCAATTGTTCCGCATGAGCCCGGAGACCTGGAAATTTTGCTGCAGACTCACCTGCTTCAAAAAGCCATCTATGAACTGAATTATGAACTTAACAATCGGCCTGATTGGGTTATCGTGCCGCTAAGAGGCATCAAAGCTATTATGAAGAAAAACGAGCTTGCGATAGCCTGACCGGGATCATTGAATACTAAATATAAACTTATGGCAAAGACAGTAGCCGACCAGTTGGTTGAAATGCTGGTAAACGCAGGCATCAAAAGGATTTATGCGATTACCGGTGATAGCCTGAACGAAGTAAATGATGCAGTAAGGCGCAATGGCAAATTGCAATGGATTCATGTACGACACGAGGAGGCGGGCGCTTTTGCGGCCGGTGCGGAAGCGCAATTAAGCGGCCTGGCCTGCTGCGCTGGAAGCAGCGGTCCGGGGCATGTACATCTCGTGAACGGCCTGTATGATGCGCATCGCGCGGAGGCTCCTGTGATTGCCATAGCATCCACCTGTGCGACTACCGAGTTTGGATCGGAATATTTTCAGGAAACTAATACGATCAAATTATTTGATGACTGTAGTCACTACAACCAATTAGCTACTACACCGGCCCAGTTACCGCGAATGCTGCAGGCAGGTATTCAGTTTGCATTAAACAGGAAGGGCGTTTCGGTCATCGGTTTGCCCGGTGACATGACCAAAATGGACGCTGAAGAAATTCTGACATCGACGCAATTTTATAATCCGGTGGCTGAAATAAAACCTTCGGTTAAGGATCTGAACAGACTGGCCGATCTGATAAATCAGCACGACAGAATTACCTTATTTTGCGGCATCGGCGCGGAAAATGCTCATGATGAGGTGGTAGAGCTGTCAAAGCTTTTACACGCGCCCGTGGGATATTCGTTCAGGGGCAAGATGAGCATTCAGTATGACAACCCTAATGAAGTAGGAATGACCGGGTTGTTAGGTTTGCCTTCAGCTTTTCACGCCATGAACGAATCGGAACTACTGATCCTGCTCGGAACCGATTTTCCCTACACGCAATTTATACCCGGGAATTGTAAGATAGCCCAGGTTGATTTAAAACCCGAGCGTATAGGCAGAAGGACCAAAGTCGATCTCGGCCTGCATGGTAGTATTGGTAATACGCTGAAAGCGTTGATGCCATTACTTCAACAAAAAGCCGACGACAGCTTTTTAAAGGCTCAGCTCGAGTTTTATGATGAGGTGAAAAAGCGCATGCAAACTTATGTGGATGATCCCGGTGAAAAGGATGTCATTCACCCCGAGTTTGTAGCCAGGTCGATCGATGAGATCGCAGCAGATGACGCCATTTTTACGGTTGATACCGGGATGTCTTGCGTATGGGGAGCGCGCTATATTAATGCCACAGGGAAACGCAAAATGCTGGGTTCGTTCAATCATGGTTCTATGGCCAATGCTATGCCGCAGGCGATAGGTGCGGCATTGGCTTGCCCTGGCAGGCAGATCATTGCCCTATGTGGTGATGGCGGCTTATCAATGCTACTCGGTGATCTGGCCACCATAACGCAATACAAACTGCCTGTAAAAGTGATCGTTTTTAATAATCGGGCATTGGGTATGGTGAAATTGGAAATGGAAGTAGCTGGCATGCCTGACTGGCAAACTGATATGTACGACCCTGACTTTGCAAAAGTAGCTGAGGCTATGGGTATGAAAGGCATTACAGTTAGAGAACCGTCAGAAGTAAAACAAGCATTGAAACAAGCATTTTCCGAACCCGGCTCCGTGCTTGTCAATATCTTTACCGATCCAAACGCCCTGGCTATGCCGCCAAAGATCGAGTTTGACCAGGTAAAAGGAATGGTTTTATCCATGTCGAAACTGGTATTAAATGGGCGTATGGATGAAGTGCTGGATACTTTTAAAGCCAATTACAAGCATTTGAAAGAGGTGCTGTAATCCGCAAGTGCTCTTTATGTTTTTAAAAAACAATGCAGCAGTTGAATGATTTAAATACAATTAAGTATTAAGGTTATGGCAAGTGAAAATAAAACCACAGAAGAAAATAAACAGGAGTCATCGCGACGGAAAGCCCAATGGATACCGGTTGGAAGATGATGATAACCTGGAAGAAAAGGATTTGAAAAGGACTTTCTTGTTTGGCGATGCAGAAATGAAAAGCACCAATGATCCGGGAATGGGAGCGCAGAATTTTGGCAAAAATAATGTCACCCCGGCAGGTAATGATCAGGGCAACTGTATCATTTTACCACTGAGACCTTTAAAAAATTCGCATTGATCAGTGTTCTGTCTGCCGCCTTGCTTATATTCTGACGGCTGAACAGACTTTCGAGCTCTTGTTGCAGTTCCTGGCTTTTATTATTTTTTTTGGCTGCTTCAAACGCATTCATGGTGGGCCCGTAGTAATTTCTGAACACTTCAACCAGCTTAGCAGGCTTATAAGGCGCATCAAAAGCAAACGTTTCCTTTGTGAAGGAAATATTTTCTTTCCGGATGCCCGCTTCCGTAAAACGTTCGGCCACATTGGCTTCAACGCCCCACAGCATCGGGCTGATAAAGCCTTCGGGCGGCGGTGGTGTATAGGCTGAAGAGATCTTAAGTATTTGTGCCACCAGGGTAGGGTCCCCGGGTATCCAGTTACCCATGATAATCTTGCCGCCCGGCCGTGTTACACGCACCATTTCCCCGGCCACGTCAAAAGGCTTGGGTGCAAACATGGCGCCGAATATGCTGACCACCATATCAAATGAGTCGTCCTTTAGGTCAGTAAGACCAGTAGCATCCCCTTGCTGAAAGATGCAATTCGTCAACCCTTCCTTGTTAGCCCTGGCATTGCCGGCTTTCACCAGGTTCTCTGCTATGTCAACGCCCAATACCTGTGCGCCGAGCCGCGCTTCCGGAATGGCAGTTGTGCCGTCGCCGCAGCCCAGGTCAAGGACCCGGAGGCCTTTGCTGATTCCCAGTTTGCTGACCAGTTGTTCACCACTGCCCCGCATGGTGGCAGCAATTTGTGTGAAGTCACCTTTTTCCCATAGTGCTTGATTTGGATTCATATGAATAATAGTTAAAAATGTAAATACTGATTTGGTTTGTTTGTTATCCGTATCAAAATTAGTGGTGTTGTTACAAATCAATTTGTCTAAAAAGTCCAGATAACTGTCTTTAAAGTCCAAAAATGCATAACTTCATGTTTTTGTGCATTTATGAGGAATCTATACGAAAGTGTGCTGCAGTACCCAAATTATCACCGGCAGTTTAGCTGTAACGATTCACTGATCACTGCTTTTAGCTGCCCGGCCGAAACGCGCCTGATGAAAAACAAATTTTCAGCGCTGTGGACACAATACAATTATCTCTTTTATGTGGTGGAAGGCAGGAAAATATGGCATACATCCGAGGGTTCTTACGACATCGGAACGGGCAGCTGTGTCTTTGTCCGGAAAGGGGCATTTGTGCTCGAACAATTTTTCGATGTTGGTTTTTGCCTAGTCTTATTTTTCATTCCGGATGATTTTATTTGTCAAACGCTTGGCAAAAAATTCAATCCACCGGTCCGGGAAAAAAATCACAAGCAGGTGATCACTTTAAACTCCAGCGAAACGCTGGCGGCTTTTTTCCTGTCGATGGCATCCTACTTCAGCGAGGCCAGGGAACCGGCGCAGTCCTTACTGGAGCTTAAGTTTAAGGAACTGATTCTGACTATAGCGGATAATCCCGTCAATGCTGAGCTGCTGTCTTACTTTTGTACGCTTGTAAATGAGCCGGGCACGGTTGCACTGGAAAGGATCATGACCGACAATTACCGTTATAATCTTAAACTGGAGCAGTTTGCTCAATTAAGCAATCGCAGCCTTTCGGCATTTAAAAGAGATTTTCAAGCGATATTTCATTCCACTCCGGGCAAATGGCTGTCTGAAAAGCGTTTATTATATGCAAAAAGCGTGTTGACCAACAACAGGAAAAAAGCGATCAGTGACATTGCTTTTGAAAGCGGCTTTGAAACACTTGCCCATTTCAGCCGGTCATTTAAAAAGCGGTTCGGGGTGACTCCGTCAGCGATACAAAGTGGCGGGAAGTAAGCCTGGTCATCATCTAAAATTCCGACTCTTCGGAAACACCCTTTTTCCGTGATCATCTAGTGGTTCATCCTCAAAGTACGCCTCGGCGTAAGGGTCGATCTTTTGGGCGGTCTGGGAGTTTTTGAGTTGTTTGGCGCGGTCGGCGGCGGTCGGGCTGAGCAGCGTCAGCAGTCGTGAATAGTCGTAGCATTTTGTGACGATGATGTGGGTGACGCTGGCTTCTTGTTGTATGCGCCCTTCTACGCAGAGGATATTGGAGGACAGGATCTCCTTGCGGTATTTCTGGAAGTTTTGTTTGAAGACGACCAGGTTGCAGGTATCTTCTTCGTCTTCAAGCGTGATAAAGCATACGCCTTTGGCGGTGCCTGGGCGCTGGCAGAACAGCATGATGCCGGCGAGACGGACGTAAGATCCGTGTTTGGCTTGTTTGATTTGGGTGGTTGTCAGCGTGCGCAGTTTTTGCAGGCTGGCGCGCAGGAAGCTCATGGGGTGCGCTTTGATGGACAGGCCGGTGCTGGCATAATCTTGTAGCACGTGCTCTGAGGGGTTCATGAAGGGAAGTTGTAACTGGGCTTCAAATGCACTGTTGGAGGCCTGGCCCGCAAACAGGCCTATCGGTCTGTCTTTGAGGGCTTCGGCTTCCCATAAGGCCTGGCGGCGGTCGAGGCCGATGGAGCGCATGGCGTCAGCATTGGCCAGCAGCACGATACCGGCTTGAGAGACGCCGGCTTCGGTTAACTGCTGGATATAGGTATAGGGTTTGTCGCGCCCGGCCAGTAAAAAGTGGACGTCTTCTTCACGTAAGCCTTTGATTTGTCGAAGACCGAGGCGTAAAGGGCAAAAAGCGGCTATTCGTTCTTCCAGCGTATAATCCCAATCAGAATCGTTGATGTCAATGGGCAGCACCTTTACGCCATGCTTATGGGCATCACGAACTAACTGGCCCGGCTGGTAAAAGCCCATGGGCTGGCTGTTGAGGATACAGGCAGCAAAAGCATCGGGGAAATAGCGTTTCAGGTAGCAGGAGACATACACCAGGTGGGCGAAGGCGATGGCATGACTTTCGGGGAAGCCATAGCTGCCAAAACCTTCGAGTTGTTTAAAGATGTTTTCGGCAAATTCCCGGGTATAACCCCGGGCGATCATGCCATTGATCAGTTTATGCTCGAACTTACTGACCAGGCCGTTAAATTTGAAGGTGGCCATGCTGCGCCTCAACAGGTCAGCTTCAGCGGGGCTGAAGCCCGCGGCCACGATGGCGATCTCCATAGCCTGCTCCTGGAAAAGCGGGATCCCAAGTGTGCGTTGCAGGATCTTCTTGATTTCCTCAGACGGGTAAGTCACGGCTTCTTTGCCCATCCTGCGGCGGAGGTATGGGTGCACCATGTTCCCCTGTATTGGGCCCGGACGGACAAGCGCCACCTGGATGGCGAGGTCATAGAAGTTCTCGGCGCGGAACTGGGGCGACATGACCATTTGTGCGCGGCTCTCTACCTGGAAGGTGCCCATGGTATCAGCGGTGGTGACCATTTTGAACACTTCCGGGTCATCCTGTGGGATATTGGCCAGGGTAAGTGTCCGGCCGTAATGCTTTTTCACAAGGTCGAAGCCTTTGCGGATGGCGGTCAGCATGCCGAGCGATAGCAGGTCGACCTTCATAAAACCGAGCGCATCGATATCGTCCTTGTTCCATTCGATATTGGTGCGGTCGATCATGCGGGCATGGAAGATCGGGCACAGGTCGCTGAGTTTACCCTGCGTGATGACGAAGCCGCCCGTATGCTGGCCGAGCTGGCGCGGGAAACCGATGAGCTGGCCGGTCAGCTGGATGACTTTACGCAGGATCGGATCTTTCGGGTTCAGGCCGAGTTTCAGCAAACTTTCTTCGTCGATATGTTCGTCCAGTAGTTCGCCGAATTTTTCGGAGAGCTTGGTGATGGTATCTTCCTTCAGGCCCATGACCCGGCCGATGTCGCGGATTGCGCCTTTGCTTTGCAGCACGGTTACGGTGGGCAGGATGGCGGCATGGTCCCGGCCAAAACGGTTGAAGACGTATTGCATGACCTCTTCGCGGCGCTCGTGTTCGAAGTCGACATCGATATCGGGTGGCTCCGGGCGGGCGTCGGACATAAAGCGCGAGAACAGGAGTTTGTATTTGACGGGGTCGACCGGGGTGATACCGAGGCAATAGCACATGGCGGAATTGGCGGCCGATCCCCTGCCCTGGCAAAGGATGCCCTGCCCCCTCGCCCAGGCCACATAGTCATGGACGGTCAGGAAGTATTTCGCATAGTCCCTCCTTTTGACAAAATCAAGTTCAAAGTTGAGCAGCTTGACCAGCTTGGGCGGCAAGTCGTTGCCATAAAATGTCTTTGCGCCCTCAAAGGTCAGTTGCCGGAGGTAAGCATCGGGTGTCAGGCCTTTTGGGCACAGCTCATCGGGATAATCATAACGTAAAGTCTTTAAATCGAAATTGCAGGCATCGACAATCGTTTGAACATTCTTGATCGCGGATTGATAAGATGCAAACAAGCGCTCCATTTCGGCAGTGGGCTTCAGAAATCGTTCTTTATTTTGGTGCAGCTTATAGCCTGCATTGAAGATCGTGCATTTCTCGCGGACACAGGTCAACGCGTCCTGCAGTTCCCGGCGTTCGGGGCTATGGTAATGCACATCGTTAGTGGCAACGAGCGGTATATCGAGTTCTGCTAAGAGAAACAGGCGCTTAGCATCCTGGCCGGTGTAATAGCGGGTGAGCGCAAGATAGAGTTGGCTTATATTTTGGACGTATTCTGCAACAGAATGGGTAAAAGGCGTAGCCAGTTCAAATTCTTCTGTGATCTCATCCGGCGGAACGATGACGAAGATGCTGCCTTGCTGGTATGCATAAACGTCCTTTTTATAGAGATAGCATTTCTCTTTTTCCGCACGGAGGTTACCAATAGTTAGCAGGTTGGATAGCCGGGAG
>Ga0206934_1102_pt1 | contig 24666 bp, 18 predicted proteins | sample Alteio_BWOrgHeat_16_FD_152932 | JGI IMG/M metagenome (GOLD analysis project Ga0206934, IMG submission 152932) | Enriched cells from forest soil in Barre Woods Harvard Forest LTER site, Petersham, Massachusetts, United States -... | ecosystem: Environmental > Terrestrial > Soil > Temperate forest >...
TTAAAGCCCGTTGATCAAGAGGTACAATGTGTGGCGATCTAAAGTACAGTTTCAACGTAAGCTTAATTAATAGAAAAACTCAAATTTATCCAACGATATCACTTGCATCCATAACTTCAATTTTAAATTGTCTTATAATATGACTTCTTTTACTCTGGTGAAAATCCTCATTATCGTGGGAAATGAGAGTCTTGGAAATGGAATTATAAGTAACTTTTAAAAACGTCTTATCTCGAGGTTTTAAATGAGAAATACACTGGTTAATCTTCTTGGATATGTTTACGGGCACACTTCTCGAGCATTCCTTGAATCTCTTACCAGCCAACATGGTTACCACAAATGTGTACCCAAGCATACCATTTTTTAAGTGATTTCTATATTCGGAGCCAATAAAACTTCTATTTGTATCGTCCCAAACAAATCCATCATCAATACAAATTACTTCACTTGATGCTAACAGATAGTCGATTAAATTAATCGAGTGTCTTTGTTTCGGAACTTGCCCGTTACTAGCATGTACCAAAACATTAGTGTCAATAACTAGGTCGATTAGCGGCATAATTAATTTTTATTTTTCAGTTGTTCTCTGGCTAAAGAAAATGATTCTCTGAGTGAATCTTCGAAGAAGTCCTTTGGCCATTGATCAGGCCTTATATGGCCGTCTTTTTCTACATTGATTGATCTGATAATTGATGAATGAGCATTCTTTTCCACAAAATATATCGCAACATCCTCTGAAGAAATTGTCTTATTGGCAATTAATTTTCTTAATCTCAATAATAAATGCTCACTATGTGTTTCAACAATAATTCTTTGATCTTGCTTTGCCATGAAAGCAAACAAATCAGCCAATTCACATTGAAGTCTTGGATTCAAATGAATTTCTGGCTGCTCAGCTATCGTTAAACTCCCTTTTGGTGAGCAAAGAGCTTGGACTATCAAAGGAAGTAGCTGAGACGCTCCAAATCCAGCATTTGCAATGCTGGTGTAGAGCTCTGAATTATTCTCTCTAAATCTAATCGAATAAGAATTGCCATAAAGTTTTTTAAGTTCTAGCCAATCTCCGAAACCAAATTTCTTAATCCATAAATCCATTCTCTTATTGCGTTTCGTAAAATGTCTCTTTAAAAGGTTGGCCATATTTTCACCTTTTGATCCAACAGTGTTATATATTTCATTACTTACTTCATAAACTCTGTGAGGGTTCTCCCGAATTGGTCCTATATAACTTAGCTCGCCAACGTATTGCCTTACTCGTGAATAATTGAATGAAAGTATGTCTAATAGATTAGTAAATTCCTTTGAAAATCCTTTCCGCTTCTTCATTTTACCTTCCTCCCTTTGCTTAAAAAGGTTCAATAAAAATGAGTCCGCACTAAACAAAAAATTAATTGGGCTATTAGGTGTTATAGAATTAATTGCGCTGATCTCTTCGGGTCTCATTTTACTTAAATCAACAGCACCCTTCATTGAATATTTTTTGTTTTTCTTCAAAAACAAACGAAAAAATTCACGATAGTAAGTATCATATATAGACTCACTTTTAACAATTAGTTCACCATCTTCTTCATTCACACCAATTGTTACTTCAAACGCTCCCGGAGGATCTGATCCCATCTCATCAAGTTCCTCATCTGTTTCATGAATATGATATCTCATTGCAAGGGATATATTTTTAGATAAGTCGTAGTTATTAATCAGTTCTTGAATGCTGCCACCATCATAAACTTGACCTTTTGAAATAATTGGCGAGTATGCATCTCTAGAAGTAAGAGTTTGGTTCATTAAAAGGAAAGGAGCCAAAAAACTTGTCTTACCTGAATTGTTTGGCCCTAGTAAAATTGTAATGGGTTTAATTTTGATCCATTGTGTGTCTTTAAATCCCTTAAAATTTTTCCATCTCACTTCGTAGTAGTTCAAATGCTTGTCCATTGTATATCAGTTATTGTTTTGTTCGAAATTACTTCCAACAATTAGATAATCCACAAATAAAAGTGTTATTCATTTTTTTTACCCAAAATAACTGGCCATGACCACCCTTCATAATCACAACCGATTCATTTCCATTTTGCTGAAGGGAAAAATCTGTCTATCATACCAACTATTAATTATCTGGTTTTCAGAATAAATGCCTCCTGATGTATAGTAGAAACTCCCATCTCCACCTTCCAAAAGCTACGAATCGCAACCAAAAGAAGCTTTCAATCCAGAAAGGTGGCTATTAGCTCCGTCTAGTCTACCAGATATCCGATCCGTCAAAACCTTCTAATGGTCTGTCGAGAAGTCATAATTGCCTGCTAGGCATGTCACCGATTGATCGAGGAGTTATAATGATCTGCTAAGTAATTCTAATGTTCTGTCGCGAAGTGTTAATGACCTTTCGCGAGATGTTAACGATCAGTCGATAAGTTATAATCATTTGTCAAATCTTTCTATTATTCTGCAAAGAAGTGTTAATGGTCGGCTCAGACATTATACTGACCTGTCAGATCAGCATAATGGTTTAGTAAGAAGTTCTGATGATATATCAAGTCATCTTAATCATTGATGCGATCATGTCTCAGAATTACTTTGATAATACTTTCTATTAATCTAATAAGTCAATTGGCATGCCTGATCATTGGCATATTTCTGCTTTCAAAAAGCATTGTAGCATTGCACTTTTTAAAATCAAAATCATACTAAAATCAAAAAATTATGAAAGTAATTGTCGTTCTGAACTTAAGTGCCACAAACAATGCGGGGGTACTCGCGGACTCGGTCCTTTATACCACGGCCATGACTGGCAACGCCTTCTTTGCCGCTGCCGATGTTGTAGCCCAGATAGCGGCGACCGTCACCGCTACCACCAACTTGCGCAATGCAATGGGTGCGCCTACGTCTGATGTAAAAACAGACAACATTAAAATTGCCCGCGAAACACTGGAACGCGTGATGAAAGCGCTGGCCGCCAAAGTTGAGAACATAGCCAACAGTCCTACCCTGCCAGACGACCAACGGGTAAGTGTAGTACACTCAGCGAGCATGCAGGTAAAAGGAAAAGCCTCTTCTCAGAAACAGGTATTTGCAGTAACGCAAGGTGATGTAGCCGGAAGTGTTTTCTTAACTGCGGCTGCAGGAGCCAAAGCACACGAGTGGCAATACACTGCCGATGTCATAGACTATACCGGCCGCACTGCGGCACAAACTACTACTACCGGCCGCACCGCCATCACAGGTCTCACCAGTGGAAACAAATATGCATTCTTTCATAAAGCTATTACGTCTGGTGCAGTCAACAATTGGGAAGGGCCACTGTTTCTAAAAGTGAATTAAGATTTTTTGGTTAGTAGTTGTTTATTAGAGAGAGGGAGCGTAAAGCTCCTTTTTTTGTTTAATTAAGCACTTCAAAAATCTTTATTCGTTATTCTTCATTCTTAAATCGAATTATCGGTAGCAATTAATTAAGAATTAAGAATGCAGATTTTAGATTTTTGAAGTGTCCTGTAGAACTCAATCTTCTATTGGGAGATACAGGATCGCACACAAACCCATCACGCATGCCGTCCGGTATGACAGGAAGATAAATAGAGATCTACCTTTCTCTCCCACTTCAAAAATCTTTATTCGTTATTCTTTATTCTTAAATCGAATTATCGGTAGCAAATGAATTAAGAATTAAGAATGCAGATTTTAGATTTTTGAAGTGTCCTGTAGAACTCAATCTTCTATTGGGAGATACCGGATCGCACACAAACCCATCACGCATGCCGTCCGGTATGACGGGAAGATAAATAGAGTCCTTCGATAGGGCTGAATTCTCTCCCAGCGCTGTCATACCGGACGGACTGTGTGAATGCATGTGGGTGATCCGGTATCTCCTTGCGCGAAGATCTACCCTTCTCTCCCACTTCAAAAATCGTTATTCTTCATTCTTCATTCTTAAATCGAATTATCGGTAGCAATTAATTAAGAATTAAGAATTAAGAATGCAGATTTTAGATTTTTGAAGTGTCCTGTAGAACTCAATCTTCTACCTGATCTACCTCTCAACCACATAGTGCAATGCCACCTCACCGTTGACAAATGATTTCGTTGCGGTGAGCTTCAATGTTATTTTATCGGGCAACGCTGTAAACAACGCAATACCTTTTCCGAAGATCGCAGGGTTAATAAAGACCCAATACTCATCGATCAAATTATGCTTCATCAACTCCTGAACAACACTTGGGCTTCCAAAGATTATGATGTCTTTACCTGCCTGGCCTTTGATCTTAGTTACCTCACCGGCTATGTCATTACTGATAACCTGTGTCTTGGTTAATAGATCAGGCTTTAATGATTTGGATACAACAAACTTTTGCACACTATTATACCAGGTAGAATAAGCAAGCGTACCCTTGGTTGCATCGGGAAGCTTGTATGCAGTAGCCCAGTAGCTATTCATCATTTGATGTGAACTTCGTCCGAATAGCGCTGTGTCTCCGCTACTTGATAGTTCAGTCACGAACTGCAAATTCTCTTCACTGGCAACAAAGCCATCCAGCTCACCCTTTGTTCCCGCTACAAAACCATCGAGCGATGTGTGTACAATCAAAACCAGTTTTCTCATCTCTAAATCATTTTTGTTTCCTTGCCAGTTCTAATGCCTGGGTTGTGGTATAATACTTTGCAAGCATGTTGGGCACTTCCCATGCAGGCATGTTCCTCATTTCAAGATACTCCAAAAACTTTTGAGTCACTCGTGCAAAGTGCGCTTCGTGGCCCTCCTTGTATTGATCGGGAATAATAACTTGCCAGCCTTCGGCTGTTCTTTTAAAATCAATGCCCGGGTATTTCACCTGCATTTTTTCTAATTCATCAAACAAAGCCGTTTCCGTTTCATTGCGTATTGGCCGCTCTATATAAAGTGTTGGCTCATATTTCTGTTCGGCACCTTGTCTGATAACCAGGTTCCCCTTTGATCCTCTGAGGATAGAGTAATGCGTGTCGCCTCCTTCTGCCGCTTTGTAATTCCACACCACGGATACTTTGGCATGAACTCCTTTCAATTTATAGTTTATCTCTCCATTGCAGAAAACAGAAAGGATGTCGTCATGTTTTACCGACTGCTTTAGATACGCAGGGAAATCCTTCAGTTGTGTTATCGACTGAAATTCGGATAGTGTGATGTCGGTTGCCCACCGTCTCGCACTTATAAGTTCCACATCTTTTTCATAGTCGATGCTTTGCTCAGGAAAGCACTCCCACTGCACAAGGTCAACTAAGTGAGTAGTCACATCCACGATCCCCTCTCCTTCCTGTGTCACATCCATAAACCACGGTGGCCGCTGAAGTACACTGCCCGTCACATACTTATAAAAGTAGTGAACGCTATTCTGTTCTACGGCCGGCTTATCAGGTGTCCCTTTTTCCAGAGTGCCGAATATTTCGGGTATCATCGAAAGCTCTCGCTGCAGAATTGTTGTGATCTCAAACCGCTCGGTCATGATATCATACAAGAGAAGGTCATTCGTGTTTGCAATTGCAAATGCATGCTTCAATAATTGGAAGTCAGCGCTGTTAATAGCCATCGGCTTATCGGCAAGCACGTGGAAGCCCGCAGCTATTGATTCGTTGATATACTCCGTTTTCTTCTGATTGTTTCCGGCAAGGACGGCAACGTTACCGGCTTTCTCATCCAACATCTTTTTAAAGAAATCATCACCGGTGTACACTTCTTCTCTCCAGTGTGTCGGGTCTTCTTTTCTCGAATTGAAACTCGTGACTCTGTTAAGGTGCAATTGCAGATCTGGTCCGGCCGGTGCATAGACATGAACCGTTGAGTCTACATTCTCATACATCGACTTTTGAACTAACGCTGCATGAAAATGACCGGGATCGAGTGTGACCAATCGTACCTGTTCTGGTTTCACTTCCTTAAGGGGCTTATTCTGACAAGACATGCAAAGAAATAAGACAACAACAATAACGATTGCCCCGCGCATGTTTCTATTCAAACTGAAAAGCAAAATAGACACACTGACCTTTGCCGTCATTTCGAATAGCGTGCGAAACATTTGACCCGAGATAGTACACATCGCCCCTGCCTCCCTTATAAAACTTGTCGCCAATTTGCATTTCCGTTTTGTTATCGATAATCAAAACAATCTCTTCGGCCTGATGCCGATGAGGCTCATGACTTTTGATTCCTTCTTTAAGTATAGTCACGTGCATCTCCAATCGTTTGCACATCACCGTAGGTCGTTCAAGGTAGTTGCGAATGCCTCCGCGCTCATGAGGGTTAAACTCGACCTTGTTCCTTTCAATTACTACCGATCCTCCGGCAATCTCTCCTCGCGCTACATTCATTGGTAACTTCGAGCGGCTCTTCATTAAATGGAAACTACACGAATCTTTAGCTGCATTTTGTATTGAGTATTTCTGGCCCGGCATTAACAAGGCAATGCTTCCCGAACTGAGCGACCAACTTGATTCTTTCAGGTTGATAGTAAGCAATCCAGACTTTACAAGCAACAGATGCTCTTCGTTGTCGGGAACTTGCAGTGCGGTTTTCTCATCTGATGACAGGAGAGTATTAGCCGTCATTTGCAAAAATTCCATATCACGCGTGCTTCCTTCAAAAAGCACTGATGAGAATATATTTTGATGTATCTCTTGTGCCGGTCTTTTCCACAAATACATTCCAGAGGAGACAGAGTCGAGTTGCGCAAACGCTAAAGCAGGAATGAAGCAGGCAATAGCAACTGCCAGGGTTCTCCGGTTCATCGCTTTTATCCAACAAGGTAAGGTGCGCGCTGTGCACGAGCCAATAATCTATTGGCTTCGTCATCATTGGTAAACTTCTCCTTGGAAGGATCCCAGTAAACTTTTCTCTTTACTTTCATCACCGCATGATGAACGAGGCATGCTGAGCAAGAGCGGTGAGCTACCTCTACCGGAGCGATAGGTTGTTTATTCTCCTGAATGCTTTCAAGCCAGTTGCCATGATGATCTGTGCTTATAGGCAAATGAATTTCGTTCTTGCCTATCTCTGACTTTATTATTTTCAAATCACTTGCATCCAGTGGCTTCACCCCTTGTGCGTCGGGCACGGGATCGCTGGCTGTTGCCTGATAGGCGCCACGTGTTACAAATATCCATCCTTCGGTGCCTTCAAACTTAACTCCGTTGGGCAACTCATTACTTACTATCATCTTCACTCCATTGGCATACATCGCCTCTGTTCTGAAGATTCCATGTACATCCCACAATCCTTTGGTGGGAAACTCAGCTTTACCCCAAACTTCAATCGGGCCTGTGTGTTCAGTGTCCATCGCCCAATGAGCTGAGTCGATATGATGCGACCCCCAGCCTGTGATCATGCCCGAACCGAATTGTTCGCAGCGTAGCCAGCCCGGCCTGTTATAATCCGCCTGCGGATGTACGCGCTTCTCAGTATAATAAACACTGGGAGTTGATCCGAGCCACATATCATAGTTAAGGTTCTTTGGAATCGGCATTTCCGGTTCTTCATCACCTGAAGGATCGCCGGGCAACCCGACAGAGACTGTTTTGAGTTGACCAATTCGTCCGTTGCGAACCAACTCTGCTGCATACCTGAATTGCGTTGACGATCGCTGCTGACTTCCTATCTGAAATATCACTCCGCTTTTCTGTACCACATCACTTACTGTCCGGCCTTCGGATATAGTAAGCGATGCAGGCTTTTGCATATAAATGTGCTTGCCTGCTCTTGCTGCCGCCACTGCAATCATGGCATGCGAATGATCGGGTGTACTTATAATGACTGCATCGATATCTTTATTCCTTAATAGTTCACGATAGTCGTGATATACTGTGACGCCATCGTAAGGCTTGCTATTCTTTTTTGAATAATATTCATTCACCAACTGCTTCCCTTCTTCAGCTCGCTTGGTATCCAAATCACAGACAGCCATAATATTTGCCTGATCAAACTTCCAAACACCCGGCAAATCGTGAACACGCGAAATCCTTCCATTGCCGATGGCCGCAACATTGATACGCTTACTTGGTGCATATTTGCCAAACACACTCGCAGGTACAATCGATGGGAAACCGCCCAACGCAAATGTTGTGAGGGCGGCCGCCTTTGCAGATGACTGAAGAAACTTCCTTCTCGAAATCGTAGAACCGTTTTCAGTTTTCATAAAATCAGTAGTTAAAATTATTAATCACTTCAATTATTTCTTAATCACAACCTTCGCCGGTGAGGCAAAGTAATTCCATGCGCTTTCAATCTTCTCTTTGGTGAAATGTCCGTTGAAGACAACAAATCTGTAGTTAAGTGTATAGGTCTTTCCTGGTTCAAGCAGCCAGTCTTTGTTTTTGGTTGGAGCGAACATGGCAAACATCTCACCGTTGTTTGAGTTATCGGGCCAGATACGCAATGGCTCAGGATGATTATAGTTAGATGGATTTGACATCATCGAAAGGCCTCCGTAATCTTTATCTAAAGTTCCCTGTACCATAAACCACCGGGCATTTGTTCCATCGGCATCTTTGCGAGTCTTGCCTTCTGAGGTGAGCACTTCGCAATTGTCTTTATTCCATTTCTCTGTAGCGCGCCAGCCCAGTCCGGCATAACGATATTCTAAAATCTTAAACGGGCTGTTGCTCGCACACTTCAATTCAATGGTAATATCTAAGATATAGTAATCCTCGCTATTCTCAGGCTTGAATACACGAACGGTTTGTAATTCATTCAACGCTACTTTTTCGGTGTCGTTCTTTTTAAAAACCACGTGTTCGTGAAGAGCGGTGAATTCAGAATAGACCGGGCCGCTACTAATAGAAACGAACTCACCGAAACGTACAGTGCCCTTTTTACCTTTAAGATTCCAGAAATCGACTGTGTCTCCTTCAAACAAAACATGAGTCCATGGATTCCAGATTCCATAGTGATGATAGTGGTCGGGCGCCTGAATGCGTGTGAGTTCCTGACCATGCGGTGTCCAGAGGGGATGAATAAAAGCGCTTCTTTTAAATGCAGAGTCAACGCCAGCTGGTGGATAGACTGTCTTGTACATATAGCGCAATAGATTCTTGTTCGCTACATGAATGGTAAGCGCTCCATCATTCTTTGTTGCTTCGATTCTCTCCGCTGATGAAGGATTTCCTTTCATCAATTCGAAAACAAGTTTTTTACTTTCTGATTTTACCAGCCAGTGCAACATGCGCTGTTTATCTTGGCTGACTTGAAATGGAATGGGTGTTCTTTTGTTTCCATCAACAGCTACCAAGGTCAAAAGTAAATCCGGAACAGAAGTGATTTCACTAAGACTTACACTGACAGGAACTTTCATCCCATTAGTTTCGGCAGGAAGCTCAACTTCAAGAGTAGCTATCTTCTGGGCGTAACTCATTGCAGAAATCACACAACAGGAAATTAACAAAGACAATCTGGCCATGACGTAACCTCAAATATTGACAAGCCTTGTACTATTTATATACATCGTCATTATTCTCATACCTGAACCAATCGTAATAAGCCATGCTAGCACTTGCCTTGCCCTGTGAAGTCGTATATAGAGCATAAATGCATCCTACAAAACCTCCGGCTACTTTGGTGCTTAAAAACTTTGCATCCACATTATCTTTCAGCGTAATCCACTCGTCTTTTTTTAATGCAAATAGAAATGAATAAGTTCCTCCTTTAGCTTCAACCTTCAACTGTAACTCTTTGTTAGTGTCTGCAGGTAGGTTTTGCGAAGCAATCAATTCCATTTGAGAATTGGTACTGGCATCAGTAGTAGACTTATATAGTTGAATTATTGGCTTATTGTCGTCAATTGACTTACACAAGAAATAAAAATGAGTTTCGTTTTGAAACACCAGTAATCCTGCCTTTTCATTATTTGATTGTGGAGCAAATTCGATCGATGTGCTGGCCGATCCTTTTAAGTGTTGTTGACGATGCCCTACAAAGCTCGGGTTTGTTTTTTCACTGCAAGTCTGCGGCCGTGTGCGTATACTTAAATACCCTTTGCGTTCAGATAAGCTGTACCATTTTTCAGACGGAGTTCTTAGTAACATCCATTGGTAGTCAAGTTTATCGCTATCAAAATTATCGGTGAGAATAAAATTCCCGCTATACTTAATGTCCTGCTGGTTGCTTACCGACGAAACAGGAACGGGGTAACGATATTGAACTTCGGTATGATCTGGATTAATGACAGGCCAGCCATCGCTCCACTTCACCGGAGCCAGAAAAGTTTCTCTGCCTATGTTATAATAATCTTCTGTATAAGGCCTACAGCCAAGGAATACCGCCCACCAATCTCCAGATTCAGTCTCAACAAAGTCAGCATGACCAGTTGATGTGATCGGGTTCTTGCGCGACGGATCTAAATGTCGTTGGGTAAGGATCGGGTTCTTTTCAAAAGAGATATACGGCCCAAGTACATGGTTGCTTCGAAATACAACCTCCGAATGGTTATAAGCCGTTCCGCCTTCGGCTGCAATCAAATAATAGAAGTTGTCCTTTTTAAAGATATGCGGGCTCTCTATCCACACTGGTTTTTTGGCAATGTCTGTTCCTCCATTAATAAGCGTTCTCTCCTCCCCGATTACTTTCATGCCGGCTATGTCAAACTCGCGAATTCGAATCGTACGGTGGCCATCATATTGAGGCTTGTTGTCGGGAGCTACACTATTATATATAAAGTAGGCTTTGTTATGGTCATCAAACAACAATGATGGGTCAATGCCGTTCACTTCCGGAATCCAATAAGGCTCAGACCACGGGCCTTCAGGGTTTGTTGCTGTTATAACGAAATTCCCTCCGGTATCAATCAAAGTGCAAGTGATATAAAAGGTTCCTTTGTTAAATCGAATAGCTGGCGCAAAGAGCCCTCGTGAAACTCCTGCGCCTTCCAGCTTTAGTTGGCTCGGCCTGTCCAATACATTGCCAATTTGTTTCCAGTTTACAAGATCGTTGCTTTTGAAAATAGCTATGCCAGGGAAATACGCGAACGTTGAGGTCACCAGATAGTAATCGTGGCCTACCCGGCAAATGCTTGGGTCTGGATAGAAGCCTGCTAAAATCGGATTAGTAAACTGCTTTGACGACTGACTGTTACAATCAACGCAAACGAATAGAAGTATGAATAGAAACCAAAAATATTTCATAAAGCATCATCAATCATTCGAGACTACTCTCGAGTGAGCAATCTATTATTTCATTGAAAGAACTACTTGCTGAGCAGGCGCAGCACCTAGTGCTTCACTACGGCTTCCCGGAAGAGATCCTCCGACAGAGATTTTGAAATTCCCCGATTCCAGTACTGACTCCCCTTTCTCGTTAACGAGTGTGAGCATTTCAGGTGTGATTGTAAACTTGACTGTCTCCGAAGCTGATGGTTTAAGCTTCATTCTTTTGAAACCCTTCAACGAATAAAGAGGTGTGCGTACAGTTGTGGTGGTATTGGTGATATACAATTGCGCAACTTCTTCGCCTTCTGCATGCCCGGCATTGGTAAGTGTCACTTCTACATCCACCGATTGTCCTTTCTTTATAGAAGATGTTGAAAGTTTGATTCCCGAATAAGTAAACTTGGCGTAACTCAATCCAAAACCAAATGGATACAACGGCTCCTCTTTCATATACCGGTATGTTCTTCCAATCATAGAGTAGTCTTCGTACGGTGGCAATTGACTCAATGACTTAGGGAATGTAATCGGAAGCCTCCCAGACGGAGATGCCTTACCAAAAATAACATCAGCGACTGCATTTCCGCCTTCTTCGCCACCATACCAAACCAACAAAACTGCATCCGCCAGTTCATGAACTTCTGCAAGATTCATCGGGCTGCCACCGGTAACAACCGCAATGATCGGCTTGGTATTACCCTGCCTTAGCTTCTTCAAAAATTCAACTTGATTCTTCGGTATATTATAGTCCAACCGATCGCCAAAGGAAGGCGATGCAATCGACTCTCCTTCTTCGCCTTCAAGCAATCCGGTGATACCCATTACAACAATAGTAGCATCACTTATTTTAGCCGTTGACGTTGTCCAATCGATTGGATTCATGTTTTCTCTGTCAAGCAAAGTTCCAGGCCGGTATTCCATCTGACTGCCAGTCTCAATCGCTCCCGAAATTCCTTCGAGCACCGTAACGATCCTTGGATTGACACCATAGTAATTTCCAATCATGGCATCTACACTTGCAGCGTTCGGGCCGGTAATAAAATACTTAGAGAGGTTATTCTTCAACGGCAACGCACCATTGTTTTTTAACATGACAATAGACTTCACCGAAGTTTCTCTGGCCAATTGCCGATGAGCATCGCTATTTATTACATCCATTGAAATCGAATTGTAGGGGTTCTTTTCTTTCGGATCAAACATCCCGAGTTTGAACCTGGTACGAAGAAGAATTGCAAGGGCGTCATCAATTTGCTTCTCATCGATGAGGCCTTTTTTAACTGCCTCGATCAGTCCAGGATATTCATCACCGCAGTTCAGACTCACACCACTCTTCACGGCAAGAGCAGCAGCTTCTGCCTGTGTAGCAACAATTTTGTGGCCTTGATAAAAGTCGGCTATCGCCCAGCAATCGCTAAGAATATGACCTTGGAAATTCCACTCCTTGCGAAGCACTTGAGATAAGAGAAAATTATTGGAGCAACAAGGTTCACCATTAGTACGATTATAGGCGCACATAACGGCTTCCACATTTGCATTCACCAATGCCTTAAATGCAGGCAGGTAAGTTTCACGCAAATCCTTGGGAGACGCAACTGCATTGAATTCGTGTCTCAGCCTTTCCGGGCCGCTATGAACTGCAAAATGTTTGGCGCATGCCGCTACCTTTAAATAATTGGGATCATTGCCCTGCAGGCCTTTAACAAAAGCCACACCCATTCTTGAAGTGAGATAAGGATCTTCGCCATAGGTTTCTTGTCCCCGGCCCCATCTGGGGTCGCGGAATATATTAATGTTAGGAGTCCAGAACGTCAAGCCTCCATAATGCTGATAATATCCTTTTGCAACGGCTGCGTTATACATCGCTCGTGCTTCATCAGAAATTGAAGACGACACACGAAGGAGTAAATCATCATCGAACGTAGCAGCCATGCCTATGGCTTGAGGAAAAATCGTTGCAATCCCCGAGCGACCAACTCCGTGAAGGCCTTCGCTCCACCAGTTGTAGGCAGGTATATTCAATTCCGGAATCGCCGGGCTTGTGTGCATCATCTGGCCGACTTTCTGCTGCAACGAAAGCTTGTGTATGAGGTCATTCACTCGTACATTCACCGGTTGAGAGGTGTCGCGAAAGAGATCACTTTGTGCAAAGCCGGTGTGACTGTAATACAAGCTTACTATAGCGGCGATAACTAATGGTCGGAACATAACAGATGCGATTAAATTTTCTGACGATAACCTGTTTCCTCAATCGAACTCAGATTTGAGTATTAAATCAACAGTAAAAATAATTATTTTGCAACCGATTGCATAAATTATTTTATATAATGTATTTTATTTGTACTTTTTGGTCACAATTAATCATGCAAACGATTGAATGAATAGCACGAAAGAAGTCACCATTTATGATATAGCAAAGGTTCTTAACATCTCTCCGGCAACGGTCAGCCGGGGGTTAAAGGATCATCCAGGTATTCGAAAAGATACCAAAAAGAAGATACATAATGCAGCCCAAAAAATGGGCTATCAGCAAAACACCTTTGCCAGCAATCTAAGAAGGAAAAACTCAAAAACAATTGGCGTCATCGTTCCACGTCTCGACAGTTATTTTATGTCGAGTGTAATAGCCGGTATGGAAAAAGTAGCCAACGGTGCCGGTTATAATCTCATCATCAGCCAATCACAGGAGTTCGTTAAAAAAGAAATAGCCAGCACTACGACCTTATTTAATAGCCGTGTAGACGGACTCTTGATTTCGTTATCATCCGAAACAAAGAACCTCGATCACTTTGATGCCATCTTTAGAAAAAAAATACCGATCATTTTCTTTGACCGGGTAATCGAGCTTCCCAATTGTACGAGTGTGGTCATTAATAATGAGCGTGCCGGTTATGATGCTACACGTCACCTCCTCGATCAGGGATGTAAAAGAGTAGTTCATGTAAGCGGAAGTCTTAACCGCAATGTTTATGCTGATCGTCTTAAAGGTTATAAGAAAGCACTTTCAGAAAAGCGAATTGCCTTTGACCCGAAGCTTGTATTCACAAACAACCTCAGTGACCAATCGGGTGCAGAAGTAGCTCGCCAAATTTTGAAAATGAATAAAATGCCCGATGGCATATTTACTGCCAACGACACAACAGCCGTTGCCTGTATCCGCGAATTAAAACAAGCGGGGGTTAAAATTCCTCAGGATATCGCTATAGTGGGTTTCAATAATGATCCGATATCAAGAGTAATCGAGCCCCATCTCACTACTATTCATTATCCCGGCGAGGAGATGGGAGAAGTTGCTGCAAGCACATTAATCAATGGCTTGAAGAACCTGTCCTCGGGCAACCTGAATACGATGATCATCAGACATGAACTGATAATCCGTCAATCGTCTGTACGAAAAACAAGTTAATCCAAATACACGCAGAGAGTATAAAGTCCACTGTATGGTTTTCATGGAACAAACGATGCGTTGGTTCGGGCCACAAGACCCGGTAAGTCTGCAAGACATCAGGCAAGCGGGCTGCACGGGTGTAGTAACAGCACTTCATCATATTCCCGTAGGCGATGTCTGGCCTGTAGATGAAATCCGGAAAAGAAAAAAAACGATCGAAGCTGCCGGGCTTACCTGGACGGTTATTGAAAGTCTGCCGGTGCATGAAAACATAAAGAAACACACTGGCAATTGTGAAGAGCTGATTGAAAACTATAAACTAAGTCTTCGCAATGTAGCTGCCGAAGGACTGAAAGTAGTCACCTACAATTTCATGCCCATATTGGATTGGCTAAGAACCGATACAGAATATGAACTCGATGATGGAAGTAAAGCTCTATACTTTGAAAGATCGGCATTCGTAGCTTTTGACTTGTTTTTACTGAAGAGACCAAACGCAGAAAAAGAATACTCTAAAGAAGAGATAAGCAGGGCATCAAGTCGATTTAAAATGATGACAGATGCTGAAAAAGAAAACCTTTACCGCAATGCTCTTCTCGGCCTGCCTGGCAGCGATGAGCCATTCACCGCAGATCAGATTCTATCCGCACTGGATACCTACAAGCACATTGATGCCAAACGCCTTAAAAAACATCTGTTCCATTTCTTGCAACAGGTTGTTCCGGTAGCCGAAGGTGTTGGAGTGAAGTTGGCGATTCACCCCGACGACCCACCCTACTCTGTTTTGGGATTACCCCGCGTAGTTAGTACTGAAGTTGATCTTAAAGAAATTATTGATGCCGCACCTTCTCCGGCCAATGGCTTGTGCTTTTGTACTGGTTCATTGGGAGCCAGACCCAGTAATGACTTATGTGGGATGATGAAACGTTTGGGTGATCACATTCATTTCTTGCATTTGCGCAACACAAAGCGCGATGAGAACGGGAATTTTTATGAAGCCAACCATTTAGAAGGTGACGCTAACATGGTTCAGATTGTAAAAGAAACATTGCTTTTGATGAACCGCCGAGGTACGGCAATTCCCATGCGACCCGATCACGGGCATCAGATGCTCGATGACTTAAAAAAGAAAACATATCCGGGCTATTCGGCCATTGGCCGGCTTAAAGGATTGGCAGAACTAAGAGGTTTAGAGCTAGGTATATCTGATTCTCTGCAAGAGCAATTGAATTGATTCACATTAATAAATAAAAGCGAAGACACAGCTCATGGGACATCTTGAACTTATTGATTACCTGATATTTCTTATCTACTTCATCCTTGTTTCCAGCTATGGATATTGGGTTTACCACAAAAAGAAAAAAGCTATTTCTGATACGAAGGATTTCTTTTTGGCCGAAGGATCTCTTACCTGGTGGGCTATAGGCGCTTCATTGATTGCATCTAATATTTCTGCTGAGCAATTTATTGGAATGAGCGGTGAGGGTTTTTATGTAGGCATCGCTATTTCCGCTTACGAATGGGTAGCCGCTATTGCATTAATCATAATTGCAGTTTGGTTTATGCCCATTTATTTAAAGAACCGCATTTACACAATGCCGCAGTTTTTAAAGACGCGGTACAATGAATCAGTGGCGCTGATCATGGCAATCTTTTGGCTGTTCTTATATGTCTTTGTAAATCTAACCTCCATCTTATATCTGGGTTCTGTTGCGATACATGGTCTTGTGGGCGGACAATCGTTTCATATTATAATGATCGGCCTCGCGCTCTTTGCATTAATAATCACCCTTGGCGGAATGAAGGTGATTGGATATACAGACGTAATTCAGGTGGCTGTTTTAATAGTAGGCGGGCTTGCCACCACTTATCTCGCGTTAACTGTAGTCAGTGAAAAATTCGGTTTAGACGGAAGTGCATGGGCTGGTTTTAATTTCTTAATGCATGACTCGCCCGAACATTTCAAAATGATTTTAAACAAGCCTGCCGTTGATGCGCCTCAAGTAGAAATCGGAAGATACCTTATCATTCCAGGGATAGCTATGTACTTTGCAGGACAGTGGATTGTGCATTTGAATTATTGGGGATGTAATCAATATATCACACAGCGCGCTCTGGGGGCTGATCTTCAAACGGCGCGTACCGGAATTCTTTTTGCCGGACTATTAAAATTAATGATGCCGGTTATTGTAATGCTGCCGGGCATTGCCGCCTACGTGCTTTATAAAAACGGACATCTTCCACAACTTGCCGGTGGCAGTAAAGATGGCGCCTACTCGGCAATACTAGGTTTTCTTCCCAGCGGACTGAAAGGCTTATCGGTAGCTGCGCTCACTGCCGCAATCGTAGCCTCACTTGCCGGTAAAGCAAACAGCATTTCAACCATATTCACCCTTGATATTTATAAGAAATACCTGAAGGCCGATGCGTCTGAAAAAAGCCTGGTATGGGTCGGGCGGATAACAGTTTGGGCCGCCATGATCATCGCACTCTTCTTCACATGGGATGACGTTCTGGGCATTGGCGGTGAAGGTGGATTTACATTTATTCAAAAATATACCGGGTTCATAAGCCCGGGAGTTTTCGCAATGTTTATTCTCGGCATGTTTTGGAAGCGTACCACAGGAGCTGCAGCAGTGGTTGGTGTTATCACAGGGTTTACACTTTCAGTGCTTTTCAATAATTATGCCCCGGCTTGGTTCGGCCACGAGACTATTCTTTATACTGCCTATCCTAATGGAAAGGGTGGCTTCGAGATTCCATTCCTGATTTGCATGGGATGGTCATTCTTTTTCACAGCACTAATAATGGTCGTAGTTAGTTTAAGCGGCCCGAAAATTAATCCGAAGGCTTTCATATTTGAAGCCGGGATGTTTAAAATAAGTCAGGGAACGAAAGTGATGATCATTATTACGCTTATTCTTTTGACAGCTTTATATATTAAATTTTGGTAATTGATAGATACTTGACTCACAAAGTAGTTGTAGTATGATTAATAAAAGAAAACGTTTCTTAGACGATGAGTTTTTACTGGATACCAATACTGCGGTGCTCCTGTACAAACAATATGCGTCGTCAATGCCCATCTTGGATTATCACAATCACCTCAGTCCAAAGGATATTGCTCAAAACAGGCAATTCAAAAATATCACCGAAGCATGGCTAGAGGGAGATCATTACAAGTGGAGAGCAATGCGCATCAACGGCATTCCTGAAAAATTTTGTACCGGAGATGCATCTCCATTTGAAAAATTCCAGGCTTGGGCTAAGACAGTCCCCTATACGATGCGAAATCCACTGTATCACTGGACTCATTTGGAATTGAAAAACTATTTCGGGATTGAAAAGCCGCTGAATGAAGCTACTGCCTCTGAAATATATGAAGCTTGTAATTCTCAATTGCAACAAGATGGCTTTAAAGCACAATCGCTACTTGCCAAAATGAATGTGCAGGTAATTTGTACTACCGATGACCCCGCAGACAGCCTTGAGTACCATCAGCAACTTGCGAAGAATCCCGGTGGATTGAAGATGTTCCCCTCCTTCCGTCCTGATAAAAGCTACACCACAGACGATCCGGTTGTTTACAACAATTACCTCGATCGCCTGGCAGAAATTTCAAAAACAGCTATTCATTCATTTGACGATCTGATCAATGTACTCGACAATAGAATAAAGTTCTTTAATGAACTGGGATGCCGCAGCTCAGACCATGGTCTTGAATCTCTGCACTTCAACGAAGAAGCATTATCAAACGCGCCTTTGATTTTTAGAAAAATAACGGACAGAAGAAAAATTTCCATCGAAGAACAAATGCAATTGAAATGCGCAGTTCTTATCCATCTGAGTAAAATGTATCACAAAATCGGCTGGGTACAGCAATTTCATCTGGGCGCATTGCGCAGTAATAACACACGCATGACTGGTCTTACCGGAATTGATACAGGCTTTGATTCTATCGGTGAATTTCCACAGGCACATGGCATGGCAAAGTTCTTTGATCACCTGGATAGTACTGATCAGTTGACAAGAACAATAATCTATAATTCAAATCCGATGCACAATGAAAGCTTTGCTGCCATGGTTGGAAATTTTAGTGACGGATCTGAGCCCGGTAAAATCCAATTCGGATCGGGGTGGTGGTTTCTCGATCAAAAGGACGGAATAGAGAAACAATTGAATGCCTTGTCTAACATGGCACTATTATCACGGTTTGTAGGTATGGTCACCGATTCTCGAAGCTTCCTTTCATTTTCCCGTCATGAATACTTTCGTAGGATATTGTGCAACCTGATTGGCAACGATGTTGAGCGTGGAGAACTGCCCGATAATATGGAAGAACTAGGGCGGATGGTACAGGACATCTGTTACTTTAATGCTAAGAGCTATTTCAGAGTATAAATATTTGATTTTCAATTATTTATTAACATCTAAGCATCTCATTTTTTAACAATGAAATGCCCGTCCGCGCTAATCCGATTGCTGTTTTGAACCAAAACTTAATTTTGGAAAAGTTCGGTTTTATAATAATTTTATAAGACAATAAAACCTAACCGATTATGAAAACAACATTAAAAACTCTGGCAATCTGTGCAGTGGTAGTTGGCGCATTCTGTTTTGGGAAGTCGTTCAATACGGCAGCGGTAGAATATCCTGAATTGATGGCCGCTAAAAATCACCTAACACAGGGCAAAACAAACCTTCAAAAAGCAGCCAGCGATTTTGACGGTCATAGAGTAAAAGCCATTGAGCACTTGGATAAAGCGATTAATGAAATCAACCTTGCTGTTGAATATGCCGACAAGCATAAATAATAGATTATAACATCGATCATGAAGAAGCCCGAGTCCATTCGGGTTTTTTTTTGCCACTGCAGATCAATTCTGCCCACTCTAATTAATAGTATTTAGCTATAAATCAATCTGTTTCAGAAGAACCAAGAATCCGGCTAAAATTGTCTCAAATTCTGCCAAACTGCCATTTTTACCAATTACTGTGCAGTCCTGACAATTTTTTTCATCTTTGCTGCCCGATTTCAAGAAATTGTGTCTAAAGATCGGACGTGGCACTATAATCGCAGTGCCCCGTGAAACAAGAATTGTTTAACCAAATCTCAATTAATTATTATGGCAAAAATCACTTTTAAACCCAACGAAGACAGGGTTCTCGTAGAAGCTGCCGCAGCTGAAACCAAGACTGTGAGCGGTCTGTTCATCCCCGATACAGCAAAAGAAAAACCACAGCAAGGCAAAGTAATAGCCATTGGCGAAGGTTTGAAAGACAAACCCGTTACCGTAAAAGTGGGCGACAAAATACTTTATGGTAAATACTCAGGAACGGAGATCACTATCGAAGGCAAAGAGTATCTGATCATGCGTAACTCCGACATCTTCGGAACAGTTTAATTTTTTCATCATTTAAATTAATTATAAATAACCATGGCAAAAGAAATTACTTTCGATACCAGCGCCCGTGATAGAATTAAAAGGGGTGTTGACAAGCTGGCAAATGCAGTAAAAGTTACTCTCGGACCAAAAGGCCGTAACGTAATCCTCGATAAAAAATTTGGCGCTCCTACCGTAACTAAAGACGGTGTGTCTGTAGCTAAAGAAATCGAATTGAAAGATCCGATCGAAAACATGGGAGCACAACTTGTAAAAGAAGTTGCTTCTAAAACAGCTGATGCAGCTGGTGACGGTACTACAACAGCTACCGTTTTGGCACAATCTATCTATGCACACGGTATTAAAAATGTAGCATCTGGTGCAAACCCAATGGATTTGAAACGCGGTATCGACAAGGCTGTCATTGCCGTTGTTGAAAACCTGAAGAAACAATCCAAAAACATTAAAGGCTCACAGGAAATCACTCAGGTAGCTACAATCTCTTCTAACAATGATACAGAGATCGGCAAAATGATTGCCACTGCTATGGAGAAAGTGGGTAAAGACGGTGTGATCACTGTAGAAGAAGCAAAAGGCACAGAAACCGAAGTGAAGACTGTAGAAGGTATGCAATTTGATCGTGGCTACCTCTCCCCTTATTTCGTGACTAACACTGAAAAAATGGAAGCAGATCTTGATCAGCCTTACATTTTGATCTATGACAAGAAAATTTCTTCTATGAAGGAATTGCTCCCTATCCTCGAAGCATCTGTACAAACTGGCAAGCCTTTGCTGATCATTGCAGAAGAAATCGAAGGAGAAGCTTTAGCAACGTTAGTTGTTAATAAAATCCGTGGCGCACTCCGTGTTGCCGCTGTAAAAGCTCCTGGCTTTGGCGACCGTAGAAAAGCTATGTTGGAAGACATCGCAATCCTGACAGGTGGTAAAGTGATTTCAGAAGAAACAGGTATGAAACTCGAAGATGCAAAACTCGAGTACCTTGGCCGCGCTGAGAAAATAAATATCGACAAAGACAATACTACTATCGTTAATGGCGCTGGCAAGAAATCAGAGATCACTGGCCGTGTAAGTCAGATCAAAGCCCAAATCGACAGCACTACTTCAGATTACGACAAAGAAAAACTGCAAGAGCGCTTGGCAAAACTTTCAGGTGGTGTAGCTATCCTCTACATTGGTGCTGCCACTGAGGTGGAAATGAAAGAGAAGAAAGACCGTGTAGATGATGCACTTCATGCAACCCGCGCAGCTGTTCAGGAAGGAATTATCCCTGGCGGTGGTGTGGCTTACATCCGTGCAATCGAAGCCTTGAAAGATCTTAAAACTGACAATGATGATCAGGCAACTGGTGTTAACATCGTTCGTTTGGCTTTAGAATCACCACTTCGTACCATCGCTGAAAATGCGGGTCAGGAAGGTTCTGTTATTGTAAACAAAGTACGCGAAGGCAAGAAAGACTTCGGTTACAATGCAAGCGAAAACAAGTTCGAAGAATTCTTTGCTGCAGGTATCATCGATCCTACGAAAGTAGCTCGCCTTGCTCTTGAAAATGCATCTTCAATCGCCGGACTTTTGTTGACTACCGAAGCTGTAGTAAGCGAAATTCCCGAAGAAAAAGAAGCTCCTGCAATGCCTCCCGGAGGCGGCATGGGCGGAATGATGTAATTAGTCTTAAAACTTTCGAGAAAAAGCTCCATCGAAAGGTGGAGCTTTTTTATTTAACTTTAGGGAACAAATCATAAGTTATGGTGCTCCATCAACGCTTTCAGGACTTCGTTTTATTTCTGTATGTGCATATGGCATTGTGCGATGGCTCAATTCATATCAGCGAAGAGCAGGTGATCCTTGACAAGATGACCAAGTTATTCCCCACAGAAAGCGATCACAAGAAAAAACTTGAACATGCACTTACAGAATATAAGACGCTTGAGCCCTCGATGGTCGCAGCAATAATCCGCGATTCATTCAAATTTTTTGACAAAGTCACGTTCTCTCAAAAATATAAGATCTACACAGATATGTATGACGTAGTCAATGCTGATGGCAAAGTGGAAGAATCAGAGAAGACGGCCCTTGTTGAATTGAAAGAGATCATCGATTTAAATTCAGAGATCAGGCAATCGTAATCTAGCCTGCCTCAATTCAGTTAAGTAATTACAATTAAGAAGCATAAGTCGTTTATAACGCTTACGAAAGGGCAAATTAGAGGTTTTCTGTACCTCCTTTGCGATGCAAATTCAGGTTCATTAGATTCCCATAACTTGCTAAAAATCAGGATATAATGATGCTATTCCTGAAAATCCGATTAATACCGATCAAAATCCTGATATAAATTATTAGTTTAGCACCTTAACCTTATTACACAAACAATATGGCATTCGATTTAGACATGATTAAGAAGTTGTATGCTGCCATCCCGGGCCGCATTGCAAAGGCAAGGAAAGCCGTGAACAAACCACTGACACTCTCCGAAAAGATATTGTATTCCCATTTACACACAGACCAGAAACTCGAAAATTTTGGCCGTGGCAAATCGTACGTTGATTTTACCCCAGACCGCGTAGCCATGCAGGATGCCACCGCCCAAATGGCGTTGTTGCAATTCATGTCTGCCGGCAGAGCAAAAGTAGCCGTACCTTCTACTGTACATTGCGATCACCTCATCGTGGCAAAAATGAATGCCAAAGACGACTTGCAAGTGGCCAATACGGAGAGCAAAGAAGTATTCGATTTCCTTTCTTCTGTCTCAACAAAATACGGACTAGGCTTTTGGAAGCCAGGTGCCGGCATTATCCATCAGGTTGTGCTTGAAAACTACGCCTTTCCCGGTGGTATGATGATTGGAACGGATTCACACACAGTGAACGCAGGAGGCTTAGGCATGGTAGCTATCGGTGTTGGCGGTGCAGATGCTGTAGATGTAATGAGTGGCATGGCTTGGGAGCTAAAGTTTCCCAAATTGATTGGCGTAAAATTGACAGGAAAACTCAACGGTTGGGCATCTGCCAAAGATGTGATCTTAAAAGTGGCCGGCATACTCACTGTAAAAGGCGGCACAGGAGCTATTGTGGAATATTTTGGTGATGGCGCAATTTCATTAAGCTGCACTGGCAAAGGTACTATCTGTAACATGGGTGCAGAAATTGGGGCGACTACCTCTACGTTTGGCTATGACAACTCAATGGAGCGCTACCTTATCGCTACTGGCCGTGCGGAGATCGCAAAAATGGCAAACAAAATTAAAGAACACTTAACAGCCGATCCTGAAGTCTATAAAAACCCTGCTAACTATTTTGATCAGGTAATAGAAATTAACTTAAGCGAGCTCGAACCACACCTGAACGGCCCATTCACTCCGGATCTTGCGACTCCTATATCTAAGATGAAAGAGGCCGCCGAAAAGAATGGCTGGCCTCTCACAGTTGAGGTTGGTTTGATCGGATCATGCACCAATTCGTCCTATGAAGATATTTCGCGTGCTGCAAGTTTGGCAAAACAAGTAGCCAACAAAGGCTTGAAAACCAAGTCTATGTTTACCATTACGCCAGGTTCGGAGCAAGTGCGTTATACCATCGAGCGTGATGGCTTTATCGAGACATTTAATAAAATCGGAGCGAAGGTATTTGCCAATGCATGTGGGCCATGTATAGGGATGTGGAGCCGAGTTGGCGCCGAGCGAAAGGAAAAGAACACAATTGTTCACTCCTTTAACAGAAACTTCCAATCGCGCAACGATGGCAACCCAAACACTTACGCGTTTGTTGGGTCGCCGGAATTAGTTACAGCTATCGCAATTGCCGGCAAGTTGGATTTCAACCCGATCACCGACACTCTAATTAATGAGCAGGGCCAACAAGTAAAACTTGACCCTCCTACTGGTGACGAGTTACCTAAAAAAGGCTTTGATGTAAAAGATCCAGGCTATCTCGCTCCAGCCAAAGACGGAAGCAAAGTAAATATTATCGTTGACCCCGGTTCTGATCGCTTGCAATTGCTTGAGCCATTCAAAGCATGGGAAGGCAAAGATCTTTCGCGACTGCGTTTGCTTATTAAGGCCAAAGGAAAGTGCACAACCGACCATATATCGATGGCTGGCAAGTGGCTGAAATACCGCGGGCATTTGGATAATATCTCCAACAACCTGCTGATAGGCGCTACTAATTTCTACAATGAAAAAATCAACAGTGTGCGTAACGGCCTTACCGGGCAATATGATGAAGTACCTAAAGTACAACGCGCTTACAAGGCTGCAGGTATCGGCTCTATTGTAGTTGGTGACGAAAACTACGGTGAAGGTTCTTCGCGCGAGCACGCTGCAATGGAACCACGGCACCTCGGTGTACGCGCTATCCTCGTAAAATCTTTTGCACGGATTCACGAAACCAACCTGAAGAAACAAGGAATGCTGGCATTGACATTTGCTGACAAGGCAGACTATGATAAAATACGTGAAGACGATATTTTTGACATTACAGGCTTGATGACCTTCGCGCCTGAGAAGCAATTAACTATTGTAATTCATCATAGCGATGGCAAGATTGAGAAGATACAAGTCAATCATACCTACAATAAGAATCAGATTGACTGGTTTAAAGCAGGTAGTGCATTGAATGCTATGGGTAAATCAAGACCCAAAGCAGCGACTACTAAAGCTCCTTCAAAATCTGCAAAGAAAGCTAAGCCAGCCGCAAAGAAAACTGTAAAGAAGGCAGCGAAGAAATCTCCTGC
>Ga0206934_1103_pt1 | contig 24541 bp, 18 predicted proteins | sample Alteio_BWOrgHeat_16_FD_152932 | JGI IMG/M metagenome (GOLD analysis project Ga0206934, IMG submission 152932) | Enriched cells from forest soil in Barre Woods Harvard Forest LTER site, Petersham, Massachusetts, United States -... | ecosystem: Environmental > Terrestrial > Soil > Temperate forest >...
CTCTGAATTTCTGTGTATGTAAAACTCAATCGCGGCATCAGTAGGTAAGTTTGTCAAATAATCCGAGCATAATCCGCGGTGCACTTCATTGTTGAGTGTGAAGCAATTTCGAACGACCGTAAGATGAACTTCACTTTCATGAGCTGCCAGAGACGATGCGATCGAATATAGCCTCGGTGTGATTGGCTCTAAAATATTGATTACGTCTTCAAACTGTGCTTCGTCTTTTATAGGGTAAATTTTTATCAGGTTTAGCAAGTCCATTCGTGTGGAGGGAATTTCCTGCTGAGCAATCGTTGCGTACTTAGCAACAACCCGTTCGGGCAAATATGTTATGTTTAATTTCTTCTTTAAGAAATCGTATAGCGAATGATCCTGATTACGATAGTTGAATATTTTGCTTCCGTCAATTGGCGCGGTGTTCAAAATAGAATTAACAAGGTTGGTTGGATTTTCGGGAACGATTCCCAATGAATCTCCAGGTTCATAGGCCACATCGTTTGCAGACAATTCTATATGATGTGTTTGCTTTGACGACCCTCGTCCGTTGAGATTAGTATTAGATAATATGATTCCTTCATATATTTTTTTTCCTGTTTTTTTTGATGGAACTATTTGAGTTAGACTCGAATTTGTCTTAGCAGGGCTCAGCGTTTTCAATAGCCTTTCGAGCCAGTCGTTGGCGGTTTGTTCAAAATCAACATCACACTTTGTAAGTGATAACAATGGTTTTGCGCCAAGCCCTTGCAGGCGATAGTCTACATCTTCTCCGGTCTTACAAAACAGCGGATAGGCAGTGTCTCCCAGTGCCAGTACCGCATATTTTATTTTATCGAGTGAAAGAGAATTTGTATGGATATAATCGTAAAACTTCTTTGCTGCTGCGGGCGGCTCACCATCGCCATGAGTGCTGATTATTGCGAGGAGATATTCTTCTTTGACCAAGTCACTCAATCGATATTGATCAAGGCTTTGTAATTTGATTTGAATGCCGGCCTTTTTTAGTTGCTGAGCAAATCCGGTAGAGATTTTTTTTGAATTACCGGTTTCAGTTCCGTAAACAATAGTTAGTTTCTTTATCAGCGAATCGGACAATGGTCCTGCCGCCGACTTTGCGCTCATAAGACCTGTTAGATATCCGTTGATCCAGATCAATTCCTGTTCGGAAGAATCCTCAATCAGCTCTCGCAGTTTGCTTAATTTTGTTTCCGCGATCATTACTTCAGGCAATTTGTTCAGCTGGCTCGGCTACTGAATTGAAATAACTTGACGAAGATGTAGTATTCTCTACCCATTGAAACTCTTCATGTAATGCAGCAACTCTGCCGATAATAATGATTGTTGGCGAGCTGAATTTTACGCCACGCATTTTCTTCTCGTACTCCCATAGATTGAAAAGATGCACATTTTGAAAAGGCGTAGTAGCTTGTTCAATCACCGTTAGATATTTATCGGGAGATATCCCATTGTCAAGCAATTTTTCCACAAGGGTATCAAGCACCTCGGCCGACATATAGAATACTAATGTGTCATCTGTTGTTGCGAGCTCTTTCCAGGAATGTTCATTGCAGATAACAGACCGATAGTAGGTAAGAAATCGAACAGCTGATGAATAACCTCTTGCAGTAAGCGGAATACCCGCATAGGCAGCGGCCCCTGATGCAGCTGTTACGCCAGGGATTAGTTCATATGAAATCTTGTTTTCTACTAACGTTTTCAATTCATCTAAAACATTGGAAAAAAACGTCACGTCACCGCCCTTTAATCGTAGTACCAACCGATATTGGCTTGCGTAATCAACGATAAGCTGATTAATTGTTTCCTGTGGAGTTGATGAATTTTCACCTGCCTGCTTACCGACATTGATGACGATAGCTCCAGACTTCACATTCTTCTCGATCAATTCCGGGCTCACCAATCGGTCGGTGATCACTACATCGGCTTGTTGTAAATAACGCAGCGCTTTCAGTGTTATCAGTTCGGGGTCTCCGGGGCCAGCGCCTGCAAGAATTACTTTGCCGAAAAAATTATTGTTCATCAGGGAATTATTTTATGAGTTCTGGAAATTTATTGAATCATGCATGCTGCAACGGTGAGATTACTCGTCTCATCAATTAAAATGGCGCTTCCGCCTGCTCTCAGTTTTTTGTAAGAATCGAATACCAGCGGAGACGCTGTTTTGATGGTAGCTTTAACGATGTCGTTGAGTTTAATTTCTGTCGGAGAAAATTGCTTCTGAAACGTATTGACATCAAGCTTATACTCAATTTCTTTTACCACACTTCGGATTACCTTACTGTTACTTTGTAGTAAATATTTGTTGCCTCGCTGCAACGGTTTGTTATCCATCCAGCACATCATCACTTCAATATCCTGCGATACCGATGGCCGGTTTTCCTTTTTAACCAATATATCGCCACGGCTTATATCAATGTCATTTTCAAGAAGTACAACCACGCTTTGTGAAGCTGAAGCTTCTTCTACTTCACGACCACCGGCTTCAATTGATTTGATTTTACTTTCAAGACCTGAGGGTAAAACAGTGACGACATCGCCTCTTTTATATTTACCGCTCATGATCTTTCCGGCATAACCACGATAATCATGAAACTTTTCTGATTGAGGACGAATGACATATTGAACAGGCAAGCGAGCGTCTGACAAATTAATATCCTTCTGAATTTTCACTGTTTCGAGATAGTGTAGCAGCGAATCTCCCTGATACCAAGGCATGTTTACCGAACGTTCTACAATATTGTCTCCGTTCAAAGCACTAATCGGGATGTAAACTACATCATTGAGTTTGAGGGTTTTGGCTGCTGCGGTGTAATCTATTACTATGTTGTTATACACATCCTGCGAATAGCCAACTAAATCCATTTTGTTTATTGCAACTATAATGTGAGGTGTCCCAAGGAGAGAAGCAATGAGAGAATGGCGAAGCGTCTGCTCTTCAACTCCATTTCTTGCATCGATCAAGATGATTGCAAGATCAGCATTAGAAGCGCCGGTTACCATATTGCGTGTATACTGTATGTGCCCCGGTGCGTCGGCTATTATAAATTTCCGTTTCGGTGTTGTAAAATATTTGTAAGCTACATCGATTGTAATGCCTTGCTCTCTTTCTGCGCGAAGGCCGTCCGTAATCAGCGACAGGTCAAGGACGCCATTCATTTTATTTTTTCCATGAGCTTTGATGGCATCGATCTGATCAATCATAATCGATTTGCTATCGTAAAGTAGTCTCCCAATCAGAGTACTCTTTCCGTCATCCACACTGCCAGCGGTTATAAAACGTAGAATGTCCATTTATTTATATTAAAAATATCCGTTCTTCTTCCGGTCTTCCATTGCTGCTTCCGAAACTTTATCATCTATACGGGTTTCTCCGCGCTCGCTGATTTTTGTGGCGATGATTTCATCGATGATTTCATCCAGCGTATCGGCATCAGACTCAACGGCCGCTGTGCAGGTCATATCGCCCACGGTGCGGTACCGAACTTTCTTTTTTACGATCTTGTCGTTGTCATCAATTTGAATGAAAGGAGAAATAGCTATCAATTGATCTTGATATTCAATGCACTCGCGTTCGTGTGCAAAATAAATTGATGGAAGCTCCATTCTCTCTCTCCTGATATAATTCCATACATCCAGTTCAGTCCAGTTACTTATTGGGAAGGCACGTACATTCTCGCCTTGATGAATTTTGCCATTATAAATGTTCCAGAGCTCTGGCCTTTGTAGTTTTGGATCCCATTGACCGAATTCATCACGAACAGAAAAAATCCTTTCTTTGGCTCTTGCTTTTTCTTCATCCCGTCTAGCGCCTCCAATAAGAGCATCAAACTTAAACTCATCAATCACGTCTAATAGGGTATAGGTTTGCAGTGCATTTCGACTCGCGAATTTCCCTTTTGGTTCAGTCAGCTTTTTAGCGGCAATAGTATCAGAAACGTAACGGACAATTAATGTTTCATCGAGGTGTTTTACGAGCTTATCCCTAAAGTCAAGTGCTTCTTTAAAATTATGACCAGTGTCTATGTGGACAAGGGGAAAGGGAAACTTGCCTGGACGAAATGCCTTTTCAGCCAGCTTCACTAGTGTAATTGAATCCTTTCCGCCTGAGAATAGAAGAGCAGGCCGCTCAAACTGTCCCGCTACTTCACGCAGAATATAAATAGCCTCAGACTCCAGTTGATCTAAATAATCGAGATGTTTCATTTAAAAATATTAATCCTATCGAATTACTGGACAAATGTAAATAATCAAATTATATTTACGTCTTGTTACACATAATCTTTTTATAATTAGAGTTGTACAACCAAACGATTGTACGCAAACAAAGGGTGTTAATAGTTAGTTAAAATGAATAATACGCTTAAAAATTCCTTAGAATCATTGCGAATTCAGACAGAGGGCATGGAGCTTTCGCAATCGCTAGCGCATCTTTCTATTTTATTCCCAGGCAAGGTCACGTTGTCTTCAAGCTTTAGCTGGGAAGACCAGGTTCTATCACATTTTGTTTTGGAAGCGAGGCTTGACATAGAAATATTTACGTTAGATACAGGACGTCTGTTCCCAGAAACCTATTCTGTTTGGAGTAAAACAAATGAGCGGTATCATGCGAAAATAAAGGCGTATTACCCCAAAGATTATGAGGTAGAACAATATGTAAGTGAAAAAGGGCCAAACGCCTTTTATAATTCTGTTGCTGATCGAAAAGCCTGTTGCTTTATTCGCAAAGTAGAGCCATTGAAGAGGGCGCTTAAGAATAAATCAATATGGATTACCGGCTTGAGAGCTGAGCATTCCCTTGAACGTAACGACTTGCAAATTCTCGAATGGGACGAGGGAAACTCGATTATCAAATACAATCCGTTACTGAATACAACAACAGACGACCTGAAGAAAGTCATCAGAGAAAATAATATTCCATATAATCCCTTGCATGACAAGGGGTTTGTCAGTATTGGCTGTGCTCCATGCACACGTGCAATTTTAGAGGGAGAGGATTTCCGCGCAGGCCGTTGGTGGTGGGAAGAGAATACAAAAAAGGAATGCGGTTTGCACGCACGTTAATTTATTTCCTAAAAAATTCATAAAAGTTTATTGTACTCTTGGAATCTTGACGCGCTACTCTAAATTTGTACTATTAATCTATTAAATCTATAGATATTATATGAAAATAAGATTTTACGAAAAACTCCTGTTAGGCTATGTCTTATTGCTTGCAACAACATCACTATTTGCGCAGCAGACCACAAGCGTCATAAGCGGTAAGATTGCAGACTCCAAATCGGATGGGCTTCTCGGCGCAACGGTGACTGTAATCTTTACACCGACAAATACTTCTTATGGAGTAGTATCCAATGATGAAGGCCGCTATTTCATAGCTAATCTCAATCCCGGCGGCCCTTATGACATCATAATAACATTTGTTGGATTCAAAACGGAAAGGTTCAATAATGTCTACCTCAAATTGGGCGAAACACAAAAGATTGATGTCGCTTTAGTAGAGGAAGCACAACAGCTTAGAGAAGTTTCTGTGTTGGGAGTGAACCAGGAAGTGACTGAAAAGACCGGCACAGGAATCAATGTTAGTCGTGAGCAGATAGCAACCCTGCCAACGTTAGGCAGAAGTTTTTCTGACTTTACCCGGCTAACACCTCAAAGTAGCAATAATTCATTTGCAGGAACAAGTTTTCGTTATAATAATATTACCCTCGATGGTGCAATCAATAATGATGCTATTGGTTTTAGTCCATCGCTTGGCGGGCTGACTGGAACGGCCAATCAACCAGGAAGTAGTACACGAACCAATTCTTTTAGCCTTGATGCTATCCAGCAGGTACAGGTACAAATAGCACCGTATGATGTTTCTCTTGGAAACTTTACAGGTGGAAGTATCAATGCAGTATCCCGAAGTGGTTCAAATAGTGTGAGTGGTTCAGCGTACGGGTTTGGAAGAAATTCGTCTATCACCGGTAAATATAAAGGAGCTGACAAAGTAGGCGATGGCAGTCTTAACAGTTCATATTACGATTATCAAACCGGATTCCGTCTCGGGTTGCCACTGATCAAGGATAAGTTATTTTTATTTACCAATGAGGAAGCGACTAACAATTCAGTCCCGGTACTTTTTCCAGCTGGTTCGCCGAATTATTTTATGACCACAGCGATTGTCAATCAGATTGTACAGAAATTGGAATCGATGCCAATAAGTCAATACAACCCCACAGGCGGTTTTAATCCTGGAGCCATTGGTAGTTATAACACTTTTTCGAAAAGCATTAAGTTCTTTAATCGGATCGATTGGATCATCAATAAGAGCCATTCACTTGCCATTCGTAACAACACTATTGTTTCGTCGGCTAGTAATCTCGAGCGATCCACTACTGAATTTCAATTCGGTAGTTACGACTTTGTACAGCACAATAATAACACGAGCACAGTAGCTGAATTGAAAAGCCGATTTGGCAATAACGTCAGTAACAATTTGATTATCGGATACACAGACATTAAAGACTATCGCGATCCTTATGCTTTATTTCCACAAATTCAGATCAACGGGATCGGTGGTGGTCATGCTCTTATCGGAACGAACATGACAGCAGGTATATTTAATACACGTCAACGCACATTTGAATTTACTGACAACTTAAAAATTTTCAAGGGCAACCACACCTACACCTTTGGAACTCATAACGAATTTTATAAAATCAATTTCGGAGTTATCAATACTTGGAACGGGCGCTTTGATTACAGCAGCCTTGCCAGCTTTCTGGCGGATAACCCTTCACGGATGCGGGCATTATACAGCCCGACTGATAATTCGCGAGCAACACAATTCAACAGCGCAGCAAACGCAGGATCATTTAACATCGCTCTTACAAGCGCTTATGTTCAGGATGAGTGGCTGAAGGACAAGTTAACATTGACCTATGGACTACGTGCAGATCTTCCGATTTTGCCAACAGGCCCTAATGGTTTAGCCCGAAATAACTTTCCAATAAATCCTGCCAACTATGGAAATACTTTTTCTTATAATAACCCATCACAGATTGGCACTAATTATTTTGGCCGACTTTATTTATCGCCACGAATTGGTTTCAATTACGATGTTAAGGGCGATAAAAGTCTGATCTTCCGTGGCGGGTCTGGTCTATTCACCGGCAGATTGCCCTTTGCGTGGATTGGTTATGCCTATCTTAATAATGGTTCCAGCTATAGCGCCTTGGATATCTCTCCGAAGGCCGGAGCTGTGATACCGATCCCGACAGACCAAACACAGTTTAGAGCATTTGCGTCGGCCAATGGTTCAAAGAACCGAACTGAGCTCGATCTGTTTGACAAGAATTTTTCCTTACCTAAAATGTGGAGAAGTAATGTTGCAGTCGATGTTCAATTGGGAAACGGCTACAAATTAACTTTGGAAGCTCTTTACACGAAGACAATCAAGGATGTTCAGATTAAACAGGTGAATCTGAAAGACTCGGCAGTGTATGCTTCCTATGATGCAAGTCATCAGCAGCCATTGTATTTAACGGCTACAGCCGGTACAGGAAATCGAGTGAGCAATAGTTTTTCAAGTGTTTACTTAATCACTAATACGGATAAAGGATATCGTTATCAATTGACGGCTCAACTTTCTAAATCTTATCCGTTTGGTTTTAGCTTTTACGGAGCATACACCTACGGACAATCGAAAGATATTTTGAATGGAATTCGCAATGCGTCAGAATCCAGTTGGCAGTTAAATCAGGCGCTTAATCCAAACGATCCTGGTCTCACCTATTCTAATTTTGATATTCGTCACCGCATTGTTGCCACAGCACAATACAAAAAGAATTGGGGTCAAACGGGTGCATCTTATATTTCATTAATCTATACATCGCAGTCGGGCACACCTTATTCGTATGCAATTACCACCAGCAATAACCTGACAAAAAACGGACAACAAATTGATCTGTTTTATGTTCCTAAGTCCATGTCGGAAAATCCTTACAATCTTACATCTGCACAGCAACAGGCTTTTGATCAATTTATTTCGGGAGATAAATATCTAAGCAGCCGGCGAGGGCAGTTTACAGAACGTAATGGAGCCCGCACACCATGGAACAACCAACTGGACTTACGCCTGATGCATGATTTTAATTTTAAGGCAGGCCAACGAACCAATACAATCCAGCTTACTTTTGATATCATCAACCTCAGCAACCTGATTGATAAAAATTGGGGTGTAAGTTATTTCGTTCCTAATACACTCAATTCTTCCGTCGATCCTGGCTTGAGTATTTTAAGTAGGACGGTAAATAATGGTGTTACAACGGTTAATGGTTCCTATACAACACCATCTGCGAAATATTCTATTGACCAATTTGGTTCAAGATCCAAAGCACAGGCGGGGATTCGTTACATTTTTTGATCTTTAAATTATATAGGACGTCTGAAATGTGATCTTATAACGGATCCCATATTTCATTTTATACTGAAGTATCCGGTTGTAGTATTATTTTATCTTTGACTTAAGCTACACCGATATTTTATAAACAATGAAACCTTTTTCTGTATACATACTTTTGGCGTTAATTTTTGTCAACAAGATTAATGCTCAGACTACCGATGCCAGTAAAGAATCGCACCATAAGGTCATTCTCGAAAATGAATACATCAGGCTACTCGACGGGAAAGTATCAGTGAATGATACTACATTGGCGCACACGCACTCCTCAAATTCGGTAGTCGTATTCCTTTCAAAATCAAAATTCGGGATACAAAATATTGGAGGTAAACCTGTGATCACCGATGTAAGTCCTGGCGATGTTATCTATCGTTCATTTGGAGATAAACCAGTGAATCACATTGTCTGGAATCAGAGTGCGCCAATGCTTCATTTCCTCGTTGTTGATTTAATGAAAAAAAAATTGAGTAAAGATTCCTGTGCAATGATTTCATTGGGGGGTATGAATGTGCAATTGCGAAAAAAAGAAGCGAGAGTATACCGATTGGAAATTACCAACGGTCAGCATGTAAACGTCCCGAATTCGAATTGCGCCTATCTATTAGTTGCCTTATCGGGAAATAGTAAAGTAGGAACTAAGGGAAATATGAAGTCTTTGTCACCCGATGGTTTCGTTTTTTTTCCTCCGAAGAGCGAAATAGTAATTAGTAATGCCGACAGTAAAGGATCTTCGTTCATACTGGTAGAGTTGAAATAGCCGGAAGTAATTAGTAATCATAATCCATTGAAAAATCAGGCTTCAGACGATAGCTCGCAAGCTGCCAAGGCTCTTGCTTTCAAAGCACTGCACGAAAGATCAGGTGTATTTGTGATGCCCAATCCATGGGATTCTGGTTCTGCTAAGTTGCTTGAGCATATTGGTTTCGAAGCATTGGCGACCACTAGTGCAGGTTTGGCCTTCTCACTGGGGAAACCCGACGGAGCAGGCGCTGTAACTCGTGAAGAGACCTTGCAAAACATAAAAGACATTATTTCAGCAACAAGTTTGCCAGTGGCTGCCGATTTGGAAAATGGCTATGGCGATGATCCTGAAACCTGTGCGGAAACAATTATACTTGCTGCAAAGGCAGGACTAGTTGGTGGGTCAATAGAAGATGCCACAGGAAAACCCAACGACCCGATATACCCGTTTGATTTATCTTTAGCACGTGTGAGGGCTGCAGCAAGAGCAGCTCATAATCTTTCATTTCCTTTTACGCTGACTGCCAGAGCCGAAAACCTGATCTATGGTCGCTACGATCTTACAGACACTATCAATCGCCTCGTTGCTTTCGCGGATGCGGGTGCAGATGTATTGTTTGCTCCCGGATTAAAAACCAGAAATGAAATTGAAACAGTAATCAGGGCTGTTTCACCAAAGCCGCTAAGTGTGCTTATGGGTTTTGTTAATTCAAGTTTTTCTGTGAAAGAACTTGCTGATCTGGGTGTGAAAAGGATAAGTCTCGGATCATCGCTGGCCCGTGCTGCCTATGGCGCCTTTCTTAATGCATCCATGGAAGTATATGAGAAGGGGACTTTCACTTTTTCGGAAGACACAGTTTCGTATGATAAGATCAATAAGATGTTTATATGATATTTGTTTTGAAATCAAGTGGTCTTGTTGAGGCATTAGCAAATTGAGTTATCGGGCAGGTACTGGCATCACTGCCTGACTCAGAAATTCTTTTTCACCGACGGATTGTACTGCAAAAAAGAAGTTGTCTTTAGAGTAGGGGAGTTCTGCTTTCAAATCGGTAACGAATATTTTTTTCTCCCAGAAAGGTTGATAGGTCTCGCGAAGCAGGATATTATAACCTTTAGGCTTTGGCCCGGTCTTGGGCGCTTCCCAGGTGAGGTAAGTCATGTTGTCCAGGTTCACTTTCATCTTTACATTCTGAGGACTGTTGGGTGCTTTGGCCAATGATGCTAATGTCACAAGATTGAGTTTTGCTACGTTGGCAACATAAGAGTAGTCCACAAATTTGGGTAGGTCGCCATATTCCTTTCCATTCTCTGTTCTTAAAGTTTGATGTTGTTGATTGAAATTTTCGTTGTACTCTGTAAAACGTACAGCAGCGAAACCATTTTGCAGAAAGGGTGTATGATCTCCACCACGAAGAAACCGATCGGGCCGCACGTTCATTGTAACCGTAAATCCCTTTGTATAGGGTTCACCAACTTCCTTGACGTAGCGGACCAATTGCCTCGAGCGGCTATCGTTTTCTGATTTCAATGACTCTCTGATTTTTTTGTCGTCATCGCTTTCTGCTGCCGGTATCATCTCGCTAAAGATCCGTACCGTCTTGTCATTTTTATCACCTTGTCTCACTTGCAATTGAATTGCCAACGATGTCATTGTTCAGCATAGCGATAAGATTCACCTTACTGGTTTTTAGCTTTTCGGCCATGTGCCTTGCGCCGAGCAGACCTTGTTCTTCTCCCTGCACTGCCATGAAGATGATAGTACAAGGAAATTTATGCTTCGACATAATTCTTGCCAGCTCCAGTACAACAGCTACACCAGAGGCATCATCGTTAGCGCCTGGTGCTGTGATCACGCTGTCCATCACATCACTGGCTCGTGAATCCAGATGCCCACTGATCAATAGTACGCGATCATCATCAGAATCGGTGCCTTTCAGGGTTCCAAGTACATTCTTCATAGTCACTCGACGGGGTACGCGTGCATTGCGACCAGGCGTGATCTCGAAAGGATCAAGTTCTACGGTCATGTTCGCTCCTGATTGTTTTCGGAACTGCACAAATTTTGATGCAACCCAGCGCCTGGCAGCACCTATACCTTTAGTTGTACTGACGGTATCGCTAAGTGCATGCCGTGTGCCAAAGCTTACCATTTTTTGAATATGACTCTTTATACTGTCAGCCGAAATTTCTTTGACCATGGTTGCAAGCTCAGGATCGGTTGAAGGTGCTTTTGATCTGGTTTGTGCCGATGCAACGAATGGGCACATCAAGAAAGCGGTGACAAGCAATGTTAAACGCATAGCTGGGTTTATTTATCCGAGTAGGTTCATGAATTGAGATTTCAAAGTAGTAAAAAAATATATGTGGGCATTGTCCTTTTTTACTTGCGGTCTGCTTTCTTTTTGAGACCTCTTCTATGGTCGGCCACCAAAATTGATGACTATGCAAGAATGGTATGGAAATGATGAGTTATATTTAATAACCAAAAAATTATAAAGATGAAAAATATAATCTTCGGCAGGCACAATGAGGATCGGTCTACGGTCCATCATTTCAATACGATTGGGCTCATGATAGTTGCTATTGCCTTTTCACATTCGGCTGTTCTTGCACAGGAAAATGCAACGCCTAAATCAATCACAATACATCAGGAGATTGATTTCAAGGTGAGTCCTCAAAGACTATATGAAGCATTATTAGATTCAAAGCAGTTCAGTTCCTTCTCAGGAAGAGCCGCTGAAATTAGTCAATCTGTGGGAGGCCCCTTTTCATTGTTTGACAAGCACATTGTAGGTCAAAATGTTGAACTCGTGCCTAACCAAAGAATAGTTCAAGCCTGGCGAGTGGTGGATTGGCCTGCGGGCATTTATTCTATTGCTAGATTCGAATTTAAACCTCAAGGAGAAGGAACGAAATTGGTGTTTGATCACACTGCATTTCCTGAAGATTTGAAAGAACATCTTGCTGAAGGTTGGCAAACTAACTATTGGAATCTGTTGACGAAGTATTTTAAATAGGGCTTACTTCACTATTACAACTTAATACAAGATTGCCGCGGCTTTGGCGTGATCTCGTTTAATGCCGCCGGCTGTTAGCCAAACTTATTTTCCGTTCATAATATACCCCGGCGATATTTCAGATCTTAAGGATAACTTCATTTTATGATTTCGAACTACCTGAAAATAGCTTTGCGCACGATGTTGCACAACAAGGTATTTACCCTGATCAACATTCTTGGCCTTTCAGTTGGTGTTGCCTGCTGCCTGTTACTGGCACTGTTTACGCAACACGAAATAAGTTATGATAAGCACCATGCCCGGCTGGATGACCTTTATCGAATTGTGACTCATTTGCGTACTGATGCTGGTTACGAAAAATTAAGCACTACCTCGCCGCCCATTGCTTATGCTTTGAAAACTGATATACCTGAAGTGGAAAACTACGTGCGCGTCTACGATCCTCCGGGTGTTTCATTTAGTATTATCCGGCATGGAGAAGATATTTTCTATGAACCAAATGGTTTCGTTGTCGATTCCACATTATTTGACATGTTCTCTTATGAACTAAAGGAAGGCAATCCCAAAGAAGCATTAGTTCAGGCTAACTCTATCGTGCTGTCGGAGAACCTTGCCAAGAAACTTTTTGGTGACAGCCCGGCCCTTAATCAAACTATTTCTATGAGCCAGGGTGGTACAGTGCTATTGAATACTGCGACGGGGCAAATTCAAGAATATAAGGTAACAGGGGTTTTTCGTAAAAGGCACAATAGTCATATCAACGCGAATTTTTTTACTTCCGTGACAAGTGGTGGGTGGGGCGAGTATGTACGTACAGAAGGCGAGAAGCATTGGGCAGGTCACAATGCGATTCCGTCATATTTAAGACTAGTGCAAGGTCATAACAAAAGGGAAGTGGAGAAGAAAATGAATGACGTCTTGATGAAGCATGGAGCAGACGATCTTAAGGCGCTCGGTCTGCACAAGACACTTTCTCTTGAGCCCGTTAAAGATATATACCTCAAGTCCGATGTTGGTCAAAGTCCTCGACTCACCTATTTGTATGTGGTAGTCTCTATTGCAATATTCATTCTGCTAATTGCCTGTGTCAATTTTATGAACTTATCAACTGCCAAGGCAATTAAACGTGCTACAGAGATTGGGATTCGTAAAACAATGGGCGCTAACCGCTCTTCGCTTATAGGCCAGATTTTAGGTGAGGCTATGGTAATTGTGATTTTCTCTATTGCGATTAGTATTCTGATAGCCTACCTGTTATCGCCCTATTTCAATATGGTGACCGGCAGGGACATTTCGCTGAACCAGGAAAACATTCCCTATTTCATAATTGCACTTATTGGTATAACGGTAGTTACCGGTTTGGTAGCGGGCAGTTATCCGGCGTTTTACTTATCATCGTATCAGCCTGCCGTTGTGCTTAAAGGCAAAATAAAAACAGGTAACTCTACTAAGGTTCGTCAGGCTCTGGTTGTATTTCAGTTTATCGTTGCTATTGTTTTAATGTGCGGTGTTTTTGTTATTTCTAACCAACTTAATTTTATCAGGCAGAAGAATTTAGGTTTTGATTACGAAACCAAGATTGTAGTTCCGCTTCGCACTTTCGAAGCACACAATCAATATGAGGTGCTGAAAAAAGAAATACAGAACAGCGGAAAAGTAAATGCTATTTCTGGAACGAGTTGTGTGCCGGGTTCTACTATCTGGAACGACCTTTTGCTTTTTCCTGATGGTGGCAACATGGAAACAAGTATAGCTACTGAACGCAACTTTGTAGACGCAGGCTATCTTGAAATGATGGGAATAAAATTAATCTCAGGTCGTGCGTTCACCGACAACCGTGAAATGGAAAAAAGGACAAAGTTTATCCTCAATCGAAAGACTGTTTCAAAATTAGGCTTTACCCCCGAAAGTATCCTGGGTCAGAAATTGCATATGGACAGGAATGGAAAAAGAGAAGACTACGATGTAATCGGGGTGATGGAGGATTTTCATCAGAACTCATTGCATGAAGAAATCAAGCCTACTTTGTTTGAGGTGGCGGAGGATCTCAACCGATACAATTATATAGTGGCTTCAGTTTCTACTGCGGATTTTGAACAATCTATCCGTTCAATTGAGAGCAGCTGGAAGAACCTGGTTACAGATTCGCCTTTTGAGTATTCTTTCCTCTCTCAAAATATCCAGAAACAATATAAAGAGGACGAAAAAATGGCAAAAGTGATAACGAGCTTCGGTTTGATAGCTATCGCCATTTGTTGCTTGGGCTTGTTTGGTCTTTCTTCGTACACAGCTGAGCGGCGGTTCAAAGAAATTGGCATACGAAAAGTAATGGGCGCAAGCGTGGGGCAGATAGTAACACTGATGTCTACCGAGTTTATGAAGTTAGTTACTCTGGCATTTATTGTTGCAACTCCGGTTGCCTGGATTGTTATGAACGAATGGCTTAGCACATACGCCTATCGTGTTTCTGTCAGTTGGGTTGTTTTTGTTCTTGCAGGGCTTATCGCCTTATCAATCGCTATGATTACAATTAGTTTTGAATCAATTCGAGCAGCAACCACTAACCCAGTAAAAAGCCTGAAGAACGAATGACTCTGTCATTTTTATTGACAAAGAAAATTCTTCCTAGGTTTTAATTTTAGTATTTCCTTTTTCTATGATCGAAATGAATTCATAGACCGAAATAAGCAATCGAATATTCGTTCCAAACTAATCTATAGTTTTACAATTCATGCAAGTAAAAAATACAAGTCTCTTCCAACTCGCAGTTGTTGTCAGCGCACTAGGCTTTTTTGTTGATGTTTATGATCTTCTTTTGTTTGGAATAATTCGTAAACCAAGCCTATCTGATTTGGGGCTTTCGCCAAATGAAATAGTGACACAAGGCGAATTGATTATAAGTGTTCAGATGATTGGACTTTTAGTAGGCGGGATTATATGGGGAATTATCGGCGATAAAAAGGGAAGACTTAATGTACTCTTCGGATCTATTTTAATTTATTCCATCGCCAACATTCTAAATGGCCTTGTGACAGATACAACACAATATATTGTATTGCGCTTTTTTGCCGGCGTTGGATTGGCAGGAGAGCTGGGAGCGGGGATAACATTGATCAGTGAATTGTTACCAAAAGAGAAACGTGGTGTTGCCGCAGCCATGATTGCTTCGTTTGGCATTCTTGGTGCGGTGACTGCTTTTTTCATGAAGGAAATTTTCTTTTGGCGAACCTGCTATTACATTGGCGGCGGGTTAGGTTTGATATTGTTGGCGCTTCGTGTGCGAGTTCATGAAAGTACGATGTATGCACTTCTTAAAACCCAAACCATAGAGCGAGGGAACTTTCTGATGTTCTTCACTAACAAAGATCGCTTTTACAGGTACCTGCGGTGTATCCTCATAGGCTTGCCTGCCTGGTATATAATAGGTGTGCTTGTCACATTTTCAGATCAGTTTGGTGTTGCTTTTGGCATTGATGGCATTGACCCTGGTCTTGCTATAATGTTTCTTTACCTCGCCATTGCTTTTGGTGATCTTTCTGTCGGGTTACTGAGCCAGAGACTGCAAAGCAGAAAGAAAGCACTATTTATTTTTTACGCAATAACAATTCTGTTTTCCGTGCTTTTCTTTTTACAACAGGGTGGGAGCCTGACCACTTTTTATTTTATATGTGCAGGCCTTGGCTATGGCACCGGTTTCACAGTGGTGTATATTACTATGAGTGCCGAACAATTTGGAACTAACCTTCGCGCCTCAGCTGCCATCAGCATACCAAACATGGTGAGGGGCGCATTACCACTGATTATTTTACTATTCAAATTCATGCGCATGTTTTTTAATAGTTATGTTACCGGAGGATGGGTAACAGGAGTCATCCTGATGACGATAGCAGTTATTGCTGCAGTGAACACCGAGGAAACGTTCGGAAAGGATTTAGACTTTATCGAAAAAGATTAAACTCTTAATGCTTTGTCTTACATAGTGTAATCTTTTTGACCTCATTGGTCGATTCACTCGATCATTTGCACAACGAGCCGATGATTCACATCTGGCTTCGATTTATTGTTTTTGACGCTATTTATTTCGGATACATTAAAAAATGTATGCAAGTAGTGTTATAACGTCTCGACCCTTTTTTTCGAACGTTTGTCGGTAATTCCTTATTTGAAACTAAGCCAACGCCGATTATTTCGTTCTATGAGTAACAGTTTTATGTGTTACTTATTTTCAAGAGATATGAAAACAAGAATTTTTTTAATGAGATGCATTATACTAAGTATAATCCTCACTTTGATTTTTATTCGGGTCACAAAGGCTCAATACAACACTTCAATTGGCATTCGTATTGGGGGAACCAGCGGTGTGACTGCGAAGTACTTTTATAAACCTTCCACAGCAGTTGAAGGAATCATTGGCACTTTCGGAGACGGGTTCAGCATCACTGGGTTGATGGAGAAATACTCACCAGTGTATAATGCGAACGGGCTTTATGTTTATTACGGTGGCGGTGCGCACGTAGCCTTTTATAATGACAGAGATAATTACACAACGCACTTTGGGCGCGAGGTCGATTATCACAAGAATAATGACGTTGGGTTTGGTGTAAATGGTATTGTCGGCATTGAATACAGGTTGCCCGAAGGGATACCAATTGCCATAAGCCTCGACTTAAAACCTTTCATTGAAATTGGCTCGGGTGGCTATGTCGCCTTTGCCCCAGATCCTTCTATCGGAGTAAAATTTATTATCCATTAATAACCAGACCTATTTCTAAACCAAATTTTAAAAACTATGATACCAGAAAAAATTTTGTACACGGACGGACACGAGGTGACTGTTACGGAATCTGTTTTTAAAGTGAAGAAAACAATGTATAACCTGAAGGGCATAACAAAGCATGGCTTTCTAATTATTCAACCCCACCGACTTGTTCCGCTACTCTTGGCGCTTGGCGGTGTTGCAATGATTTCTACGGGAACTCTACATTTGGTGCCTGGGAACTTCGTACCTAATATTAAATTTCATGCGGTCGCATTTAGCGCAAATGCAATTGCTCTCGGACTAGGCGTTATGTTATTGATTGCCAGTTCAATTGTGCTAAGCCAGCTGAAGGAGAAATATGCAATTCGGATAGCTACGGCTGAGGGAGAAAAAAATGTACTAGTCAGTAAAAGAAAAGAATACATTACTCAAATTATTGACGCATTGAATAAAGCCTTTCTCAACCTTGTTTCACCAAAGCAGGAGAAGGTGAAAGGAAGTCAGAAATAAATTAAACCTGTCCTGATCAAACCAGTCAAAGGATTATGAAGACGAGGACAGTAAACAGCTATAGTTTCTGGCATGAACATATGGAAGCAATCATCGGGATGGTGATCGGATTATTGATCCTGGTTTTCTATTGATAGCGTTTTTCCTCATCTTTATCAAGTACACGGTTGCAGTAACCGTACAACACCAGCTCATTAATGATATTCGATCCTAACGATTTAATAGTAACTGCACCGGATAAAAATAGTATTGCTCTTAACCGGATAACTTTTGGAGCAACCCAAAATGAACAATTCCAGGTAAATAAAGATGGCTATTCAGCTTTTGTTGAGAACCAACTAAATCCGAAGATAGGCGATGATGAAAGAGTTGATCGAAAAATTGCATCAACTGCACTACATATCAAGTACGACTTCAAGGAAGATAGTTATCCGGCAGTGGATGAAGACAGACTCCTCGGTGCCTGGAATTTTTCGATAGATAAACTGTGGCCGTTGAGAGACTACAAAATCCCCATGGCTGGCCAAGAACGCAGTCGTCCGCTTGAGGAGGTAAGGGTTGTTTCCTGGATCAAGGCGGTGTATAGCAAATGGCAGCTTCAGGAGATTATGGTGGAGTTCTGGCATAATCATTTTAATGTAAACCCCGATAGTGACACAAAGATTGCCGTGTCATTTCCTGTCTACGACAGTGATGTGATTCGTAAAAATTGCTTCGGTAATTTCCGCCGGTTTCTCGAAGATGTAGCGAAGAGCACAGCCATGCAATATTACCTCGACAATGCTTCAAGCAAAGCGAGCCCTGCTAATGAAAATTATGCACGTGAACTTTTTGAACTGCATACGCTGGGCTCCGACAACTATTTAAACAGTTTGTACAACCGCTGGAGAGAAGTGCCTGGCGCAACATCTGGCAAGCCGATCGGGTATATTGATGAAGATGTTTACGAAGCCGCAAGAGCGTTTACCGGCTGGACAATTGCAGACGGAACGGGCACTGGCAAAGGTGAGAACCTGCCTAACACGGGCGCCTTTTATTATAATGACGGCTGGCACGATAACTATCAGAAGCGTGTGCTTGGTGTTGAATTTGATCCCAATCAGCCTCCGCTAGCCGATGGCAATAAAGTCCTCGACCTTGTTGCCTTCCATCCAGCTACCGCAAAGCACATTTGCCAGAAACTTTGCAAGCGATTGATAGCTGATGTCCCACCGCAAAATGTAGTTAATGGGGCAATCAATGTTTGGATTAAGAACAAGGATAATCCTCACCAGATTCGCGAAACACTGCGTTATATTCTTTCGACTAAAGAAATTTCACAAGGCTGGGGGCAAAAAGTGAAAACACCTTTTGAATTGGTGACATCGATTCTCCGTGTTACTGAAGCAGACTTTACACCCAACTCATCGTTGACCGGTTCGATGAACCAGATGGGATATTTGCATTATCATTGGCCCACGCCAACTGGTCATCCGGATCGCTCGGATTACTGGCTTAGTTCCAACACGATGTTGTCGCGATGGAATATTGCATTTGGCCTATTGACTAACACTCAAAACAAACTCGCTTCTTACAATTTCAAAACACCTGAGGAACTTAAATCAGTTAAGGAAATTGTTGCTTATTGGACAGAGAAAATACTTCACCGAGAGAAGCCTAATGAATACATCGAGTCGCTGTGTAAGACTTTAATTAAGGCTAAAGATATAAATGCCTCAATTCCGATAGAAGACTGGCAAAAAAAATTGCCTGTGCTAATTGCAGTTTTAACGATGACTCCGGATTTCCAATTAAAATAAATCAAATGCGATGCAACGAAGAGAATTTTTAGTGGGTTGCTCAACGGCTATAGCGGCAATGGCCGGTAGTCGGATTACCGGATTTTCTTTTGCTCAGGATGGAAGTCAAAATAAGGATATTTTTATTTATGTATTTCTCAGAGGTGGATGTGATGGGCTAAACCTTGTTGGGCCAACTAACGACCGATTTTATATTGCGGAGCGGCCATTAGAATTACGAGTATCGGATTTCGGCGACAATGCCGGCTTGTCACTAAAGAATAGTCTTGACGGATTGGATTTCAGACTGCATCCGAAAGCACCAGAGCTAAAAGAACTTTATGACTCCAATACACTGGCTATTATTCACGGTGCAGGTTTGACCAATGGAACTCGAAGTCATTTTGATGCTCAGGATTTTATAGAGCGTGGGTCATTAAATAATAAAAATCTTTCTGAAGGTTGGTTCACCAGGTTTCTCAAGAGCTCGGCCCACACTTCAAACTCCTCGCGGTTTCAGTCAATGGCTATCAGTTCTGTTACTCCTTCTTCCTTTTTGGGAAGTAATGATACAGTTGCGCTAACAAGCATTGGAGACTACAAACTTAGGGGAGACGGACGATTGCCGGATTTACTGCGATCGTTTTATAAAGGCAATCAATTGATTGACGAAGTTGCTAACAACACATTAGATTCAATTCAGTATTTGGGAAAGAGATTAGCGACTAACCCAAGTGAGGTAGTTGATGCTGCTCATTTGAAAAATGCGGGCTATCCGGAGAATAACCCTTTCGGTCGGTCGCTTGCAAACCTCGCACAGGTAATAAAAATGGATATTGGATTACAGATTGCCACTGTCGATTACGGCGGTTGGGATACTCATGAGCATCAAACAAACGTTTTTAATAACCTGATCGAAGGCTTGTCTAAGTCACTCGGTGCATTCTACAATGATATAGCCAACTATCACAGCAATGTAACCATCCTGGTGATGAGTGAATTTGGCAGAAGACTGAAAGCAAATAAAAGTGGAGGCACAGACCACGGGCATGGAAATGTAATGCTCGCGCTGGGTGGAAATGTAAACGGTGGAAAGATGTATGGAAAATGGCCGGGATTGTCCAACGATCAATTGGATAACAATGTTGACCTGGCTGTGACTACAGATTACAGGACAGTGCTCAGTGAAATAGTGGTACGAAGACTCAGGAACCCAAAGCTTGGGTATATTTTTCCAAACTTGAAAGAGTATAAGCCTCTGAATTTTTTACAGGGCGACGACTTACCCATTGATCTCGCCGCAAGGTAATTGAAGAGTTCCCGACGAGGCTTAATAAAAATCAGCGTACTGTAACCAGCTTTTATTTTGAAGTTGAAATTCTTTGCTTGATGAAGTTAGTTGTTACAATCGTGGCAAATTCTTCATTTAAACTTGCCAGTGCTGTTTCGTGGATCAATTCAGCTGAATAATTTTGACCATCAATGCCTTTCTTGTTGAAGGTTGCAGTTGCATCAGAAACAAGGTAAGTTTCATAACCAAGATTCCCAGCCATTCTTGTACTTGTCGAAATACAATGATCAGTTGTCAGACCAACAATCACTAGCTTCCTGATTTGTGCCTCGTCAAGACGCTCCTTTAAATCCGTACCAATGAACGCGCTGTTTACATTTTTTTTTATCACAGGCTCACCTGTAATTGGCATAACGGAAGCAATAAACTCATTCCCCGAATTCGTTTCATGAAGCGGGGAGGTCAGGGTGGTTGAGCAATGCTTGACATGATAAATCGGAAGTTTATTTTCTCTCCAGACTTTCAGTAGCTCACTCGCTTTAACTTCGACATCCGGATTATTTCTTTGCCCTCCCCAGTATTCGATATTATCAAACCCTTTTTGAATGTCAATTAAGATTAACGCCGGCTTGTCAGATTTTGATAAACTCATTTGCTTAAGGTTCTTTTTATAAAAATAGAGCAAAGTTTTATCATCCTTGCAGCCGCCTTTAGTTTATATGCTTCTAACCCTGTGACCTGAATAGGTTTCGGCAGGCTTTTGGACACGCCTGGACGCAACTCGTGCCAGGCGACTAGAAAATTTGCTGACTTTACTTATTTCTTCAATGTTGCCAAGTGCGTCTCTGCGAACCTTAACTAAATCTCCAACTCTGACTTTTTCGAACAGGGCTCTGTTGACTTTGATTTTGTTACTGTTTCCAGGTGCTAGAAATAGATAGCAAAATGCAATTGATGATTGCTTATTTATGACTTCAAATTTTCCTATCCAACTATAGCCTTTACTTCGTTTTGTAGACTCCCGCCAATTACTCCAAATAAGAACTCCCACTAAGGGAATAATTATATATAATGAGTATTCAATCAGCCTGATATAATAATTGAAGGATAAGGGAGCTGACCTTTGATGCTTGTACATAACCAAAGGCCCGATCAACACAGCACCAACGGTAATTATCACAATGTGCCACCAGTTTCTTTTAGAGAATATTGGGTTTATGATTGGTGGATAGCTGGTTTTATACTTCGTGTAAAACTCATGGTGTTTCATGTCAGGAGAATTAACTGATTTTAGGTTTTAGCCCTAAGGCAAATTATTTTTTGGAATTAAAAACAAAGCTGATTGTGAATGACTAGTTCCATCCACCGCCCAATGCCTGGTAGATATTAACCATGGCATTCATTTGTTGCTTCTTGGTTTCAATCAGCTCAAACTTAGATTCCAGTGCATCGCGTTGCGTCAACAACACTTCCATATAGTCAGCTCTGGCGAACCTGAAAAGTCGTGTTGAAATATCGATTGACTCAGTAAGGGTTTGTACTTGCTTTGATCTGAGTTCAAAACTCCTTTTCAGATTGTTTATGTTCGACAATTGATTAGAGACTTCAATGTAGGCTGTCAAAACGGTGCGTTCATAGTTGAAAGCTGCCTGAATCTGGCGAGCATTCGCATTATAATAAGCAGCCTTAATTGCATTTCTGTTGATCAGTGGGCCAAATAACCCCGCACCCAAATTGTACATCATCGATTCCGGCTTACTAACCAGGTAAGTAGGATTGAATGCTTCAAAACCTATTGCGCCGGTAATATTTAAAGTCGGATAGAAATTGGCCTTCGCTACCTTCACATCAAGTCTGGCTGCTTCCAGGTCAAGTTCGGCTTGTTTAATATCAGGCCTATTTTGCAAGAGCTGTGCTGGTATACCTCCGTGAATAGAGTCTGTCTTCAAATCAATGAACGTCCAAGAGTTTCTCAAGATCGGCCGGGGGAACCGTCCAACCAGAAAATTGATCCTGTTTTCTGTTTGTACAATACTTTGCTGAATATAAAAAATACGGCTTTGGTTTTTAAGTACTTCGGCTTCAAACCTGCGCACCGCCAACTCTGTGACTTTAGCCGCCGTCTTTTCAAGCCTTACTATTTCAAGTGCGCTTTTTTGAATGTCAATGTTCTGCTTTATTATGAACAACTGATTATCTAATGCCATTAATTCATAATACGACGTGGCTATTTCAGCAATAAGATGAGTAACCATGAAATTCTTGCCGGCTGTTGTAGACAATAAACTGTACATGGCAGACTTCCTTGCGTTACGAAGCTTTTTCCAAATATCCACTTCCCAAGAGATGTTGGCCGCGAGCAGATAATCAGGCAGAACATCAGGAATTTGTTTTCCCGGCTCGATTTGGGTAGTAGCGTCAACAGCACCTTGTCGTGTGTATCGTCCTGATTTATCAAACCCTGCACCGCCACCTATGGTTGCAAAAGGCAGGTATGCTCCCTTTCTGGCTTTTACTTCGTTCCTCGCGATGTTAATATCTTGCAAAATGATATTCAACTCCTGATTGTTGTGAAGTGCCGTATCAATAAGCGCACTCAAATAAGGGTCTACAAAAAAGTCCTGCCACTTGATCTTAGCAGTGTTGACTGTATCCTTGCCGCCTTTATAATTAACAGGGACATTCTTGTTTTCATTTTTCAGAACAACAGTGGGCACAGTACAGGCCGAGTATAGTAGCGACAGCCCGATTATACCTATATATTTAATTTTATTAATGCTCATTGTCGTCACTAGCTTTAGGTTGGGGAAAAGTGTCCATTTTATGAACGATATCTTCTGTTAGAGAGTCCTTCTCTTCATCTCTGATGAGCTTACGGCCTTCGGCCATTTTGCCAAAGATGTAGTATAGGCCCGGGACAATAATGACTCCGAAAACTGTTCCGAAAAGCATACCGCCAAGTGCTGAAGAACCAATAGTACGATTACCAATTGCACCCGCGCCATGGGCGATCACGAGTGGAATCAAGCCTGCGATAAACGCGAATGAGGTCATTAATATAGGACGGAAACGTACGCGTGCCCCTTCAATTGCTGCTTCGAGAACTGTTGCGCCCTGTTGTTGTTTTTGAACTGCAAACTCAACAATCAACACCGCGTTCTTACCGAGCAACCCAACGAGCATTACAAGACCTACTTGGGCATAAATATCATTTGCAAGGCCCATACTCTTAATTAATAGGAACGATCCGAAAACCCCGGCGGGAAGAGAAAAAATAACTGCCAAAGGAATGATGAAGCTTTCGTATTGCCCTGCGAGCACGAAATAAACAAACACCAATACAATAATGAAGATATAGACAGCTTCGTTTCCGCGTCTTGTTTCATCGTACGAAAGTGCAGCCCAGTCAATATCAAACCCGTGTGGTAAATTCTTTGCCACTTCTTGTACGGCCTTGATAGCTTCACCACTACTGTAACCCGTTGCAGGCCCACCTCTAATCGCTGCCGTATTGTACATATTATACCGGTTAATTTCATTGGCCCCTTGTTTCTTTTTTATTTTCATAAATGCTGAAAAAGGAACCATCTCGCCTCGATCGTTTTTCACCCACAGATTTAGCACATCGGTAGGAAGCTTTCTGTATTCAGGCGCGGCCTGCACAAACACCTTAAAGAAGCGTTGGTATTTGATAAACCCGAGCTCGTAGGTACTGCCAACAAAAATAGAAAGCGTGTTCATGGCGTTACCGATGGAAACTCCTTTTTGCATCGCCAATTCATTGTCTATATCAATCTCATACTGTGGATAATTCGCACTGAAAAAAGTAAATAGACCAGTGATCTCTTTCCGTTTTCTCATTTCATTCATGAATTCATTAGTGACCCTTTCAAGTTGCAGGTAGTCACCGCTATTGGTTTTATCCAATAACTGTAGTGCAAAACCACCGGCAGCTCCAAATCCTGGCACCGCAGGAGGATC
>Ga0206934_1105_pt1 | contig 24098 bp, 24 predicted proteins | sample Alteio_BWOrgHeat_16_FD_152932 | JGI IMG/M metagenome (GOLD analysis project Ga0206934, IMG submission 152932) | Enriched cells from forest soil in Barre Woods Harvard Forest LTER site, Petersham, Massachusetts, United States -... | ecosystem: Environmental > Terrestrial > Soil > Temperate forest >...
ATTCTAATCTGAACAAAACACTCATGAAGAACAAACTCAAAGATATCCTTATCGCCTTCGGATCCGCAATCTTCACCCTTATCGGCCTGATCGCTTTCCCCATCGTAGGGATCATTTTTATTGTTCTCAACATTGCTCTTGCCGCTACTCTCGAATTGATATTTCGGAGTAAAAAAACGATCGTAAGCCTCATCATTTAACCTGCCTTGGCCAATCGCTGATATTCACTCAGCGCGTCTAGTCATAGTTTCATTGGCTAATTGGAAATTATTCTTTACGTTCAGGGAAAGTTTTCTTTCCGCTAACATCTTCGATCACAGATCAAAGGATTGTTGACCGGAAGAAGCATTTTCACAAGAATTAAAAATAAAACTCAACCAATGAAGCCAATAGTTTTTACCAAGCTTTCTTTAATGATGCTACTCCAATATTTTATTTGGGGTGCGTGGTATGTTACCATGGGTACTTACATGTCTGTATTTCTTCAATCCAGCGGGGTACAGATCGGGGCAGCTTACAGTGCGCTAGCTATAGCCACTATGATTTCGCCTTTTTTTGTAGGTCTGGTAGCCGACAGGTTTTTTGCAGCCCAAAGGATTATGGGTGTTCTGCATATTTTGGGCGGAGGATTACTTTTTCTAGCAACACAAATCTCTGATAATGCTCTTTTTTACTGGGTCATTGTTTTCTATTCTTTACTCTACATGCCCACTATTGCACTGAGCAACAGCATTGCATTTCAACAGATGACAGACCCCGGCAAACAGTTTCCGTGGATCAGAGTTTTCGGTACCATTGGGTGGATTATCGCAGGCCTGATGATTGGCACGCTGGCTATCGAAAAAACACCTGCCACCTTTTACATGGCAGCAATTGCATCTGTAGGCTTAGGGGTTATCTCTTTTATTTTACCAAATACTCCTCCCAAAGGAAAAACCTCCGAAAGTGCTATCGGTTCGGAAGCGTTTGTACTTTTTAAAGACAAGTCTTACCTGATATTTTTCATTGCGGCAATTTTAGTCTGCATTCCCCTTTCATTCTATTACGGCTTTGCTAATCTATTTCTCAATGAATTGGGTATGGAAAATGCAGCCAGTAAAATGATCATGGGCCAGATTTCGGAAGCGATATTCATTTTGGCCATACCCTTTTTGTTTAACAGTATTGGCGTAAAGAAAATATTGATGCTGGGTATGCTGGCTTGGATACTCCGTTATATCTGTTTCTCTCTTGGCAACATGGAGGCAAATATTTGGATGTTATATGCCGGCATAATTCTTCACGGTGTGTGTTATGATTTCTTCTTTGTAACCGGGTATATGTATACTGAGAAAAAAGCAGGCGAAAAAATCAAGAATGCCGCGCAGGGGCTATTTACGTTTGCAACGTACGGGTTAGGGATGTTTATCGGTACTTGGTTTTCAGGTTTCACCACTGATCACTATACTTTAGATGGGAAACATCTCTGGGAGAATATATGGTTAGTGCCCGCTTACATTGCTGGTGCTGTGCTGGTATATTTTATTTTATTCTTTAAGGAGAAGTCCGCCCAAGGCATTGTCAAGGCTAATGGAGATTAAGTTGATTACGAGGAAGTGAAATAATTGGATCACTTCTTCGTATAACTGAATTGACTATATCATAATAATGATATAGTTTTGACATATGGCAATTATTAAACCTATCTCAGATTTACGAAACAAATCTAATGAACTGTCTAAACTGGCTCATTCCGTACGTGAGCCAATCTATATTACAAAAAATGGGGAAGGTGACTTGGTCGTTTTATCTATTAATGAATATAGGAAACTTCAGCAGCGGCTGGATTTATTTGGAAAACTTTCGATTGCCCAGGCTCAGTTCAGCGCCGGAGAAAAGGGGAAGCCCTATCAGGATGTTTTGAAAGAAGCTCGCAAACGGATCAATGAGAAAAAAAACCGCAGTTAAATTGCTTCCTCAGGCTGAAGAAGACTTTTTGGAAATAATCGATTTTATTGCGGAAGACAAACCTTTGGCGGCCGAAAAAATGGCAGAACGATTTGAAAAAGCATTTATGCTGCTAAGTGAGAACCCGATGGCCGGAAGAACGGCGAGGGAGAGCCGACTGAAGCTTTTGCAATACCGCGTTTTAGTAATTGACCCTTACCTTCTGTTCTATCAAATCAAAAACAATATTGTATTTGTTTTTAGAATCCTTCACGGAGCAAGGGACTATAGCAATATCCTTTAGTTAATACTCATTTTCACTATGATCAAAGAATATATTCAATCCAATCAGCAACACTTTCTTGATGAGCTTTTTGACTTGTTAAGGATTCCGTCCATAAGTGCCGACAGTCGTAATAAGGCCGATGTTCGAAAAGCTGCGGAATTTATTGTTCAGAAACTTAAAGATGCCGGAGCTGAGTCAGTTGAACTTTGCGAAACCAAAGGCCACCCAATAGTTTTCGGGCAAAAAATTATAAACAAGGCATCGCCAACAGTTTTAGTCTATGGTCATTACGACGTTCAGCCTCCGGACCCGCTCAACCTCTGGACCTCACCACCCTTTGAACCTGTTATTAAAGACGGTAAAATTTTCGCGCGTGGCTCGTGCGATGACAAAGGCCAAGTGTACATGCACATCAAAGCTTTTGAGGCCATGATGAAATTGAACCAACTTTCTTGCAATATCAAATTTATGATCGAAGGCGAGGAAGAAGTTGGCTCTGATAACCTGGGCACATTCGTGAAAGAAAATAAAGAAAAACTAAAAGCAGATGTCATATTAATTTCCGACACCGCGCTGATTTCTTTAGATCATCCGTCAATCACCGTGGGTTTGCGCGGCTTAAGTTACCTCGAGGTTGAAGTGACAGGGCCGAATCGTGATTTGCACTCGGGAGTTTATGGTGGTGCTGTCGCTAATCCAATCAACGTGCTGAGCCAGATGATTGCTTCGCTTCATGATGAAAATGGTCATGTCACAATTCCAGGATTCTATGATAAGGTGATAGAGCTGTCACAAGCAGACAGGAAAAAGCTGAACGAGGCACCTTTTAATTTAGATGAATACAAAAAGGATTTGGCTATCGATGACACCCGTGGAGAGAAAGGATATACAACGATCGAGCGCACTGGTATTCGCCCTACTCTGGATGTGAATGGAATTTGGGGAGGTTATACCGGCGAAGGTGCCAAAACAGTTTTGCCCTCCAAAGCTTCGGCTAAAATTTCTATGCGTTTGGTACCAAATCAAAGCAGTAATGAGATGACAGAGCTTTTTACAAAGCATTTCTTATCAATAGCGCCTAAGTCAGTAAAAGTAAAAGTGACCCCTCACCATGGAGGCCAACCTGCAGTCACACCTACCGATTCTAAGGCATTCAAAGCCGCCAGTGATGCCTTTGTAGAAGTCTGGGGTAAAGCGCCAATACCTACCCGCGACGGTGGCAGTATTCCGATTGTTTCTCTCTTCAAAAAAGAACTTGGTTTAGATACCGTATTGATGGGCTTCGGTCTAGATAGTGACGCCATTCATTCACCAAATGAACATTACGGCGTGAAGAATTTTTTGATCGGTATCGAAACAATCGTGACGTTTTACAAACATTACAGCAAAACTTAACACTGAATGAAAAAATTGTTTCTGGTAGTCCAGGCTGCCACTTACTCTATTTTGGCTCAGGCGCAAAAACCAACTGGCCTCAGCGAAATGCGCGATCCGATTTTGCAATACCAGGCGGATGGTGAGAGTCTCACACGCAAATATGCCGTAAAAGAGTCTGATGAATATTACAATCGCTTTGCTCAATTCTATTCTGACTGGCTAAAGAAATTAAAGGACTTACCGTTTGATAAACTCAGTCAGGATGGCAAAGTAGATTATGTGCTATTGCGTAATGAGGTTGAAAAAGATGCCTACTTCCTTCAGGAAAAGAAAAATGAATTCGATCAGGTTCGAATTGCTGTTCCATTTGCAGGTAAAATAATGCCGATCGTTCAGCAAAGAAGGAACGGGAAAAGGCTTGACGGAGAGCAAACGGCTAAAGCTTTTAATGATTTAAAAAAAGATTTACAGTCCACACAAAAGGATTTGGAGAAGCAGTCAAAATTTTCTGAAAAACTTTCAAAAAAAGCGGTGGCATCGGCGCAGGATTATCGCAAGGCAGTGAATGAATTGTTCTCATTCTACAATGAATACGATCCTCAATTTGGCTGGTGGACAAACGCTCCTCACGTAGAGTTGGACACGGCATTTAGTAAGTATATCAACTTTCTGAAAGGATGGAAAAGTACTGACCCGTCTAAAGATGATGGAAGTGGCATCATCGGCAATCCAATCGGCCGTGATCAAATCATCAAAAGTCTGGAATCAGAGTTTATCTCATACACGCCAGAGGAACTGATTGATATCGCTAACAAAGAATTCGCGTGGTGCGAAAAGGAGATGTTGAAAGCTTCACAAGAAATGGGCTTCGGCAGCAATTGGAAAGATGCTCTTGAAAAAGTGAAAAATGATCATGTTGAGCCGGGTCAACAACCGGAACTGGTTGAATTTCTTGCCAACGAAGCCATTGACTATGTACAAAAAAACGATTTGGTAACTGTACCCGACTTGGCAAAAGAAGATTGGCGCATGCGAATGCTGAGTGCACAGCAGCAGCGTTTCAGCCCGTTCTTTTTGGGTGGCGATGACATCCTGATAGCCTTTCCAACATCAACTATGTCATACGAAGACAGAATGATGAGCCTTCGCGGTAATAACAAGCATTTTGCAAGGGCTACCGTTTTTCACGAATTAATTCCGGGGCATCACCTCCAGGGATATATGACAGATCGATACAATCCTCATCGCCAACTTTTTTATACTCCCTTCTGGACAGAGGGATGGGCGCTGTATTGGGAAATGATTTTGTGGGAAAAGAATTTTCAAAAGTCTCCCGAGAATCGTGTTGGAATGTTATTCTGGCGTATGCATCGCTGTGCCAGAATTATTTTCTCGCTGAATTATCATTTAGAAAAATGGACACCTCAGCAATGCATCGACTTCTTAGTTGATAAAGTGGGGCACGAACGCGCCAATGCTGCGGCCGAAGTGCGAAGATCATTCACCGGTGGCTACGGGCCTTTGTACCAACTGGCCTATATGATTGGAGCTAAAGAATTTTATGCCTTGCGAACTGAGTTGGTAAACTCCGGCAAAATCAAAGAGAAAGATTTTCACGATACCATATTACAGAGCGGACCTATTCCAATTGAAATGCTCCGCGCCTTACTGACCAATCAAAGCCTGACTAAAGATTTTAAAACAAAATGGAGGTTCGGGTATTGATTATTTAATAAACCCCTCAAAGTTTTTATGGTCGCGGTGATAGAGCACCTCATTGGGTAAGGATTTAAAATATTCGTAGGTAATTTTCAGCCCCTCGGCTCTTGAAACCTTTGGCTCCCACTTCAAAATACTCCTAGCTTTTGTGATGTCGGGTTGCCGTTGTTTCGGGTCGTCTTTCGGCAATGGCTGATAAATTATTTTTTGTGTTGTGCCTGTAAGCTTGATGATCTCCTCCGCAAACTCTTTAATCGTAATCTCACCAGGATTGCCAATGTTCATCGGTAGCACATAGTCGCTCATTAGCAAACGAAAAATTCCCACTACCAAATCATCTACGTAACAAAACGAGCGTGTCTGAGAACCATCTCCAAAAATAGTGAGATCTTCTCCTCGCAAGGCTTGGCCAATAAATGCCGGTAATACCCGCCCGTCATTGAGGCGCATACGCGGACCATAGGTATTAAAAATCCGAATGATGCGTGTATCCAAGTTATGATAGGTGTGGTACGCCATCGTCATCGCTTCCTGAAAACGTTTGGCTTCGTCATAAACACCGCGTGGGCCTACCGGATTTACGTTACCATAATATTCTTCGGGTTGCGGATGCACGTTAGGGTCGCCATAGACCTCAGATGTGGAAGCAATCATAATCCGTGCCTTCTTAGAACGTGCTAAACCCAATAAATTATGAATACCGAGAGACCCTACTTTCAAGGTTTGGATAGGAATTTTTAAATAATCAATAGGGCTGGCTGGCGAAGCAAAATGTAAAATGTAATGCAACTCTCCTGGCACATGGACGAACTTTGAAACATCGTGATTATAAAACTCAAAATCCTTCAGCTTGAATAAATGTTCAATATTGCGGAGATCGCCAGTGATCAAATTATCCATGCAAATCACATGAAATCCCTCTTTGATAAAGCGGTCACACAAGTGTGAACCTAGGAAGCCGGCACCGCCGGTAATTAATATGCGTTTTTTATCCATGAATCGTTTGTCTGCCAATGCTGAAATAGGTGAATCCCAATTCTCTAATGGGAGCCAGATCGTACAAGTTTCTTCCGTCAAAAATCACTTTGCTCTTTAGTATTGATGAAAGCTTTTCGAAGTCGGGAGTACGAAACTCCGGCCATTCGGTAGCAATAAAAATGGCATCCGCATCCTGGGCTGCATCGTATGGGTTTTCATGATAGGTGATCCTGTCTCCCAATACCTTCTTTACATTATTCATTGCTTCCGGATCGTGGGCTTTTATCACTACGCCAAGCTCCAATAATTCGTTGATATTTTCCAAAGCTGGCGCTTCGCGAATATCATCCGTTTGTGGTTTGAATGAGAGTCCCCACACGGCAATAGTTTTTCCTTTCAAATTGTTTTTGAAGAACTCCTTTATCCTGGAAATCAATTTTGTCTTCTGCATAGCATTGACTTCCATGACAGCCTCAAGAATTTTAAAATCATAATTCACGTCTGCCGATGACTTGGCCAATGCCTGAACATCTTTCGGGAAACAACTGCCTCCATACCCAATACCCGGAAACAAAAAGCGCTTACCAATGCGACTGTCGGTACCAATTCCTTTGCGTACAGAATCAACATCTGCACCGAGACGCTCGCACAAATTGGCGATCTCATTCATGAACGTAATCTTAGTAGCAAGAAATGCATTGGCCGCATACTTAGTCAATTCAGCCGAGCGTTCGTCCATAAATACTACCGGGTTTCCCTGGCGCACAAATGGCGCATAAAGCGTTTCCATAATCTTACGCGGTCGATCGGATGAAACGCCAATAACTACACGTTCGGGTTTCATAAAATCTTCAACAGCCATTCCTTCACGCAAAAATTCAGGGTTAGACACAACATCAAATTCAACAGTTGCATTAGCCTGAATTTTATGCTTTACCTTATCTGCTGTACCTACAGGTACGGTACTCTTATCGATGATAACAGTATATTCCTTCAATAACGGCCCTAAAGCCTCTGCAACGCCAAGCACATATTTCAGGTCTGCCGAACCATCTTCACCAGGAGGTGTCGGTAAAGCGAGAAAAATTATTTTTGCTCCCTCTATCCCTTCTTTAAGGTTAGTTGTAAAAGATAGGCGGCCCTGGTGAATGTTTCTATCAAATAAAAGTTCGAGTCCGGGTTCAAAAATGGTAATTTCTCCTCGGCTCAGTTTCGCAACTTTCTCACGATCGATATCAATGCAAGTGACCTTGTTTCCCGTCTCTGCAAAACAGGTCCCCGTGACTAAACCGACGTACCCGGTACCTACAACTGAAATATTCATTTATAATTAATTTTTCGATTTCAAATGAAAAACCTATTCAGGCATTCATAACAAAAAGATAAAGTGGGCAAAAGTATGATTTTTAGCCGTTTTTGTAAGAAAAATTAATATACATTATTGACAAACTAACAGTCGTTTGGTGATTACCACAAAGTGTAATACTTTTGCCATCCATTTAAAACCCAATATTTATGGAGGTGATGACCGAATCAGGTGCTCGGATTAGTTTTGATTCATCCGAAAATGAAAAAATGATCGCGCAAATGGTGCGGGACTTTGGCGAAAAGGAGATCAGGCCGAAGATGATGGAGTGGGATGAAAGTCAGCATTTTCCTATCGACTTATTTAAAAAAATGGGTGGTCTTGGATTAATGGGCGTGCTTGTTCCCGAAGAATATGGCGGCTCCGGCTTTGGGTATCATGAATACGCTACCGCCATCGCTGAGCTTTCAAAAATTGATGGCTCCATTGGCTTATCCATGGCTGCGCATAATTCACTTTGTACAGGACATATCCTCCAATTTGCAAGTGAGGAACAAAAGCACAAGTACTTGCCTAAACTGGCTACCGGCGAATGGATTGGAGCGTGGGGATTGACAGAACCAAATACAGGTTCCGATGCAGGCAACATGCGTACGGTTGCAAAAAAAGATGGTGACTATTTTGTGATCAATGGAGCAAAAAATTTTATTACTCATGGCAAATCAGGCAATGTAGCTGTGGTAATTGTTCGCACAGGCGAAATTGGTGATTCTCATGGCATGACTGCATTTATTGTAGAGCGTGGAACGGCGGGTTTTAGCGCCGGAAAAAAGGAGAATAAGCTGGGAATGCGTGCCAGTGAGACAGCGGAAATGATTTTCACAGATTGCCGCGTACACAAAAGCCAAATGATAGGTGACGAAGGCGAAGGATTTGTGCAGTCACTAAAAGTACTTGACGGTGGCCGGATTTCCATTGCATCTCTCGGCCTTGGTATCGCTCAAGGTGCCTACGAAGCGGCATTGAATTATTCAAAGGAACGCCATCAGTTTAACAAGCCGATTTCTACATTTCAGGGAATCTCTTTCAAACTTGCTGAGATGGCTACCAAAATTGAAGCAGCCAGGCTTTTGATTCACCAGGCTGCTGATTTGAAAAACAAGCATAAACCAGTTGGAAAAGAATCTGCCATGGCAAAACTCTACGCTTCAGAAATTGCCGTGGAAGTAGCCAACGATGCCGTTCAGATTTTCGGAGGCTACGGCTACATCAAAGATTTTCCTGTTGAAAAGTTCTACCGCGATGCAAAATTGTGCACAATAGGCGAAGGAACCTCTGAAATACAGAAATTAGTCATTTCAAGGTCGATTTTAAAGTAACATTTGCAAAATTGGCGCTAACGAAGCTATATTTGCAGCCCTAATAGTAAAATATGCTGATTATCAACATTAAAGAGAACGAATCGATCGATAAGGCTCTTAAGCGCTTCAAAAAGAAGTTTGAAAAAACAGGAGTTTTGAAGGAATTACGTGAAAGGACTTCTTTTACCAAACCTTCTGTTCGCAGAAGATCAGAGATCATTCACGCTGCTTATATTCAAAAGCAGTTCGCCCAAGACAATTATTAACAAGTAATAGACATTTGGTCAACAATCCCCCACGGATTTCATTTCGTGGGGGATTTTTTTTATCTTGAAAATGCAAGCGGGTGTGTGCTGTTTCAATGATAGATTCCTTTCTAAAATATCTTCAATTCGAGAAAAGGTACAGCCCCAAGACGATTCTTTCGTACCAAACAGACCTTCATCAGTTTCAAGAATTCTTAAACATTGAATTCGATAGCATTCCTTCGCAAGAAGCTAATCACGGACTTGTTCGCTCCTGGATTGTTCGGTTAGTGGAGACCAATCTCGATGCCGTTTCCGTCAACCGGAAAATTGCGTGTCTCCGCTCATACTTTAAATTTCTCATGAAACAGGAAGTCATCACCAAAGACCCGATGGTGAAAGTCAAAATCCTGAAGACCAAAAAGAAGCTTCCTCACTTTGTACAGGAAGGTGATATGGTGACTGTGCTGGATCAGATCGCATTTGAAGACAATTTTGAAGGCAAGCGCAATCAGTTAACTATTGAGCTTCTCTATGGCACGGGTATGCGTTTGTCAGAATTGATTGGCTTGAAAGATTCAAGCATCAATTTGAAAGACCGTACCCTTAAAGTATTAGGGAAAAGAAACAAGGAACGCGTTATCCCATTTACCGTCAACCTCGTTAAGTTAATTGAAGACTATCGAAAGGTGCGTAACCGCGAAATAGAAAGAAAGAATGATTACTTGCTAACAACTGAGGCTGGAGCGCCACTTTACCCTGTGATAGTTAATCGAATCGTGAAGAAATATTTGCAGCCATCAAACGTTGAGAAGAAAAGCCCGCACGTGCTACGCCATACGTATGCCACACATTTATTAAACAAAGGTGCTGAGATCAATGCCGTAAAGGATTTATTGGGTCACAGCAGTTTGGCGGCCACGCAAGTGTACACGCACAATTCGATGGAAAAACTCAAAAAAGTATTCGACCAGGCCCATCCCAAAGCATGATTTTTTTATGTTCCACTTAAATTTTTAAATCTATGAAGCTGCAAGTCCACTCCATTCACTTCGATGCCGACGACAAGTTGATCGGGTTCATTCAGAAAAAGGTTGATAAACTTGAAACGTTCTATGACCGGCTTGTGGACGGCGAAGTCTTTCTGCGCCTCAATAACGAAGGGATTGAAAACAAGACAGTGGAAATAAAATTAAAAGTACCAGGGAGTCAGCTTTTTGCAAAGGAACAGGCACGTTCGTTTGAAGAGGCCACAGACATGGCTACCGAAGCTCTTCGAACGCAACTAAAAAAATTCAAAACAAAAGTTAAAGCTGGACGAGTTTAACAAAGCTGAAGTAATAAAAAAAGGCTCCATGTGAGGAGCCATTTTTTTATTTATGAGTCTGCAAACTAAACTTTGAAAACTTTTTTCAACTGATCTACATAATCCAATTTTTCCCAAGGGAATAATTCCACTTTCACTCGTTTCTCATTTTTCCGTCCCTTATTGAAAATTTTCTCTACGATTTTAGGTTCGCGACCCATGTGTCCGTATGCGGCGGTTTCAGAATAGATAGGAGTTCTGAGATTGAAGCGCTCCTCAATGAAATAAGGGCGCATGTCGAATACTTTTTCAATTTTCTTTGCGATTTCACCATCAGTCAATTTCACTTTGGCGGTACCATACGTGTTTACATAAAGCCCCACCGGCTTTGCAACACCAATTGCATACGCCACCTGTACCAATACCTCATCGCACACACCTGCTGCTACAAGATTCTTTGCTATATGCCGCGTGGCATAAGCGGCCGAGCGGTCAACTTTACTCGGATCTTTGCCAGAGAATGCTCCTCCTCCATGAGCTCCCTTGCCACCATAGGTATCAACGATAATTTTCCTTCCTGTCAAGCCAGTATCTCCGTGAGGCCCGCCGATCACAAATTTCCCGGTAGGATTCACAAAATATTTTATTTCGGCATTAAACAATTTTTGTACGCGCTTGGGCAATTTTTTCATTACACGTGGCACCACGATATTGATAACGTCATCCTTGATTTTTTTGAGCATCACCGCGTCTTTGTCAAAATCATCGTGTTGAGTAGAAATCACTATAGCGTCAATCCGTTGCGGGCGGTTGTCGTCGCTGTATTCGATGGTTACCTGCGATTTGGCATCGGGGCGCAAATACGTCATCGTCTTGCCTTCCCTGCGTATAATTGACATCTCACGCAAAAGCATGTGAGCCAGATCAAGCGGCAAAGGCATGTAATTGTCTGTTTCGTTAGTAGCGTAGCCGAACATCATGCCCTGGTCACCGGCGCCCTGGTCTTCTTTCTTTCTGCGCTCTACGCCTTGATTAATGTCTGATGATTGCTCGTGGATAGCTGAGAAAATCCCACAGCTATTCGCTTCAAACATATATTCGCTCTTGGTGTAACCAATTTTTTTGATCACTTCACGTGCGATGTCCTGCACATCCAGGTAAGCTTCCGACTTTACCTCACCAGCCAGTACAACCTGGCCAGTTGTAACCAACGTTTCACATGCTACTTTGGAGTTGGGGTCGTAAGCCAAGAAATAATCGATGAGAGCGTCAGAAATCTGATCAGCTACTTTATCCGGGTGGCCTTCAGAAACAGATTCGGAAGTGAATAAATAGGGCATATTTTAGGGTATAAGATTTTACAATTCTAATAGATAGTACCTATGCTTTTAAGCAAAGAGCCGCAAAAATAGAAGAAGTAATTCAATTTCGCCAATGCGCAGCCAACCTTAAAGTCAACTCAGGCAAGAAACAAGAAAACAGCTGGTTCCTTAGGCAATAAAGGCATGTTTTTTTTCCAGGCACTGGCTAACTTGGTTTCCACAAATTCGTTTTCACCGGTAAGATCAACTGCAATGCACAATTGTGTGCCACCTTTTAATGATCCCGTCAAATGCTTTACTATTTGATTGTTTCTATACGGAGTTTCTATAAAAATTTGAGTTTGATTCTTTAGCTCAGACTCTTTTTCAAGCTCCTTAATTTTTCTTACAGCTTCCTTGGCATCTATCGGCAGATAACCGTGAAATGCAAACTGTTGCCCATTGAGCCCGGATGCCATCAATGCCAGCAAAAGTGATGACGGGCCAACAATTGGAATGACCTTTATTTTTTTTCGATGAGCATAATTCACCGCAATAGCCCCCGGATCTGCTACTCCCGGGCAGCCTGATTCAGAAAGTATTCCAAGGTTATGCCCTGACAATACTGGCTCAAAAAACTTTTCTAGTGCCTCTTCTTTTGTGTCTTTATTCAATACCTGAAATTGAAGGTCTTCAATACTTTCATAAATTTTCAAACTGCTCAAATATCTCCGGGCTGTCCGCACTTCTTCTACTAAAAAATAGTTGATCGTTTTAAGGCTCTCCAGAATAATCGGGGCAATCACTTTTCGTTCAGTTCCCACTGAGATAACCGTAGGAATAAGAAAGAGCTTGCCTTTAGAGCTACTTTCCATCTAAAAATTGCAAAACGGTTTGAGAAAACTCCTGTGGTTTTTCGGCTTGTACCCAGTGACCCGTATCCAGCGAAATGAACTGAGCTTGAGGAAATATTTTTTTTATCAATTCATTATCACCTGCAGCGAAGTAGTTTGACTTCTTTCCGTTGACGAATAACGCAGGCCCGTCAAATTTGCCTTTGTACTTCATGCCTTCTCCAATGGCATCAAGGTTTGCATCAATTGCTGGAAGATTTACTTTCCACACAAATTTTCCTTCAGAGTCTCTCGACAAGTTCTTTAACAAAAATTGTCGCACAGCAGGATCAGGTTCATATCCGGCCAAAATTACCTCGGCTTCCGGGCGTGTGGCGATCTCGCTAAGGGGAATGGCTTTCATCCCTTCAACCAACCGATCGTGACGTACTACATAATATTTGGGAACGATGTCTACAATAATCAGTTTATCAACCGCCGTAGGGTTTTTTACCGCAAAGTTCATTGCCGTCTTCCCGCCCATGGAATGACCAATAATATGAGGCTGTTCAATTTTGTTTTCCTTCAAAAATTCTTCCAGATCTTCAGTGAGTGCTTTATAATTGAATTCATCGCTGTGAGGTGATTGTCCGTGATTACGTTGATCAACCAAATACACCGAAAAATGCTCTGAAAAAAATCTCCCCAGCGTATGCCAGTTATCCGAAGAGCCCAGAAGCCCATGAAGGATGATCAGCGGCTTGCCCTGCCCCTGCTGACGGAAAAATAGTTTCATCGCTTTGAAAGTTATCGAATGGAAAGTAAGGTACAAAAAAAGAAAATTCAGTTACCCTCACATCCGTCAATTGGTTAATTATTTTGATCTTTGAATTTTAGTTAGCAGCCAATGGAACTGATTGACGGAATTTATCAAGTGCAGGGCTTGGCCCTTTCGGCTATTGCCAAAGAGTTTGGTACTCCTTTGTACGTATACGATGGAAAAAAAATTGTTAACCAATTGCAGAACCTGAAGAATGCCTTCTCAGAAAATCAGGTGAAGGTAAAGTATGCCGTGAAAGCGCTGAGCAATATTTCTATTCTAAAACTTCTAAAAAATCATGGCGCTGGTGTAGATGTCGTATCGATTCAGGAGGCTCAATTGGCGCTGGGTGTTGGATTCGAAAAAGAAGATATCCAATTCACACCCAACTGCGTTGATTTCAGCGAAGTTGTTGCCGGCGTGGAACTCGGCCTGTGTATCAACCTCGACAATCTCTCTGTTCTCGAAAAATTCGGAAAAAAATACGGGAGCAATTATCCTTGTGGCCTACGGCTAAATCCGCATATCATGGCTGGTGGCAACTACAAAATTTCAACTGGCCATGGCAATTCAAAATTTGGGATATCTATCTATCAATTGCCTCAAATCATGCAGTTGGTAAATCAGTATCAGATCACGATCAACGGATTACATATCCACACCGGCTCGGAGATCACCGAGACAGAGGTGTTTTTAAAAATGAGTGAAATTCTTTTTAGTGTAGCCCGCGATTTCCCGGACCTGAAGTTCATAGACTTTGGCAGTGGATTCAAAGTAGCTTATAAGGAGGGCGACCACGTAACTAATATTTATGATCTCGGTTTGAAACTTGGCAAAACCTTCAAAGAATTTTACCATAGTTACGGCAAGCAATTAGAACTTTGGATTGAACCCGGGAAATATTTGGTAAGTGAGGCCGGTTATCTTTTGGTGAATACCAATGTAGTGAAAACTACTCCTTCCGTAACTTTTGCCGGTGTTGACAGCGGGTTGAATCATCTTATCCGTCCTATGATGTACGATGCCTATCATGAAATTGTGAATCTTTCTAATTCAGCTGGCGATCAAAAAATATATACTGTAGTTGGTAATATTTGTGAGACTGACACGCTTGGTGCAGACAGGAAGTTAAATGAAGTACGCGAAGGCGACCTGCTAGCAATAAAAAATGCAGGTGCATACGGCTACTCAATGGCGTCCAATTATAATTCGCGTTTTCGACCGGCAGAAGTTCTAATTTGGAATGGCAAAGCCCAACTCATCCGTAAGCGCGACACTCTCGATGACTTGCTGAGAAATCAGGTAGTGGCTGAAATATAAAAAGCCCGGTTTCTTGCCGGGCTTCTAATACTATAAATCGAAATTTTCTACTTCAATCTCGCTTTGAAAAACTCTAATGTGTTTTTATAAGCATCGGCAGTAAAATCTTTATTATGCTTTGGATTGCTTGGGTTAGCAAACGCATGGTCAGCATCGTAGGGTTTTATAGTTAGCTTCTTTCCGGCAGCAGCCATGTTCTTCTCAAATTTATCAGTCACATCTTTATTGATATACTTGTCCTGGGTTGGCCAGATATCAAGCACATCACAATTCAAAGTTTTTAGTCGATCGAGGTTATCTTCAGGCATTCCATAATAGATCACACAAGCAGCAGCCTGTGAACCGGCAGTCAGAGTTGCTTGCATCGACTGGCCTCCGCCAAAACACCAGCCTATGGTTCCCACTTTAGCTTCTTTGCCTACATACGCCAAGGCGCCCTTCACAATTTCATTGCCGCGATCTTGTTTAAACTCTTGCATATACTTGCCCGCTTCCTCACGTGTGGTGCCCACTTTGCCATCATACATATCCAACGCCAGCACATTCACATTGCCTAAGTCATTGTAGAGATTTTCAGCCTCGCGTTTGATGTAATCATTCAATCCCCACCATTCCTGAAAAACGAAAATCCAGTTGTTGGTTTTCGTTTTGGCCTGCAACAAGTATCCGTTGGCTTCGACCCCGGATGTTTTCAGTTTAATCATTTTGCCTCCAGCCTGACTGACATGGGTGTAAGCAATGGGGCTTGGATGCATGCTGTTAAAGCTTTTGTTCGAAGCGAACATCGCAAACTTTTCCGTAGACGGAGTGTGGCACACCGTAGCAACGACTTGTGCAAAACCAGTCAATACAAAGACCACAAAGACAATGGTTGTTATTATTTTTTTCATGAGGTTAGGTTTTATAATAGTTGAAATCTGAAAACGAAAATAAAGTTCTTCAATTTTTCAATTGCCCGCGCATTACACGGTCGTACGTGATAAAATCAGTGTTGATCGGTTCTAATCCGATTTGGCGCAACAATATGGCAACCTGCGCACGATGGTAGCTGGCGTGATTAACCACGTGGATCATGATCATCTCCACATTATTCTGAAACGGATCGCCTGTATAGTTTGTATACGTCAGCTCACGGTCAAAGCCGTCTGTCGCATCCACAAACTCAAGCCATCGCTTATCGGCTTCTTCCAACATGGATTTCAATTGGCCTAATTTATAGTTTGTCCACAATTTCACATCGGGTTTTGGCAAGCCCATTACACGATGGAGCCACAACATCTCAGCAGCCGCGATGTGCCCCATCAATGAGATTATTTTTTCATGACTCACGTTTTGATTTTCGAGGCAACCGAGCACACGCTGATTTGCCCACGCGTTATATCGATATAGTTTTTGAAAATATGTTTTCATAATAAATTAAGAAACGAAAGTTACAAATGATCAAACTCTTTAAAAATGGAAGCGAATGAGGCAGCAATTTTTTTTCGGCTGTATTTCTCTTCGGCAATCCTTCGTGATGCATGTTGAGCGTCAATCAGCATTTTTTTGTTGTTTAGGTAAAGATCGATTTTCTTAACAAAATCAGTTGGATGTCGAGGGTCAAGCGAAATTCCACAACCGGTCAGTTCTATTTCATCCCTGATCCATCCGCCAAAATTTATTACAATTACCTTACCTGCAGCCAATCCGTCAAAGTACTTATTGGGAGAGCCTGTCTCGAGGATTGGTACGTTTTTAAAACTTACAAATACAGCATCGGTTATGTTCATCACTTCTTTTACAGCATCACGATCAACAAATCCTGTAAACGAAATGTTCTCTAATACCAATTTTTCGGCCGATGATTTTAAGTATGGCAACATCGCACCGTCGCCACAAAGGATAAAATGAATAGGTAAATTCGCTTTGCGCGACGCATTGGCACACTCAATCAAGTAGTCGAGGCCATTGGCAACGCCGGCGGCGCCTAAGTAAGAAATAATAAATTTTCCATCCATTTTAAATTTTTGCTCCAGTTGGTGACTCTTTGGTTCCGGTTTGTAAAAATCGCAATCGGCTATATTAGAAATGATATGAATTTTCTTCCCGCTAATCTTCTTTTCAATCGCCTCCTTAATCGGTTGAGAAAGCGCTACAATGGACGCAGCGTTGTAATAAATTTCTTTTTCGAGTTTTTTGAGAATCAATATCAAAAAGTAATTTTTCACAAACCCCATTTGGATTGGGGCGTCAGGCCACAGGTCTCCAACTTCAAAAATATAGGGCAACTTCGTTTTTCTTTTCAGCCATAGGGCAGCAATCCCGGTAGTAAGCGGAGTTGAGATTGCATAACAGATAGTAATGCTTTTGATTTTCCTTGCCAGGCGCACACTACTCCACACATATTTCAAAAAGGAAATACCACGGGCTATAAAGCCAAACGAATTATCATACGCGACTGGCAAGTAATGGACTTCAATACCTTCATAATTTTCGTTTCGATAAACACGCGCATTACAACCGGTGATTACCGTGGTTTCAATGCCATGATCAACCAGCGCTTTAGCAAGATAATAGGATCTGATGGCGCCTCCTTTTTTAGGAGTATTGAAATGCTGATGGAGAATTAAAACTTTCACTCTGCAAATAAAAGGAAACAAGGCCAAACCAAAAATTGATTTCAATTTTGCTTTTAAGATACCGATCGGTATCTTTGCGCATGCGCAATGCACACGAAACCATAGGCTTGATTCTTCACAAGGCTGGCGGATTGTTTAACTCGCACGGTTATAAAGCCACATCAATAGGGCACATCACTTCTGCCACCGGCTTCACAAAAGGTGCTGTGTACCGGCATTTTAAAAGCAAAGAGAAGCTGGAAGCACAGGCTTTGGATTACTTATCCGGAATTATGTTCGACAATTTGAAGAAGCGTATTCAGTCAGAAAAAAATGCAGGTGATAAGCTCCGGTCAATACTTCATTATTTTGAGTCTTACATCAGCAAGCCCCCTATAAAAGGCGGGTGTCCTCTATTAAATGCGGCAATTGAGTCCGATGATGGTAATCCTTTGCTACGCAAAAAGGCCAATGTCATCCTTACGATTTTAAAGGATTCCATTCGGCATATTCTTGATAAAGGCATACAGTACGGTCAGATTAAGAAAACGGTAGATCAAAATCATTTCGGAACGGTAATGATCGCCAGTCTGGAGGGCGCCATTATGATGAGTAAGCTGTCGCGCACTGACAATGATATACAGATTATTATAAAACATTTGGATCAATTGATCCGTGATATAGAGGTCTAAATTTTTTTACTTAATAAGATACCGATTGGTATCTATCGCTTATGAAAAAAGCCATTTTGATTTCCTTTTTCCGGTCTTATCTCAACACACTTTCATTGATAGCGCCACAAAAAGCAGCCAGAGATGGTTTCTTTTTATTCTGCCGTCCACGCAGACGTCCGGTAAAGCCCCATCATCTGGAGTTTCTAAATACTTCAGATAAATTCACTATGACATACGATGGTAAAAAAGTGCAAGGCTACCGATGGGGTAAGGGTGAAAGGAAAGTCCTTCTTTTACATGGATGGGAAAGCCACAGCTATTGGTGGAAAAGTGTTGTCAGCGGTTTGTCAAAAGAGCAGTTCACCATTTATTCAATTGATGCACCTGGGCATGGCTTGTCGGAGGGTGACTATATCAACGTGCCACATTATAGCGGGCTCATTGAACAAATTATTCTTGAGAAAGGAAATTTCTATGCAATCCTCGGTCACTCGCTGGGCGCTTTCTCCGCTGTTTACACATTATACCGGGTGCCTCTCCCTGTTTCAAAACTGGTCGTCATGGCTTCGCCTGGTGAAGCCAAAGAATTTTTTGAGTACTATCAAAAAGTCTTAGGTCTTTCCCGACGTTCTGTAAAATTAATTGGCGATTTTTTTGTCAAAAAACTTGGACACGCTCCGGAATATTTTTCAGTGGAAGAATTTGCCAAAAAGCTGACTATTCCCGGGTTGATCATCCACGATACGAAAGACACAGACGCTCCGTACGCGCATGCACTGGAAGCTCACAAAAACTGGAGTAATTCAAAAATGATCTCCACGACTGGGCTGGGGCATAATTTAAAATCTACCGACTTGATCAAGGAAGTTGAGAAGTTTCTGAATTGATTAATTCAATTTAGGGGTGATTTTTAATCCGAAATAAAAATTTCGCGCGGTCGCAGCATTGTAATACCGGCTGCCAACAGCGTTTATGTCGTTGCCAAGGCTGTATCGTTGATCAAAGGCATTATCGACTCCGGCAAAAAATTCAAGCGGAGTTTTATTTCTAATCTGATTTTTATATCCTATCCGGGCTCCAGCCAAAAAATAGGCTGAAGCAAAATCGGTGTTGGCGTCATTGAGTGGAATGCGGCCAGCGGAGTATGTCGTCAGGTTGCAATAAAATGTTTTGGCCAAAAGAATATCTGCCCCTACCGCAACTGTATTGGCTGGTGTGCCGGTAATTTGATTTCCCGAATAGGATACTCCGTCATGTGCATAATTTACAAATCTATATTTTGTAAAATTTCCACTCGTCCAGATTTTCAAATTTGAAAAAATCGCTGAAGAAAAATCCTGTTGCCAACTTAAACTTGTCTCCAATCCCTTTTGCGAAGTATTTCCTGCATTGATAAAGTATTGCCCTCCATTTTGACTTACAATGGTTTGAGACAACTCAAAATCGTAGGCGACAACGTCAAATGAAATATTCTTAAAAATACTTCCTCGAACTCCAAGCTCATAACTGATTCCCTGTTCGGGGGCAAGACTATCATTGTAAACCCCTGAAGAAGGACGCACTTCTGCCAATGAAGGCGGCGAAAACCCTTTGCTTATTGAAGTAAATAACGAGAACGATTCGTTGAATTTTTTAAGCAAGGCTAGTCTTGGTGAAACCACAGGTTCAAAGTGTCTGGTTTGTTCACCAATAGGTGGAATCCCTCCAACGCGATTAAATTTATAGTTCAGAAAATTGGCACTGCTTCCTACTGTCAAAAAGAATTTTTCGGGAAGCTCAAGCTCAAGCTGAGTAAACCCGATCAAGAATCTTGAATATAAACGATCATCTGTTTGCAGTGTATCTTTCACACCCAATTTGTTTCCGTAATCGGTGAGCGGTGAAAAGAAATTCTGAAACTCCAAGCCAAAAGTGAGTTTGCCTTTCACTTTATTTCCTTCAAATTCATATTGAGTAGTGGCGCGTCCGCCCCAATTGTATTCATTTCTTCTTTCATAGTTAAGAATTGAAGGATTGGTAAAATCTGTATAGGAATAATAAAGGCCGGCCTTAGTTGACCATTTATCACTCCATTGATAATCATAAGATGCTCCGCCATAAATGGTTTTGTTACGTACTGCTGCCTGCTGTTGCACTGCGCCTGCCGTTGTTTTTGATGGAGGTCTGGCCTGGCGAGGGTCAGTATTGTACTGAGAAAGTGTCAGCCCTCCAGGAGTCTGGTAATAAATATCAGTGTAGAAAACTGTCGTTTGCAAAGTGCTTTTGCTACCAAGTGAAAATTCTCCTTGTGTATTTAAAACATCGCGTCTCATCGCTGTTTGCTGTCGGTAGCCATCGGCTTGCTGGTGCGCATAGTTAACAAAGACTCTCGCTTTCGAATTGCCAAGGAATGCACTTGTCTGGTATCGTTGCAGTCCAAAACTTCCGCCAGATGTTGCTACCTGAACCTGATTCTGTTTGTTTATCGGGCTGGTGAGTAAAACCACGCCACCAGTTCCGGCTCCATAGAGGCTTGCACCAGGGCCCTTGATGATCTCTGCACGGGCTATGGCATCAACATCCAGTAAATTAAGATAAGTATTACCTCCACCATCTGTGAGGGGCAATCCATTCCAATAAAATTTAACATTGCGAACCCCAAAAGGCGAGCGAAGCGTGCTGCCACGAATAGAAAACCGATAACTTCCAGGCGAGCGCTCTTCCATACGCACACCGGGTATTGTGTTTACAGCCGAAAGGATTGAGACAGGATTGAAGCGTGCGATTTCCTTTGCACCAATAATACCGAGCGCTACAGGTGATTCTCTCAATGAATGGTTATAGGAATAGGCATTTACTATCACCTCATTTAATACACGAACTGAATCTTTAGGAGGTGCTTCCTGAGCGAAAAGAGAAGTGCAGCAAAGACTAATAATTGCAAGCCTTAAAACCATAACGTAAAGTAAGCAAGGATTAGAATGCTTTCAGAACTTCATCGACAGTTTTCGATCCCGGGAAATATTCAAGTAGCTTCAACATCACGCGGTCTACCAAGGTATCGGGGCATGACGCTCCGCTCGTCAATACGATTTTATTCGGTCTTTTGTCCAGAAGAAAATTTTGCGTTACCTGAATTTCTTTGTGATGAAAATCGAAATGATGAATTTCCATTTCCGATTTGATTTCTTTTTCAGAATTGATAAAGTAGGTTGGAAATTTCCGTTCACACAATTCCACAATGTGCGACGTATTTGAGCTGTTGTAACCCCCGACTACCACTGCCAGATCAGCGCCTACGCTCAGTAATTGATAAGTCGAATCCTGGTTGTCGTTGGTGGCATAACAAAGTGTATCGCGGGTGTCAGCAAAGTGATCCTTTAAATTCTCAAGGCCATATTTCTTCGCCATCACATCTTTAAAAAAATCGGCTATGGCTTGTGTCTCAGCCGCCAGCATGGTTGTTTGATTTACTACACCCACACGTTGCAAATCCCTTTCAGGATTAAAACCTCTGGAGAATTTATTTTCAAAGTCCCTGAAAAAATCTTCAGTACTTCTTTCTCCGTTGACATATCGCGCCAGCTTTTCCGAGTCATTCATATCCTGCACAATTACCGACGAGCCACTGTGTGCGCTGTGTGAAAACGTTGCCCTTGTTTCCTCGTGGCGGGCTTTTCCGTGAATGATGATGGTAAAATTCTCCTTCCCCAGTTTTTCAGCACGATTCCAAACTTTCTCCACGAACGGGCAAGTCGTGTTGTATCTCTGCACCTCCACTTCCTTATCCAGTAAAAAATTCTCGATTTCCAGAGTGGTGCCAAAGGCTGGAATAATTACCACATCCTCCCTGCCGATTTTTTCCCAAGGAATAAATTGAGTGCCGTCAGTATCTGTTATAAACTTTATCCCACGACTTTGCAGGTCTGCATTTACTTCCTGGTTGTGGATCATCTGGCTGAGCAGATACACGTTCTTATCAGGATTCTCGTTGAGAGCACGATAGCTGATCTCGATGGCATTTTCAACACCGTAACAAAAACCAAAATGCCTCGCGAGATAAAACTGCACAGGCCCGAAATCCAATAGCGTAGGCGAGAAGTCCTGCTTTCGCAAATCTTTTACCCTTCTCGCTTCTTTAATTCGTCCTGTAATCGAAGAGCGATAATAAACCGGTATTTCAAATTTTTTAATAGCTGTCTTTTTTTTTGAATTGTCAAAGGTAAGCTCAATATGCAAACAAAAAACCCCGACTTTCATCGGGGCTTAGTTTTAGGCAGCTTTTGAAAGCTTATCTTCTTTGATCTTGTTCGTTCGAACCTCTTTCGAGCTGAGATCAAACCATTTTACTTCCACTACTTTACCTTTTATGTACTTGAGTACCTCCATCACCTTGCCATCAATTTTACTGCGGACACGCTCCCCTTTTTTAAATAACCTTCTCATAGTGTTGATTTTAGTTAAAACCGAATCGCATATAAATATTCACGTGGAAAATCAGGATAGATTCCGGCAAAGATGGCCTGATCTCCCGATTTTTTATTTTTCAAAAGTTCATTAACCTGTTTCGCAGACTTTACGACCTCATTATCAATATGAGTGATAATGAACCCGTCGCGCATGTCAGTATATTTCTCAATGATACCGCTGCTCAACGACTTCACTGCAACTCCACCTTTTAGGTCAAGTTTTTTCAACGTCTTGGCATCGACATCTTCCAGCTCCATACCCAACGCATCTACAACACTTTTCTCTTCTTTTTTTACAGTACCAATTCTTCCTTCACGATTTTTAAGCGTCACCGGGATGACCAATGTTTTCCCTTTACGATCAACTGTTACGTTGATTCTATCACCTGGTCTTTTCCTTCCTACATATTCAATCAATGCCGTACTTGATTTGATAGGCGTTTCATCCAGTTTCACCACAACATCTCCCTTTTGAATGCCTGCTTCTTTAGCGGCGCTCTTTTCAATTTCACCAAACCCATCAACGTAAGCGCCTTCATTCACTGAAAGGTCTTCTTGTTTTACCAGTTCAGGACTCACGCTTCCTACCTGAATGCCCAGCCATCCGCGTTGTACAGTGCCGAAAGCCAGCAGGTCTTCTACCACTTTGCTTACAATGTTGGAAGGCACAGCAAAACCATAGCCAGAATATGAGCCTGTAGGGCTTGCAATGGCAGTATTAATGCCAAGCAATCCTCCATCAAGGTTCACCAGTGCGCCTCCGCTGTTGCCTGGATTGATGGCAGCATCGGTTTGAATAAATGATTCAATGGCTGTGTTGCCTTGACGATTATTTCGCGAAGTCGGGTTATTGGAATTGTTATTAATGATATTGATGTTGCGGCCTTTGGCACTGATAATACCTGCCGTCACTGTAGAATTTAAATTGAACGGATTGCCCACAGCCAACACCCACTCGCCTACTTTAGAGTTGTCAGAGTTAACGAATGAGAGATAAGGCAAATCCTTTTGATTGATTTTAATCACCGCAAGATCAGTATCCGGATCCGTACCAATCACTTCGGCTTTGAAGGACCGATTGTCTGACAAAACAACATCGACAATGTCGGCTTCTTGTACCACGTGATTATTGGTAACGATATAACCATCAGCATTAATAATCACTCCAGAGCCCGAACTTACACTTGGGCCTTGCTGAGGACCGTTGGGTCCAAAGAAAAATTGTTGAATAGGATCATTTGATTCCCGTTCGCGGGCAATACCTCCGGTTTGTGTGGAGCGAATATGGACAACTGCTTTAGTAACCTTCTCGGCTGTGCCTGTAAAGTCGAGCGGTATAGCTTCTCCTTTTTCATTGATACGGTAGGCCACCTGAGAAGTAGGCAAGCCTTCAATGTGTTCTATTTTTACACCCTGATTTCCGCCTTTGCCCAACCATTGGTAGGCGGTGATAGTGATGACGCTGCCCAAAATGGCAGCTAAGACAAGAGATCCAAAATTTTTCATAGACATAGACTTTTTAGTTCACGTTTTCGCGAAATGGGATGAGCAGCGGTAAGAAAAAATTTTGATTATTGACGAAAAAATTCGCCCCGGTCAAC
>Ga0206934_1106_pt1 | contig 23968 bp, 16 predicted proteins | sample Alteio_BWOrgHeat_16_FD_152932 | JGI IMG/M metagenome (GOLD analysis project Ga0206934, IMG submission 152932) | Enriched cells from forest soil in Barre Woods Harvard Forest LTER site, Petersham, Massachusetts, United States -... | ecosystem: Environmental > Terrestrial > Soil > Temperate forest >...
CCGAAACTTGTTAGGTTCGAGACACGGTCGCATCTCTACGACATTCTCAAATCCGTGAATGATGCAAGTAATTGGTAGGATTGTATAACAATTTGCAACGACTAAGTCGTCAATTTTACTTTTAGCAATTAAGAACTCCTGCTCCCCAGCCATGAAAAAATTGATTTTCCTTTCCGTCGTTGCAGCGCTCATTTCATTCAGCATATCAAACGCTCAAGATGATCTGAGCTTATCTATTCAAGTAGCTCCGCCTGAATTACCCGTTTATTCTCAACCACCATGTCCCTATGACGGGTATATGTGGACGCCAGGATACTGGGCTTACAATACTGGTGGATACTATTGGGTGCCCGGAGTTTGGGTGTATCCTCCTACTCCAGGGTTTCTTTGGACTCCGAGTTACTGGGCATTTTCCGGTGGCTACTACGGATGGCATTCCGGATATTGGGGAGAGCATGTTGGATTCTACGGAGGCGTAAACTATGGTTATGGATATGGAGGCGTCGGCTTTGGTGGAGGACGCTGGGAAGGCCGCTCATTTCATTACAACACTGCAGTGATGAACGTCAACACTACGGTGATTCACAATACATACCAAGACCGTGCAGTTATTAACACAGCAAACAATCGTACAAGTTTCAACGGTGCGGGTGGTATTTCATCACGACCCACCAATGAAGAGCAAACAGCCATGCATGAAAGACATGAGAATCCGACCGCTGAACAAACCTCTCATCACTTGAATGCTGGAAAAGACAATAATCAATTGGCTACTGTCAATCACGGGCACCCTTCTACAATGGCTGTGAAGTCTGTCAAAGATGTAAGGATCAATCAAGAAGGTCCGGTCTCCAAGCCAATGCCTTCCAACAACCCAGAACCTGGTAGGACCAGAGAACATGAAGAGCATACCGCCAAGCCAAACTCAACCTCTACAATGCCAGCTATTCGACCATTGGAACATCCACGTGTCAATCCATCAGAACAACATGTGAACCCCAAAAGGCAATCTGCCAGCCCGTCTACGCCTCATGTAAATCCTCGTCAGAGCCAACCGAAGAGTGGGAAGAGAAATTAAATCTCCCAAATTAATAATGACTTCATTGGAGCCCACTCAAATAATTTGTTGACAACGCACTCAATTTGAGGTTAGCTTTATGCTATGAATGAAAACAAAATCACAACATTGTTTCTTGATATCGGTGGCGTGTTGCTGAGCAATGGATGGGGCAATGAAGCGCGCGGTAAAACTATCGCTCATTTCAACCTGGACGGCAATGAAGTGAATGAGAGACATCATCTGACATTCGATACTTATGAAGAAGGCAAGCTGACACTAAGTGAATACTTGAAGCGTGTGGTCTTTTATGAAAAAAGAAGTTTCTCTGAAGATGAATTTATTGAAGTCATGCTCAGGCAATCGTTTGCGTATCAAGACACGATAGATCATTTTAGAAAACTCAAGAAGCTATATCATCTCAGAGTAATTGCAGTGAGCAATGAAGGCCGTGAGCTGAATACATACCGGGTAAAAGAGTTTAACCTGAATGAGTTGTTTGATGTTTTTGTATCTTCCTCATTCGTTCATTTTCGCAAACCCGATCGAGACATATTTCTCATGGCCATCGACATCTCCCAAACTAACCCCGAGCACTCCATTTATATTGACGATCGCCTGATGTTTGTTGAGGTCGCACAATCTTTAGGCATGCACGGGATTCATCACCAGAATTTAAACGCAACAAAGAATCAGTTAGAGAAATTTGGCCTTACCTTATGATTAGACATCTGTTTATAAAATGATATGACGGAACAAAAATATGATTATGGAATGATTGGGTTGGGCACTATGGGCCGTAACCTTGTTTTTAATATCAATGACCACGGATACAGCGTGGCAGGCTTTGATAAGAGTCAATCGCAGGCGGAGTTACTTAAGAAAGAAGCCGCAAGCAGAACTATTTTTGCTACATCGCAGCTTGATGAATTCGTAAACGCATTGAAGATCCCGCGCGTGGTTATGATGCTGGTGCCTGCCGGAAGAATAGTAGACGAAGTCATTGACGAGTTGAAACCTTTTTTATCGGGGAATGACTTACTTATCGATTGCGGAAATTCTCACTATACAGAAACTAATATCCGGATCGCTCTTTTGGCGAAATCCACCATTCACTTCATGGGTGTTGGTATTTCGGGAGGTGAGTCTGGTGCACGTTATGGACCAAGCATTATGCCCGGCGGACCAAAGAATGTCTATGATCGTTTGTCAGCAATGTTTGAGTCTATTTCAGCCAAAGTAAATAATGAGCCCTGCGTTACATGGCTTGGGCCAGGCTCAGCAGGACATTATGTAAAGATGGTTCACAATGGCATTGAGTATGGATTGATGCAACTCATTTCAGAATCGTATCATTTACTGAAAGAAGTCGGTAAGTTTAATAACGATGAAATTCATTCTATTTTTTCAAAATGGAATAAAGGGATACTGCACTCCTTTCTTATCGAAATCACGGCTGATATTTTTGTTCAAAAAGATGAACTCACCAAAAATCATCTTATCGATATGATCCTCGATAGTGCTCATCAGAAGGGCACCGGCGGATGGACTTCGGAAGATGCCATGAGTTTGCAAGTACCAATTCCTGTCATCGATACCTCTGTTTCTATGCGCAATTTATCTGCCTATAAAAAGGAACGAGAATCAGTTCAGCAAAAACAGACACAGCCAGAAACGAAATTCAGCGGTGACAAAAATAAATTGATAGACTGGCTTGAGCAAGCGCTTTACTTTTCGATGGTAACTACATATGTACAGGGAATGTCTTTGTTACAAGTTGCTTCAAAGGAATATAAATATAACTTGAAACTGGAGGATATTGCGAGAATCTGGCGAGGCGGTTGCATCATTCGAGCCGCTTTGTTGGAAGACATTCGTATGGCCTTTTCTCAACAACCCGATTTGCCGAACCTATTTTTGAATGACCAACTTTCAAAGAAATTATTGCAGACTCAGGAAGGAATTAGAAAAGTAATCCAGATTGGTATTGAAACAGGCACTCCCCTCCCCGCTTTGATGAGTTCATTGGCTTACTATGACAGCTATCGTAGCGGATGGTTGCCGGCAAATTTGATACAAGCTCAACGTGATTATTTTGGCGCACACACATACGCTCGTAACGACCGCGAAGGAATTTTTCATACGCATTGGAACTCAACGAAAGAATAAATGGCATCAATTTCAAAAACGAATCCGACTATTATTGTCATCCTTGGCGCAACAGGTGATTTAGCGTGGAGAAAACTAATTCCGGCTATTTATAATCTCTATTTGGATAAATGGACTCCCGATAATTTTGCAGTCATAGGTGTGAGCCGGAAAACAATATCTGAAAAAGAGTTTCAAAAACACTTGCATGAAGGTGTTGATAAGTTTTCTCGTAGAGGTAAGTCAAAAAAAAGCTCGTGGGATAATTTTGCAAAATGTCTTAGCATTCACTACGGCGAACTGAGTTCACCTTCGACTTATTCTGCTATCGGAAAAAGAATTATTGATTTTGAAAAAAAATGGAAGGTTGCAGCCAACAGGATTTTTTATTTGGCAGTTCCGCCAAACTCATTTGAAGTTATCGCAAAGAAGATTGGTGCCTCCGGCCTTGCTAAAAACAAATTACAAAGCCGCATCGTCATTGAAAAACCTTTTGGGCACGATCTGGAGAGCGCCAAACACCTTAATGATTTGCTTCATACCATCTTCGATGAGTCTCAGATTTATCGCATTGATCATTACCTGGGGAAAGAAACCGTACAGAATATTTTAGCTTTTCGTTTTGCCAACGCAATGTTTGAGCCAATATGGAATCGCAATTATATCGACAGTGTTCAAATCACGGTTTCTGAACAACTTGGTGTAGAGAACCGTGGGAATTACTATGAGACTGCTGGTGCGTTGCGTGACATGATACAAAATCACCTCTTGCAATTGCTTTGTCTTATAGCAATGGAGCCGCCTGTTTCTTTTGAAGCAGATGAAGTGCGTAACAGAAAGGTAGATGTGTTAAATGCATTACGAAAAATTAAACAAGAAGAAGTTCATCAGTTTGCTGTACGCGGGCAGTATGGCGCTGGATGGGTAAAAGGTAAAAAAGTAATTGGTTATCGTCAGGAGCCAGATGTGAATGCTGACTCTACTAAAGAAACATTCGCGGCTCTAAAATTATTTATTGATAATTGGCGGTGGCAAGACGTACCATTTTATTTGCGCACCGGTAAGCGCATGAATGAAACCACTTCCGTGATTACAATACAATTTAAACCGGTGCCCCACCAATCATTTCCTCAAGAGGCGACAGGTAATTGGCTACCGAACCGGCTTGTTTTGAATATACAGCCACGCATGGATATACGATTGAGGTTTCAGGCGAAACGCCCTGGGCTTAAAATGATTCTTTATCCGGTTGATATGCAATTCAACTACAAGGAATCCTATACATCAGGAACTCCAGAGGCTTATGAGACTTTGTTGTTGGATGTTATGGAAGGCGACTCTACTCTTTTCATGCGTGCCGATCAGGTAGAAGCCGCATGGAAAGCATTGATGCCAATCATCAATTCGTGGGAAACGAATCCTTCCGTCAACTTCCCTAATTATGAAGCAGGTATGCAAGGGCCCGAAGATGCAGAAGCACTCATCGCAAGAGACGGGCATAATTGGATGGTGTCAAACGAGAAAAAGTGAACGATCAATCGCACCATAACTTAAGGGTTTTTCAAACTGTTGATGAGCTCAATGTGGCGGCAGCAGAATTGATTATTTCAATCGCCAATAAATCTATTGCAGCCCGTGGGAGGTTTGTGATATCGCTTTCAGGTGGACAAACCCCCGAAAAGTTATACTCTCTTTTAGCCAAATCTCCCTGGCGCGAACAAATCGAATGGATAAAGACATTTATTTTCTGGGGGGATGAGCGATACGTACAATTTGACGACAAACGAAACAACGCTCGCGCAGTTAAATCGATCCTTCTCAATAGAATTGATATCCCTTCGCGGAATATTTATTTTATTAATGTGAATTTGCAACCCGATATGGCAGCAAAGGAATATGAGAAAGATATTAAAGACTTTTTCAAAACGGAGTCATTGCGTTTTGACCTTGTGCTGCTTGGCCTTGGCGAAAACGGACACACTGCTTCTTTATTCCCAGGGACAAAAGTCATTGACGAACATGTTGAAGGAGTGAGAGACGTTTATGTCGAAGAAGAAAAAATGTTTCGCGTCACCATGACAGCACCGCTGATTAATCAGGCCCATCATATTCTTTTTCTGGTAACAGGAACAAAAAAATCTGAAGTTGTGAAACAGGTTTTAACATCATCATTTCAACCAGATCATTATCCTGCACAACTTATCAAGCCCAATGATGGTGTATTGCAATGGTTTGTTGATAGAGATGCAGCCACACTTATTTCCAATTAAGTTCATTCTTTAACTCTTAACTCCCTTTGAGTTGAATATCACGATTTGAACGTGATGCTCAACATCATCATCTATGAGTGTAATCGTTTTAGTATTTTGTTCCATTCCATCAACTGCTACTATCATTTCCTCAATGCCTATTTTCTGAATGACAGTGATATGATAAACCGTATTAATGTATCGGTAATGAAGTTTAAATGATTCCCATTCTTCAGGGATACAGGGAACAAATTTGAGTTTGTCTGCTTCCCGCTGCAAGCCGAGAAAAGACTCTACTATAAGTCGATACATCCAGCCTGCCGAACCTGTGTACCATGTCCAGCCGCCACGTCCCGCATGTGGAGCACGTGCATACACATCAGCGGCAAGCACGTAAGGCTCTACTTTATATGTTGCAATTGTCTCTGCAGTTTTGCCATGATTTATCGGATTGATCATGTTCAATAATTCCCATGCACGTTTTTTGTCTCCCAGCTTTGCGAAAGCGATGATCATCCAAACCGCAGCATGCGTGTATTGTCCTCCATTCTCACGTACACCAGGCACGTATCCTTTGATGTAACCAGGATTCAAATCAGACTTATCAAACGGTGGCTCTAGCAATTGAATTATTCCAACATCCATTTGCACAAGATTTTTATACGCGGCCTCCATCGCTAAGTTTGCATGTTGCTTCTCCCTTGCCCCCGATAAAACAGACCAACTCTGTGCAATGGAATCGATCTGACATTCTTCACTGGTTGAAGAGCCAAGTACACTTCCATCGTCGAACCATGCACGTTTGTACCATTGGCCATCCCATGCATTCTTATCAATGTTTTCCTTTAGCTCTTGTGCTTGTTTTTTGCATTCATCGGCAAAGGCTGAATCATTATTCACGTTAGCAACATCAACAAACCGGATTAATATTTCGTAAAGGAAAAACGCTAACCATACACTTTCTCCTTTTCCATCCTTTCCCACTCTGTCATACCCATCGTTCCAATCGCCAGTGCCAATTAAGGGCAACCCGTGTTCACCGAATCTGAAACCATTTTTAATCGCTTGTACGCAATGAGCATAAAGTTTAGCCGGTTTTCCTGATTGTACAGGTAGGTCATAGTACGATTCTTCGCCAGGATTTAACTGTCGCCCCTCGATGAACGGCGGAGATTCTTCCAGCACTGCAAAGTCTCCCGTGTGTAAAACATAAATCGATGTTACATAAGGAAGCCATAAGAAATCATCCGAGCACTTTGTTCGTACACCGCGACCGGTTGGCGGGTGCCACCAGTGTTGCACATCGCCTTCTTTAAATTGATGTGATGCGCTTAATAAAATTTGTTCGCGTGCAAGTTGTGGCGTTGTATGAAGCAACGACAATACATCCTGAAGCTGATCTCGAAAACCGAAAGCTCCTCCCGATTGATAATATCCGCTTCGGCCCCAAAGGCGTGATGAAAGCGTTTGATACGTGAGCCATCCATTCGTAATAATATTAATGGCTATGTCCGGAGTTTCTATTTGCAAGGCACCAACAGTATGTTTCCAGTAGTTTTTTACCTTTTCAAATGAATCGCGAGCAACTATACTTCCGCGAAAGTGTCGAGCCACCTCGCTTGCATCACTGGAATTCTTTCCGGCACCAAGTCGAAAAATAACTTCATGTTCTTCGCCATCAGCCAGATCAAATGGAACCTGAATTGCCGCGCATGGATCTAATGCAAGACCAATTTTTCCTGAGAGCTTCTGCCGCAACATGGCATCTGGATTTTGTAGCGTTCCATTGCGACCAATGAACTCAGTGCGATCGGCAGTAAACGTCTTCTTAATATAATCTACATCAAAAAAGCCGACACGATTAGAAAATTCGGTGCTGTATGGATTCTTTGCAAAAAGCGCTCCGCTGTCCGGGTCAACTTCTGTATGGACATACATAGCCGTTTTCATTCTACTATCGCCAAGAACCCATTCCGTGTAACCCGTTGCCGAGAGTTTGCGTGATCTGCCAGATTGATTACGAATTTTTATGACGGTAAATTTGATCGTTGCTTCAAGATCAACATACACCAGCATTTCTGAATATATTCCGTCTTCAATATGTTCAAACACACTGTATCCAAACCCGTGACGAGTAATGTAATTTGACTGGCCTCCTTTCGGAAGAAATGTCGTTGACCAAAAATGGCCACTCTCTTCATCACGCAGATAAAATGCTTCTCCGCCTGAATCACATACCGGGTCGTTGTTCCAAGGCGTGAGTCTGAATTCGTGTGCATTTTCTACCCATGTATAAGCCGATCCGCTCTCTGAAATCACAGTTCCAAAATTTGGATTAGCTATCACATTCACCCACGGAGCAGGCGTTCTTTTTTTATCTTTAATAGAAATGACATATTCATCGCCCTCAGAAGAGAACCCGCCCATTCCATTAAAGAAGATCATATCCTTCGGCAGAGGGATAGATGTCGAAGAAAGTATATACTTATTTTGGATGATATAAGAAATCATCACTTTAACCGGCGCCTTCCGTTTCACATGGTCCACCAATGTACCGCCATTGTCAGAAATAGCGACGCGTGCTACTGTCTGAAATAATATACGATCCTCGTTTGATATCTGATCTAATGCTCTCACAAAAATGCCTCCCGGACGATCTATCAATTCTGAAGGAATAAGGGCCTGAATTTCATTTTGAAAAACCTGCCTATAGACATTGTGTTCTTCATTCCATATAACCAAATCAACAGCAAGCCCCTTTAGTCGCCAGTAAGCGTGCGCCTGTATGAATTGTTTTACTAGCAGCACATTGGTTTGTTTTTCAATTTGTAATAGCACAATAGGTAAATCTCCCGAAATAGAATATCCCCATAAACCGGATTGCCCTCGATGATTGTTTATTAGAATTTTGGGATCAGCTCTGAATAACGAGTTAGTGAACAGTATGGAGCTTGCGAGGCGCCCAAACAATTGCGCATCAGCCTCTGAAGCATTGATCTGTCTTAGTACTACCTGACTATGTGTCCACGCTAATTCAAACACGCGGTCTTTGTGATGTTTATCCTGATATTTATCAATCATGCCCTGACAGGTTTCCTTCTTTTCTGCAACACCAATGACCATGTCAATCACAATTGTTTCCTCCGGTTCGAGAGTAATCTTATATCTAATAGAAACGATCGGATCCAGCACGGAGCCATGATTTCCAGAAAGCGAACCCTGATTGCTCATCGCTTGCGGGTTAGCAATTGTATTTCCACGACCAATAAATTCCATTCGGTCGGTTTCATAGGTGACCTCTTCAGGTTCTTTTCCCTGTGCAGTCATCAAATGAAACATCCACGGTGCTTGCTCATCAGCAGAACGTGGCCTACGTGTGCAAAGAATAGCATGTTGTGAAGCAACGATCTCGGTTTGCACAAAAAGATTGCTGAATGCAGGTTGCATCAAATCTGAAGCTGCCGGCGCAAGTACTACTTCTGCATAACTGGTAATCTCAATGGTCCTAACAATATCCGAATGGTTTGTTAAGTGAACTCTTCGCATTTCAATATCATCTTCAGGAGATACAACAATTTCAGTCCTGGCTTCTATGTCATTATTGATTGTAAGAAAACCTGCGTGGCCTTGTGAAAATGTAGCTTCGTATTTTTCACCTTTCTTAAGTGCAGGCTGATGTGTGTTCGACCAGTAGTCATCGCTCTCTAAATCCCTCAAATAGCAAAACGCTCCCCAGTTATCACTCGTGCCATCTTCGCGCCAACGCGTAACAGCAATATCCTTCCAACGACTGTAACCAGCTCCAGAATTTGTAACCATCACATGGTATCTTCCATTCGATAATAATTGCACTTCTGGAATAGATGTATTCGGAGTGTTGATTATTCGGGTTTCCGTGTTGCCTGAGGCATAATTAACATCGGCAATGTCTGTAGTATGTGCAAAGAAAGTTGTCGCTCTCGGAATTCGCTCCTGAAGTAATAAAAGTGTCGCTTTAAACTGAGGTTCCAATTCAAATAGTTTTTGCATCGGTTTGTCGTGAAGCAGATAAGACAATGACAACAAACTCATCCCTTGATGATGGGCCATAAACGAATATACAATGGAGCTGGATTCTCCGCGTTGCAAACGAGACTGCGTATAGTCGATCGCCTCATAGAATCCATAACGTCCTTCAAATCCTTTTTCATAGAGCAACTCTAAGTTCGCGCATGCCTTGGTCGGTGCTACCATCAGCGCCAATGCTGAGGCATACGGAGCAATAACCGAATCTTCTTCGAGGCCGCGTTTCAATCCTAAGCCAGGAACACCAAACGCGCGATATTGATAATTGGCGGTAGCATTAATCATATTGTAACCGGACTCAGAAATGCCCCAAGGCAAGCCAATCAGTTTTCCGTATTTTATCTGCCAGTCAACTGCGGCCTTACAGGTTTGATCCAAAAGTGTATTTTCATAAGTAGGCATGACTAAAAGCGGCATGAGATATTCAAACATGGAACCACTCCACGAAAGAAGAATCGAGTCTCCATGCACATTTGTTAATAAGCGACCTAATGCAAACCAACTTTCTTGGGGCAATTTCCCTTGAGCAATACCAATGAACGTACATAGCCTTGCTTCTGAGGCTAGCAAATCATAATAGCTTGCGTCGTTCTGATGTTTTTGCACATTGTATCCAATGCAAAGTAAACTGGTAGATTTTTCATATAGAAAATCCCATTCCATATCCGCCAACTCATTGCATTGCCGAGCGAGGTCCTCAGTAATTGCAACTAGCTCTTTTGCCTGCGTAACAGATTTGTCTAATTCGGTTCTGAATAATTCAAGCCATTCATTTTCAGCCGATGTAGTAGAACTAGTTTGATATTGAATCACTTCATCTTTCAACTGTTCTGCAGCATTTATTAATTCAGTTACTGTTAAATTCTCTCGTAGCGAAACGAATCCAACAAATCTAACAGGAGCGCTGTCTAACATAAGCCAGGGTGACAGAATTTGAAGGTTGTCACTCGCTCCTGTTAACTGATCTTTGAGCATTTGTTTCCATTGATAAGCTTCACTCTCGGGATCTTGATTCAATTTTTCTATAACCGCACTAAATCTTTGCGTTAGTGTTTCTAAGTTTATTTTTACTTCATGAAACGTCATTGATTTACAATTGCACGCTGCTTCCAAATCAGTCATGATTAGCTTTAACAACTCACTATTTTTTCCTTTCTCCTTATCGATAAGCACTCGCGTTGTATCATGGAGGCCGCTAAACAAATTTTCATTTATTATTTTTTGATGAGGTATTGTTAACAGTCCTTGTCTCAAGACCAGCAAGTGCCCTGCAAGATTTCCGCTGTCAACAGTCGATATATATTTTGGAAATAGTGGGTTTAATGATTCGGTGTCATACCAATTATAAAAATGCCCCTTGAATCTTTCCATCTTTCCCATCGAGCTCAGCGTATTCATTGTCCTCTCAATAAGTTGCTTGGTATTGATGTAGCCAAAGTTATTAGCCGACAGATTGGCCAATAGCGCTAAGCCAATGTTGGTGGGTGATGTACGATGTGCAACAAGGGCAACGGGTTGCTCCTGAAAATTATCCGGAGGCAACCAATTGTCTTCAGGCCCCACAAATTTTTCAAAGAAGCTCCAGGTTTTTCTTGCCATTTTCCGAAGAAAAATATTTTGCTCATCGCTGAGTTTTGATACCTGCTTAGCCAATGGCTTGCTTGTCCACCACGTGACGATTGGCACCGTTAGCCAGAGAAACAGAATTGGCACCGCTACAAAAAGCTTAGCAGGCAAATAAATTAACAGAAAGACAAATAATACTATGGCAAGAGCCGGTTCAGCCCACATAGAAACATAAGCTGCGAGTAGATGTGTTTGGTTAATGGCCTCCTTGTTTGCTGACGGATTCCACTCAAGAAGTCTTTTTCTACTAAAGATTACTCTCCATATCGTAGTAATTATTGCTGCCACATTCAAAAATGCTTCGAATGGCAAGCAGATAAGTGAGAACAGAGTTCCTATAAAAACACCTGCCATACTTCGAATTGAATTTCTAATGTGATGGAGTAAGATGACATCTTTTGGTTTTCGAATGGAATCCCAGATAGAAGTAACAAGAATGGGAAAAACAATGATACCAGAAACAGCAATTGTCCAGAATAAAGAGGAAGGTAATGCGATCCATCCCAATAATATAAGGACTGTAAGCGCAATTGGCACAAGGCTTCGTCTGATGTTGTCGAAAATTTTCCATCGTGATAGTCCTGAGATTGGATTCTTGTTCCAACGCCCGACTCCCGGAACAAAGGGCAAAAACCATGAAAATATCTGCCAGTCACCGCGAATCCAACGCGAGCGTCTTTTCATATCAGCGCGATAGCTGGTGGGGTATTTTTCAAACAATTGGACATCACTCAGTAATCCAGATCGTACGTAACAACCTTCAAGCAGGTCATGACTAAGGATTCCATTTTCAGAAAACTGTCCGTCAAGTGTTTTTATGAAAATGTCTACGTCATATATTCCTTTACCTATGAACGAGCCTTCACCAAATAAATCCTGATAAACATCAGAAGACGCGCGTGTATATGGATCGATGCCTGGTTCGTTTCCATGCATTCGTGCATACAACGAACTCGTGATATCTGGCAAACTTACGGTCACTCTTGGTTGAAGAATGCCATAACCTTTCGTTACCCGTTTCTTTTTTTCATCATACCATGCGCAGTTCAAAGGATGAGCCATCGTGCCAATTAATTTCCAGGCGGATCCCATGGGTAACTGAGTATCAGCATCGAGTGTAATTACATATTTGACATAAGGGAAAACGGATTGTTCTCCAACGATTCGTTCAAAACGATCTTTGGAGCTTCCGCGTAATAATGAATTTAATTCAGAAAGCTTTCCGCGTTTTCGCTCATAACCCATCCATGTATTCTCCTGAGGATTCCAATATCGCGGTCTGTGGAATAGAAAGAACAAATCATTCCTACTTCGCTGATATTTTAGATTCAGTTGTTCAATCCGTTGTTGCGCCAAGTCAACAAGGGCTTGGTCTTCCGGGAGTGTTTCGTTCACCGCATCCGTAAAATCTGTTAATAGACCAAAATGCAAGTTGTTGTTTCTGTTGGCGAGGAAGCGAACTTCCAACGCCTCTACTAAATTTTCGATTTCTTCTTCATTGGTAAGCATCACCGGGATCACTACCAGTGTGCGAGATGTAGCCGGAATTTCTTTGGAGAAATCCATTCGCGGCAATAAGTGTGGATTAACTAATAAAGTAGAGAAAAAATTAACTACTGAAATTGCCAATTGACTTGCACATAAAAGGGAAAGAAAGGCTATTGAAATAAGTAACCAGTTGCTGGTCGTATCCGAGCGAGCTCTTATCAGAATGCCTGCGCTAATTATAAATGTAATGAACGAAATGAAGGTTAAATAAATTGGAAAAGCATTCCTCGCGATTGCTTGTTTTAGTCTTTGAATTCCCGATACTCGCATCTTTGCAACTTTCCTGGTTTCGCTCACGCCGTCCCCTATCAGGAAATATCCAACATGAGATTTTCGGTCATCGCCGTCAACGACATCAAAGCTACTTTCATTAGCCAACCGAGTTGCTATGCGTGCTACTTCATACTCCGATACATTGCTGTTCTTCGCAATGTGCTCCACCACATGCCGGTATCGATCCCGTGTAGAAAAATCCATCAAGCCATAGATTCCCTCTTTGTCTTCGCGAAGTGTTTGTTCAACAACACTATGTGTCTCCACAAAATCCCGCCAATCCATTGCGCTAAGCAAACGAAGGCTGCCAATGCTATTACTCATAGAAACCTGATCGGCCGCTTGTTTTTGATTTTCTGCACTCACCAATTCAGAGCTTGTCAATCCGCTTTCTGATAATTGTTGTTCTATCCAGTTCAGCGATAATGCCAAGTCCGGGCCTTTCCCTCTAAGCTGTCGTGTTAATTCAGAGACGAATGCACTTACCAGTGGCGGGCTGGATCGGGCCATGTCTGCAATCACCAGGATCAGGTTTTTTGGATTCTTTTCCACTGTCTCAATCATCTGTTTCGCCCAGTAATCAGCAAGGTTTCCGTCAACTCTGTCAATGGCAATGCGAGCCGAAACACGCCTGAGGTTTTCAATCAACGCCAAGCGAAGCATAATAGGTATCGCCCACAATTCACCCAATTTCAAATTGGTGACGCTTTGATAAGCTTTCACAAAACTGCTCAGGCTTTCCATATCAATCCTTCCATCACTATGGGAAATTATCTGAAGAACAATACCATAGACGCGAGTCAATCCGGCAGACTCACTATCCAAAAGTTGTGGTAAGTCTTCACTGTAGTCTTTAGGAAAATGTGTTTTTGCATTTCGAATATGTTCCTCGATCAAATAAAAATTATCTTTATAGAATCAATGAGGAGTCTGCGAACTTTATGCAGGATAATTTCATTATCAGCAAGGCGCTTAAGTAAATGATCTTGGGCCGGCTTCGAACTTAGTTTGTGAGTTCCAGCCAGTGATTTGCCAAATCGTTCCATCTGCTCGGCACTCAAGAGTTCAGCCCGCAGTGGCTCTTCATTCAGGTAACTGAGTTTAGAATTATCCGTTTGAAAAAATGCTCTCATATTAGATATGAGCTCGTGGGCCAATACTGGTATCAGTTTCATCCTCTTATTTTTATTTTAGAGCAGTCTTTACGATATCCTCTGCTTCATTTAGAATATTCTTTAAGTGATCATTGTCCAAAAAACTTTCGGCATAAATCTTATACATATTTTCTGTGCCCGAAGGACGCGCAGCAAACCATCCGTTTTCGGTTATCACTTTCACTCCCTCAATTGGTGCATTATTAGCAGGTGCGTTAGTCAGTATGCTGTTGATCTTCTCCCCTGCAAGCGTCTTGCTTTTAATTTGGCTAGCAGAAAGTTTCTTTAATTTTTCTTTCTGTTCAGGAGTTGCTGTTGCTTCAATTCGCTCGTAAATGGGTTCACCAAATTCTTTAATGAGCTCACTGTACACTATTCCAGGATCGCGCCCGAGTTTCGCTGTAATCTCTGCCGATAGTAAAGCAGGAATAAACCCATCCTTATCCGTTGTCCATACGGCTCCATTCAATCTTGAAAAAGATGCACCCGCACTTTCCTCACCACCAAAACATAGCGATGAATTAAGCAAGCCATCAACAAACCATTTAAACCCGACTGGGACTTCATTGAGTTTCCTTCCAAGGTTTGAAGTGATTCGATCAATAAGTTGCGTAGTAACAACAGTCTTTCCTATCGCCGCATCTGAACTCCATAGCGGACGATGCTGAAGCAGATAAAAGACAACTACAGATAAATAATGGTTGGGGTTTAACAATCCTATGCTTTTTGTAACAACTCCATGCCGGTCATGATCTGTATCGCATGCAAAAGAAATATCAAAGTGATCCTTCATCTCGATTAATCGCTGCATGGCATAGGAGGACGAAGGATCCATGCGGATCTGCCCGTCCCAATCAGCAGTCATAAAACTGAATGTAGGATCAACAATTTTATTTACAACTGTTAGGTCAAGGTGGTAGTGGTCGGCAATTGGTCCCCAATAGTGAACTCCGGCACCGCCCAGCGGATCAACGCCCATCTTCACTTTTGAATCACAGATAATACCCATGTCAATTACATTTCCAAGATCTTTGATGTATGTGTTCAGGTAATCATGCCGGTGTATAGTTGAAGCGCGGAGTGCTTTGTCATAAGAAGTTCTCTTTACATGATCAAGATTACTATCTAGAAATTGATTTGCCTTTGTTTCTATCCAGTTGGTCACATCAGTTCCTGCTGGCCCTCCATTAGGCGGATTATATTTTAAACCTCCATCAGCCGGCGGATTGTGCGAAGGCGTGATGATTATACCGTCGGCCAAGCCTGTTTTGCGTTCGCGATTGTATTTTAAAATGGCATGCGAAATAGCTGGAGTTGGTGTATACTCATCTCCTGCTGCGATCATAACTTCTACACTGTTAGCCGCCAATACTTCCATCGTGGTGGCAAAAGCCGGAGATGAAAGCGCATGAGTATCAAAACCGAGATACAGCGGCCCTTCAATTTTCTTAGCCTTACGATACAAACAAATCGCCTGTGTAATAGCAAGGATATGATTTTCATTGAAAGAATTTTTTATTGCTGAACCTCGATGACCCGAGGTGCCAAACGAAATGCGTTGAGCGGGTACAGAGGGATCAGGCTTTTCAGAGTAATAGGATGCGATTAACCGTGGAACGTCTACCAGCATTTCCTGCGCAGCCAATTTACCGGCAAGGGGTGACACATCCACTAAGGCTTTTGTATTTTATTATTTTCTAACGCCGCCACTTTAGCAAGCCGGCGAACATGTCTTTCGGCGCCGCTGAATTCTGATGCCAGGAAAATCGTAATCAGTTCCCATGCCAATGTGTGATCAACTACTCTGCCTCCTAGGCAAATCATATTCATGTCATCATCTTCTACACCTTGTTTTGCTGAAAACTTCTCATGAATAAGGCAAGCCCTTACTCCGGCCATTTTGTTTGCAGCTATGCTAGCTCCTACCCCGCTTCCGCAGACGGCAATACCACGATCTGCCTTTCCGTTTGCTATTGCCTGTGCTAGTGGAATTACATAGTCAGGATAATCATCGGCCGGATTTAGGGTTGCATTACCAAAATCAATTACTTCATGCCCTGTTTCAATTAGCATTTTCCTAACATATTCCTTCAATTCAAATCCGGCGTGATCAGCCGCAACTCCGATTCGTTTCATGGCATTGTTATTTTAAATAAATCACTTGTTATTATTCCTTTTAAGTAAAGCTATTGCCCGCGCACAAATATTCTCAGCTGTAAATCCATATTCACGCATCATCACGTCTCCGGGAGCCGATGCACCAAATGTATCAATACCAATTATTTCCCCTGAGTCGCCAACATAACGATGCCAGCCTTGCGATACTCCAGCCTCAACTGCAATTCTTGTATGCACAAATGACGGGAGCACCGATTCGCGATATTCAGAAGGTTGTGCTTCAAACAATTCCCAACTGGGCATCGAAACAAGGCGCACGGAAATATTCTGTTTAATTAATTCTTGCTGCGCCTTCACAATGAGGTCAACTTCAGAGCCGGTTGCAATTAAAATTATGTCAGGATGAGTATCCGATGCATCCGACAAAATGTAAGCACCGAATCGAAGGCCCTCAGCCGCAGCAAATCTTCTTCGATCAAATATTGGCAGATCCTGACGCGACAGAACTAATGCTACTGGAGCTTTGTGCGATTCTATGGCAATGCGCCAGGCTATTGAAGTTTCGTTAGCATCACTTGGCCGAATTACAATCAAATTTGGAATTGCTCTGAGACTCGCAAGATGTTCTACTGGTTGATGTGTTGGACCGTCTTCGCCCATTGCAATGCTGTCGTGCGTAAAAACGAAAATAACATTCAATTCCATCAGCGCAGCCAAGCGAATTGCGGGCCGCATGTAATCTGAGAACGTGAGAAACGTAGCACAAAATGGAATGATACCGCCATGTGCTGCCATTCCGTTTGAGATTGCAGCCATCGCATGTTCACGAACGCCAAACTGCAAATTTCGCCCGGCATAACTCCAACCGCCTTCTGCCGAACCCTGCAAATCACCAACGGCCATCGAAGGGTTTTCAAAATTGCCTTCTCCTTTAAGCTCCGTATAGGTAGATGTATTCAGATCTGCTGAGCCGCCAATAAAGCCTGGCAGTAATGGGCTAAATGCCTGCATGACTTTTCCCGAAGCGACTCGTGTAGCCATACCTTTGGCAACAGCCGGAAATTCAGGAATAGCCGAATCCCAATTTGTGGAGCGCTTCCCATTGATAAGATCATTAAGTTCCAGGGCAAGCACCGGATATTCTTTTTCGTATAGCGAAAGTCTTTGTTTCCAATCTCCTTCTGCTTTTTCTCCACGTCCAATTGCTTTACGAAAATGAGTCTCTGCTTCCGGTGGAATTAGAAAAGCCGGCTCAAGCGGCCACCCAAGTTTAACTTTGGTCAGCTTCGTCTCTTCTTCGCCTAACGGGGAGCCGTGTGCTGCACAACTATCTTGTTTATTTGGTGATCCGTATCCGATGTGAGTACGCACCATTATTATGGAGGGCCGACCTCTTTCTTGCTGAGCACTGTTAATCGCAGCATTGATAGCCTCAATATCATTTCCATCATCAACAGACTGCACGTACCATCCGTAAGATTCAAATCGCTTCGCGTGATCTTCCGTAAACGTCACCTGAGTTGATGAAGCAAGGGAGATGTGATTATTATCATAGAAATAAATCAGTTTATTTAATTTTAAATGACCTGCCAATGAGGCAGTTTCGGCGGATACTCCTTCCATCAAATCACCATCGCCTGCAATTGCGTATGTACGATGATTAATGATTTCAAATCCAGGCTTGTTATACCTGGCCGCGAGGTAAGCTTCTGCGATTGCTATGCCTACTCCATTAGCGAAGCCTTGTCCAAGCGGACCTGTAGTTGTTTCTACTCCAGGCGTTGCACCGCGCTCGGGATGGCCAGGTGCCTTACTTCCCAACTGGCGAAATTGTTTTAGTTGGCCTAATGGTAAGTCGTAGCCTGTGAGATGCAGCAAACTATAGAGAAGCATTGATCCATGACCAGCAGACAAAACAAACCTATCACGATCAAACCAATTTGGATTAGCCGGGTTATGCTTCAAGAATTTTGTCCAGAGAACATAAGCCATGGGTGCAACGCCCAATGGCAGACCTGGGTGACCACTCTTAGCTTTTTGAATGGCATCTATTGATAAGAATCGGATTGTGTTGATACATAGCTGATCAAGCTTTGCCGGGTCAAGTGACTTATCTGTTATGCCCATATAACCTCAAAATTATTTATCTAGTAAGTAGTTCTATTTTTCTTATCCAAACATTACATAACTCTTTGCAAAAGTTACATTCTTCACTCATTTTTTCTAATAAAAATTAGTGATCTTCGACTCTTAAAATTGAAAAAAGCCAAGCTTTCGAGCTTGGCTTTTGTCTGTTAGCTTGTTAGCTCGATCAGCTTAGTTTCTTTTCAAGCTCTTGAATCTTCGACTCAGCGTCCAGATTACCAAGTGAATAGGAAAGTTTATACAATTCTAGCGCTTCGCGTCTTGTTTCTTTCTTCTTGCGTGGAGCAAATTTGGTTCTGTTAGCTGCAGTTTCGAGCGCCTGAGCTTGTGCAAAGTATAGACCAGCTACTTTAATCCTGTTCTGATCATTAATATCTTTCACAAGCCCTTCCAATGCCGAAACATTACCGCTCTTCAGCTTGATCATTTCACTTTGGCTTGATATCGTAGAGTCCTTTTGGTTAAGGCTTGCTGTCAGGCTGCCATTTTGATCACGTAGTTTGATTACTTCAAGTTGAAGCGCTACAATCTCCTTTGATTTCATTTCAATATCTGACTTCAATCTATGAATCGTTGCCGCAGAAGCTGCCTTCGACCCTTTCAAGTTGTTTTCCAATGCTGTAATCTTAGCTTGAGAATCTTTAATATGTGTGTTGATCTCGTTCAGTCTGTCGATGTAATTAGCATAAGTGATTCCTTCAACGATTTTTACGCGCAATACATGACGATTAATATCGATTGAATCGAGGATGATTCCGACTTCATTCAAGGCGAGCTCTGTCTTCTTGCTCTCAACTAAAGCGTTATTAAGGGAGTCTATTCTTAATTGAAGGTGTGCCTTTTCTTTTGTATCACAACTGAAAAGGGTTGCCGCTATGGCGATTACAATAATGTAGTTTTTCATGATTTGCTTTTTGTGGTTTATGGTTCTTTTGTACTTATACTTAATTTATTTAGTGATTTAAAAGAGCTCAAATGGTGCGGGTTAACTTTCTCTGTCAACTAAAATCTATACCGTCTTGACCTGACCTTTGCGACCTGCTATGTAGATTCCGGCCCCAATAATTACAACGATAGCGCCAAGTAGTGGCTCCCAAATTCGATGATGAATTTTTGTTTGTGCTATTTTGAATCGATTCAAATCCGTTACTCGCTCATTTACTAATAACCCAAAAGAGGTAAAAATCATGAATAGCAATCCAATTGTCAGAATAACGATGCCTGTCTTTTTCATAGACTATTACATTAATCGTATATCAAATTTTACAAAGTCGAGATAAGCTTATGCAATTCTTCTTTTGTCTTACCAAGTTTCGCCTGAAGCCGACCCAGGAGTTCGTTATGCTTTCCTTCTACCAACAATAAATCGTCATCAGTAAGTGTGGCATATTTTTGCTTCAGTTTTCCTTTAGTAATCTTCCAGTTTCCAAGTAATTCGGTAGTGTTCATTTTATTTAGTTTTAAGTTGTCAGACACTGATGTAAATTTCTAGTGATCAAAGGTGTATTTGTTTACTCCGAAATGCATTACACAATCACGACAAAGGTTTGCATCTATCACACATCAGGTGGAATATGAATTCTTTATATCAAAGTGATACATTAAATGAATTTGGGATGATGCAAGTCAAGTAGTCAGCCCACCGATTAACTCGCTTTCCAAATAGACGAGCTCTTTCTTACTGTTGCGTTCTTGTATAAAGCAATAATAGATTCCGTTTACATATCGGCTTACAATTAGCTTTAAAGAGGGCCTTATTCGCTCAATCACAATCTCCCCTCTCTTATATTTGTTTTCCATAAATTTTCCGTGATCTCTTGCGGCTTGTGTTGGCTCCTGCAAACGTGCAACTATTATTCCCGCTACGGCTTACATGATTCCGAAAGACTGTTACATCTATCACTCATTCTATTTCTCAAGAGAGTTCAATTTCGGGCTCGCAATTACTCTACCAACGCCTTAAAGTCATGACCATACCTCTTTCTTAGTCCTTCACTATCAAATTCATGCATCGCTTTGTAAGCACGCTTCAATGTGTGAGGAACATCTCCCTCGTAAACTATTTTATAGTTAGAGAAGCCATTGTAGGGAACACTGGTATTGTCGCTGTGAAATTTCAACCTTTCAATAGTACCATTACTAACGAAGAAATCCTGAAACACCTTATCCCGTCGCCCCATCATCTCCTTGTATTTATGAATTACTTCACTGTTGCCGACATAATGATAACACTCATCCTGAATTGTAAACATTAAGGTGTCGCCTGCTCCACTTCCTTTTTTTAAGGTGTGCATAAACTTTGGGTCTTTGATAGACATCATTTCAACTTTAATGGAGTCATCCTTAGTAAAATCGTTATTTCGCTTTGTAGAAAGAAAATATTTCTTCTTGGCTGCAAAGAAAAGGATCTGTTCTTTTTCTTTCAATGAATACACAGTTGAATACACATTAAGAGTCGAAGTTTTGTTCTCGTCCAGAAATTCGGCCATGGTTTTAATAAAAGATTTCTGTTTAGCGCTCAGCTCGGTTTGCCGCATGTTCCATTTCAGGGTCAAGGAATTTTCAATTTCGCTTTGGGCATTTCGCAAGGAAATACCATAGGGAATTGTGACCGGCTTAACAAAAATATTTTTCAGTAAGTCCATTATGATATCATGCAAGTGAAAGTGAGGATTCTTCAGATTGCCGGATATTGGAATTTCATAATCAATTACGTTGCTGCGCTCACGAACGAGGAGCATTATCAAAGGCAATGGAAGCCACTTCATTTCTTTGTTTTTTATTCGCTTCGAGACACGCGGATCAATGACCACCAAATGGTTGACGCTTTTGATCTCACCATTCCGAACATTCCAAACACCGTTAAGCTCAATTGTACCTCTGTCCAACGGAAATGAAGTATACAAAATCAAGTACGGGTTGAACGCGCTGGCTGGGATTTTGTTAAGATGATAGCTCATATCAAAGTCGCCACTGTCTTTCGGATTGACACTTAATGAAATCGATAAATTACCATAAGGTTTTATTTCGGACTTTATGTTTACTCCGATTCGGCTGTTGTTTTTATCAACAGAGTCGGCATGAATGCTAAGGGAGTTCACACCAATGTTAAACTGCTCAATTAAAGAGAAATCATTGAATTTTAAATCACCGTGTGTTACTGTGAAACTGTTAATCCTATAATGGCTTTGGAAAAAATTCCGTGTCAGGCTTTTAAGATATCGGCCAATTTCTATAATCAGATTAAAGCTGCCTGATCTTGTAGTGACATCAGTAATATTAGCCCCGGCTTTGCCAAACAACCGCTCGACGTTATCTAAGGAATCAAATTGTTCATATTTTACAACCGGTCTGCTGAGGATTATGGAGTCAAATAGAAACTTCTGATTTTTTGGATTCAGATGTTCAATCACCACGACGAGTTTTTCAAATGCAGCATAATCGTCTTTCTTTGTCTTGCCCAAATGAAAATCGCTGAATGCTAACCTTCCGTGGGCATCAATCAGTTCGGGGTTCTTAAAGTTTCCTGTGGCTCTGAACGTAGCGTCTAATCGAGCAGAGAAAAAACCATAATTGATTAGCTCCCATAAATACTGACGAATAATTTCCAAATCAAAATTTCGAACCTGAGATGTAAATCTGTAATCCTGACTTGCAACATTAATCGTGAAATTTCCCTTTATACCACCTTTTCCATTTTGCGACATTAATGAAAATGCAGATGCAATCGTGTCAGCATTCCATCGCTTACCCGAGCTTTCCATATTGAGATCCTTAATCAAATAATTGATTGGAGTGGCTTTTTCAATATAATAGAATTCACCATGCAATATTTTTATCGCAAGAATATTAACATGAAAAGAAGGTTTATTGGCTGATCGATTATCGGGAGTGAACTTCAACACCATGTCATCAAAATTGAAATGTTGCCTGACATTGATAACCGTCCCTCTGGGTTTGTTTACGACCAGTTCGGTTATTTCGACTGTCTTTGAGAATAACTTAATCAAGTTGAAGTCAGATGTAACGCTTTTCGCCGAAAAGAAAAGAGTATCCTTCTTCGATTCATAAATCTTAAGATTATTAAACCGAACGAATCCTGTAAATGGATTAACGTAAGCCCAATCCATTGTAATTTTTCTCCCTGTATATTTCTTACTGTCTCGTTCGACCAGATATTTTACCAGAGGCGAGATAAATAGAATTGTGAGTGATATAAATAGGATAATAACACCCGCAAAAATCAATAGTATCTTTCTTGTTTTGAGTCCTTTAATCTTCGAATCGTTCTTCGCAATCACGATTCATCTTTTGTAGTACGCACCAGCCCAATGCCTGCAATGAAAAACAACAAGCCAAGAATGCCGTAGATGATAAGAGCTTTGACCTCACCAGCTGAATTGACAAATAAAATCGCAGTGTAAATGAGCCCGCAAATACCGAGTATGGTAAGAAGCGCCCCAAAAATTCTTTTAATATTCATGGTTTTAGTTTTTTAGTTTACTCTCATTCTTCTTCTTATCGGGTTTAGGATCATCAGTTTTTGTTTTATCCTTCGCTTTCTTCTTCAAGTATCCACGTAAAAGGAAGTTATGTCCTGCTGCATCCATATTTTGTTTAAAGCCACCGGCACCTTGCTTGATGTTCACTAGCGCAGCGTCCAGATTATCTGCAAATGTGCTATCCATTAATAGCATTCCTATTGTTCCTTTCCCTGCACGAACCTCGCTCATGATCGCCGAAAGGTCGCCTGTGATATGAGCTGCGTTATCGCTCGTGATTTTTAGTTTCGCTAAAATTTCGTCGAGATTTACCTGGCGTGCAGTTGCAAGCACATCATTGTCTGAAAGTTCACGTTTACCGACCGTACCTGGAATTATAACTACAATTTTACTCCCCATCAGTCCGTCAGAGCCAATAATTGCTATCGCATTCTTCTTTATGAATTTTCTGGAGTCTTCAACAATCTGCATGTCCACTCGCACTGTGGTGTCTGTGACTTGTTGAATATCTTCGATGATACCTACATTGATTCCTGAGAACCGGACATTATTGCCAACCTGCAGGCCGCTGATATCAGTGAATATTCCGCTGACATGAAATGTATCAACAAATAGTTTCTGTCGCTGTCCTATGAAATAAATACCAACAATAAATAAAGCAATCGTTACAGAAACGAATATCCCAAGCCTTACTTTGTTTCCTGTTTTCTTTTCCATGATTATTTTTTAAATGTTAACTGAAAAATGATCGCACCCATTGATCACTTGATTTTGACAGTTCTTGAAATGTCCCAGTTGCAACCACAACCCCTTCTTTAATAATAATCATGCGATTGGCCGTAATACGGGCACATTCAACATCATGTGTAATAATCACAGAAGCGGCGTTGTATTTCCTTTGGATATCCAATATCAATTCACTTATCTCTTTTGAAGTGATGGGGTCTAATCCCGTTGTAGGCTCATCGTAAAGAATTATTTCTGGTTTTAATATTAAGGTGCGCGCCAATCCAATCCGCTTTCGCATTCCACCGGAAAGCTCTGAAGGCATTTTATCGATGGCATCTTTTAATCCCACATTTT
>Ga0206934_1107_pt1 | contig 23498 bp, 18 predicted proteins | sample Alteio_BWOrgHeat_16_FD_152932 | JGI IMG/M metagenome (GOLD analysis project Ga0206934, IMG submission 152932) | Enriched cells from forest soil in Barre Woods Harvard Forest LTER site, Petersham, Massachusetts, United States -... | ecosystem: Environmental > Terrestrial > Soil > Temperate forest >...
CCGCGGAACTGAAGTCTCCGCGCGAAATCGCCCTCATGCGGGAAGCCGGCAAGCTGGTCGCCCAAGCCCTGCGGATCGTCAAGGATATGGCCAAGCCGGGAGTGCGGACCATCGAAGTCGATCGAGCCGTGGAACAGTTTTTTCTCAGTCACAATGCCGTTCCATTGTTTAAAGGATATCCCGGTCAAAAGACTCCATTTCCGGCTTCGACCTGCCTTTCGGTCAATGAGCAAGTGGTGCACGGCATTCCCGGTCAGCGGGTGCTCCGGGACGGCGATCTGTTCAAGATCGATACGGCGTGCAAGCTCAACGGCTGGTGCGCGGATGCGGCCGCGACTTTGATTATCGGCAACGTGCGCCCGGAATGGCGTCGATTGCTACGCGTGGCCGAAGAGGTCTTGCAGATTGCCATCGAGGAAATAGGCCGACGCAAGTGGTGGTCGGAGGTAGCCGCCAAGATGCAGCACCACGCGCAAGCATCGGGGTTCAGCGTGGTGGAGAATTATGTCGGCCACGGCATCGGCCGCATCATGCACGAAAACCCGCAAGTCCCTAACTACGTGAATCGCGAAGTGCGCAAGCACGATTTCAAACTCGAAGAAGGGCTGGTCCTGGCCATCGAGCCGATGGTCAATATGGGCCGATCGGATGTGGATGTGCTTCGCGATCATTGGACCGTCGTTACGCGCGACGGGCTACCGAGCGTCCATGTCGAGCACACCGTGGCTCTCACCGGCGGCAAGGTGGTGATCATCACCGCCGACGAGGAGCCACTAGGCGTTCATTCCGCCGAGGCCGTTCCGGCGGTTGCCGGGGTCGGTCCCCAATAAGATGGAGCGAAGATAATCCAACCACTTCGCTATCCTGCAAGCCAGAGCTCATTCGGCCTTCTCCAGCAGATCAGGATTCACACCCCAATCCTTGGCGTCAGACTTTTCTCGCCAGCTAAATTCAGTTTTTGCGAGGAACGCGTCGCTGAGACGTATAACTCTCCCATCATCAAGTGATGCTGTGACCCAAGCATAGTTCGTCTCAAAGGTCTTTTTCATCAGAAGTTGTTCAATGCACAGGCGAGTGCCCACAGGAAGCACCTCAATAATTCGCATTCCGCTCGGGGGCGGAGTGTATTCCGGGTGATTTGGATCAAAAGCTTTGGGTTCCAGAAGGTAATTCTTTAGTGGCGTCGGATGGGTCCCATTTAAATCCGCGACCGCCACCTTGACCTTCGTTTTCCAAACGGTGCCGGAGAACGCGTCAAAGTTGTATTTGGGGGATGAGCTTAAATCCTCAACCGGGCGTCCGCAGCCACTTAGGAACGATATCATCACTACTGTCGCAATCCCAGAAATAGCGCTTTTCATGAGAAATCTCTCACCGAATATTGGGCTGACCGAGTGTTTGGGCATGTGATCCTGCGTTTTGACGGATTTAAGGTTAACCATTGTTTCTCCTTCCAAATCAAGGATTTAGGAATCGCCTCCCTACGCGGCCGCCCTGCGCTGGTGCGACTATTCCTAATGGCACCAAATCAAGCTCATTGTCACGCAGAATTCAGGCAGAATATGATCAGTCCACAATCGTTCGCACCACTTCGATTCTTACCCAGAGCGGGTCCAGTTCGTGCCGCCGGCCTTTGCCCAAGTGGTTGTCATAGAATCGCCCTTTTTCGTCGTTGAACCCGACAAATAGCTTTTCTTTGTTTTTGGTGACAGGTATTTCCAGAGGCTTTCCGGGAATGGCGCACTTCTTAATTCCCGCACCATCGGTTTTGAACAACAACGCATAGACAAGTTCCGGTTGCGGAGACAGCACGCCTTTCGATGAACCGGCCGAAGCGGGACTGGAATCGCCCGCGGGTCCGGCGACAAACTGGCTGGGTTGATCGCCGTTTCCTCGGTCGATGCTGCCGCCCGCCCAAATGCGGATCGTGTCGCCTTTGACTACACCGCCTTTGAGATTGATGCTGACCTCGGTCCACGCCTCGGTACGGACGGCAGTCTCCAGGAAATCCTGGGGAATGTAATGAGTCAAGACACGGCTCTCGAGCTCCGCCGCCGAGGCGTTCATGACCCAGACAACAGCCGCTGCCAACGTGAGGATTCGCATGACTCACTCCCTGATATCGACGAATGATGGTGCGCCCGCGAAGACTTGACGCAACCTACGCAATTAGCAACTACATAATTAGCAACGCGATCAGCATGCGAAAGAAACCGTAGGGTGCGTCAAGTCTTCGCGGACGCACCACGCTGCCAATCTCCCTTGAATTCACCCGTTCTCCATTTATAATTTGGCAGAGGAAGGAGAATAGCAAGGGTTCTCCTCGAATTTTGCGCGAGTGAATGCATTGCGGGTGTAGCTCAGTGGTAGAGCGCCACGTTGCCAACGTGGCTGTCGTGGGTTCGAGCCCCATCACCCGCTCTTTTGTGGCCGAGAAGACCTGGCGAAACCGGGATCCGGGTGGGTCCAATTCGCCCGGCATTCTCGGCTTTCTTGACTTTTGGCGGGAGCAACTATGACCGACGAAAAACCGGATGAACCGCAAGGCGGGGCGACCACCGCGGAGCCGGCAGCTGAGACCGCTTCACAAGAAGACGGCGAAGAAAAGCCCAAGAAGCTCAAGCAATCCGTCGAGATGCGCGACACCGGTCCGTGCCGCAAGCACATCAAGGTAACCGTCGATCGCGCTGATATCGAAAGTCGACTCAACGACCAATACAGCAAGTTGGTCGAGGATTCCTCCGTGCCCGGCTTCCGGCCCGGCAAGGCGCCGCGCAAAGTGATCGAGCGCCGCTTCCACAAGGACGTGTTCGATCAGGTCAAAGCCGAAGTGATGCTCCAAAGTCTAGAGCAGTTGGCCGAGGAGAACGACGTCGCTCCGCTGAGTCCTCCCGATATTGACCCGACCAAGATCGACATCCCCAAAGAAGGCCCGATGGTCTACGAGTTCGAGGTGGAAGTCCGGCCGCAATTTGATTTGCCGAATTACAAGGGACTTAAGCTGCGTCGCCCGGTGCAGACCTTCACCGATGAAGACGTGGCCGGCGAGGAACGCCGCGTGCTGGCGCCTTATGGGCAAGTCGTCCCCAAGCCCAACGGCAAGGCGGAAGTTGGCGACATCTTGATCGTGGACCTCACTAGTTTTCACGGCGAGCAGAAACTCGGCGAGTTCACCGAGCTGAAGCTCCAAGTCGAGCCGAGGCTCGTGTTTAAGGACGGCGTGGTCGAGAATTTCGCCGACAAGGTCAAAGGCGCGAAAGCGGGTGATGTCAAGAAGATTGAGATCAGGTTGTCGGACGCCGCGGCCACGGAAAATCTGCGGGGCAAGACCGTGGACGCGACCTTGACCGTCAAAGAGGTCAAGACTCTTCGGATGCCTGAGTTGACCGAGGAGTTTCTGCACAAGTTCGGCGTGCATAGTCCGGAGCAACTTCGCGAGCGGATTCGGGTGATTCTCGGACGCCGGCTGGAATACACGCAGCGGCAAGTGGCCCGCGAGCAGGTGCTGGCTAAGATCGCGGCTGCTTCCACCTGGGACTTGCCTCAAGATTTGCTGCAACGCCAGGCCCGCAAGGCCCTGGCTCGCAAGATCATGGACATGCGCTCGAGTGGCATTCCCGAGCAGGAGATTGTCACGCGTCAGCGGCTGCTTCAGCAGGACACCCTTCGCAGCACCGCTTTGGCTCTGAAAGAGCACTTTGTGATGCAGAAGATCGCGGAAGTGGAGAAGCTGGACGTGGACGATGACGATTTGAACGACGAGATCGAGCGAATCGCCGTTCAAAATGAGGAGCCTCCGCGTCGCGTGCGTGCTCGATTGGAGAAGGAAGATTTACTCGACGCCCTGGCCGCCGAGATTTTGGAACGCAAGGCGTTGGATCTCGTTCTGGAAAATGCCGAATACGAGGACGTGCCTCTCGACAAGAAATCGGAGGATAAGCCGGTCGCCACCGTGGAAGAACAGGCCGTGCCCGGCGAGTTGCACGACCCCACGGCCGTACCGCCCGCCGCCAAGGAAGAGGAACCGCCGCCGCCCGCCCAAAGTTAAGACTTGCCGCGCCTCCTAATATGAAAGTAAACAGCGGTGGTCGGGGCTGAGTCTTTGAAGCCCCGACGGTCGGGTTATGACCGGGGCTTCGAAGACTCAGCCCCGACCACCCATTTGTCTGATAGAAGCTCTTAGAAGCTGGAGCCACCGATTATGAAAGAATTCAACCCCATGTGGCCTTTGGATCCACAGATCCAGCGCTACCGTGATTACGCCCGTCAACGGCAAATGACCCTGGGCGATCTTCTCTTGGAGAATCGCATTGTGTTCTTGGCCGGCGTCATTAACGACATGAGCGCCGTCGAAATCGTCATGAAGCTCCTGTACTTGCAATATGAAAATCGCACGCAGGAGATTCACTTTTACATCAGCAGCCCCGGCGGATCGGTGCCGGCCACGCTGTCGATCTACGACACCATGCAGTTCTTGGAATGTCCGGTGGCGACCTACTGCATCGGCATGGCCGCCTCGGGCGGGGCTATCTTGCTCGCCGGTGGAACCAAAGGCAAACGATTTGCCCTGCCGCATTCCAAGATCATGGTGCATCAACCCTGGGGTCAAGTGGGCGGCCAGGTGTCCGATATCGAAATTCAAGCGAACGAGATTCTCAAGGACCGCCACCGGCTGAATCAGATTCTGGCCAAACACACCGGTCAGCCCATCGAGAAAATCGAGTTGGAGACGGATCGCGACCGTTATTACTCAGCTCAAGAAGCCAAAGAATTTGGCCTGGTAGACGACGTGCTGATGAAACTGGCGGAGGAGAAGAAGAAATAAAACCGTATCGCTGCCGTATCGCTTGTGGCTTAGCGTGCGTTGGCAAATAACGCTAAGCCGCAAGCGATGAGAACCCGTCGCCTGAACCGTTGATACAATCGGCAAAGTTTGCCCCGGCGGTCCTAGTTTACCTGAAATTTCTAAACCCCCTGAATCCCGGTTGCCGATCTAAATGATTGGGGCCGGGTGTGCCTGGAGAACAATCCCATGCCACTGGTACCCTATGTGGTGGAACGCAGCGGCCGCGAAGAGCGGGTCTTTGATATCTACAGCCGCCTGCTCAAAGATCGCATCATCTTCCTCCAGGGAGTGATCGACGACGCCAGCGCCAACGTGATCGTGGCCCAGATGCTGTTCCTCCAATTCGAGGATCACAAGGCCGACATTCACTTGTACATCAATTCCCCCGGCGGGTCGGTGACGGCGGGAATGAGCATTTATGACACCATGCAATACATCACCTGCGACGTGGCGACGTATTGCATTGGCCAGGCGGCCAGCATGGGTGCTGTGCTGCTCACGGCCGGGGCCAAGGGCAAACGCAATGCCTTGCCGCACGCCCGAGTCTTGATCCATCAGCCGCTCGCCGGCACGGAAGGGACGACTTCGGATATTTTGATTCACGCCAAGGAGTTCTTGCGGCTCAAGAAAGATTTGAACGAGATTTTGTTGAAGCACACGGGCCAGACTCTGGAGCGCATCGAGCGGGATACCGACCGCGACAAGTTTATGTCGCCTCAGGAGGCCGTCGAATACGGAATCGTGGACAAAGTGCTGGAGCGCCTTCCCGCGGCCCTCTTGCAAACCAAGCCGGAATCATCAAGCTGAAGAAAAACAGCCATTGATGAACACGGATGAAACACGGAAAGAATAAAGGCAAAAGGGAACACGAAAACACGAAATTCGAAAGGTCGAAAAAAGAAATCCAAATTGTCTATTTCGAGTTTTCGTCCTTCGTGTTTTCGTGTTCCTCTTTTTCTCCTTCCTTTCCGTGTTTGATCCGAGTTTCATCCGTGGCTAGCCTCTGACACCGCACCAAGGACGGGCCGCATGCGTGGGCTTCTGCTGGTTATCTTGAGCGCTTGCTCGGTGGCGGTTGGCTGCCGGCGGGCGGATTTGGTGGAAGCCGAGCTGCGGACGCGCGAGCGCGAACTCCGCGAAACCCGCGAAGAACTGAACCGCTCCGAATTCTACAGCCATGCCCTTCAAAGTGAGCTCGGCGACGTCCGCAAGAGCGGACCACCCGGTTGCACCGTCGCTCAATCCCCCTTGACGCCCGAGAGGGCATCGCAGATTTATACGCTTAAGGAAATCGTCCTGAGCCGGCAGACCGGCGGCTACGATGACGACAATGTCCCCGGCGACGAGGCGTTGCAAGTTGTCCTGGAGCCACGCGATCCCGATGGTCACGCCATCAAAGCCCCCGGCCACCTGACGGTGACTGCAATGCAAATCACCCCCGAAGGATTGAAGACACCCTTGTCCACCTGGGAAATCACACCAGATCAATTGCGGCGCTCCTGGCGTAATGGATTATTGAGCACCGGCTATTATGTCGTCTTGCCTTGGAAAACCTGGCCGACGACTTCCCGCTTAAGAGTCGTGGCTCAATTCACGCTGGCCGATGGACGAGCCTTTGAGGCCGACAAGGATGTGACCATTCGTTTGCTTCCGAACCTTAAGGGGCTGCCGCCACGCATGCCGCCGGCGGATCATCCATTCAAGGATTCGGCCGAACCAGATTTAGGGCCGGCCCCGCGAGAAGTGATTCAAAGTGAAGTTCGCCGATCGCCATCTTCGACGATCAACTCGATATCAGCTTGGAGAAAACCCGCGCCTCCGTCCGACCGAGGCGTTCAATTACTCCAGCCTTCTCGCAATCCTTAGACCCGACCGTACACGTATTCCTGTAACAGATAGATCGTCTGCTCGTGACTGGTGCGTTCGTGGGCATTCAAGTCGCCGATGGAAATAAGGCCGAGCATCTCTTCTTGGTCGCCCACGACCGGCAAGTGACGGATGCGGCGCATCATCATGGAGCCGCGCGCTTCCTCCAGGCTGGTGTCGGGCCGGCAGCAGACGACCTCGGTGGTCATAACCTCGGCCACGGGCGTAGTGGCGGGATCGCGGAGCTGTCCCACCACTCGTCGAAGAACATCGCGCTCGGTGAACATGCCGGCGATTCGACCCTCTTCAAGGACAACCAAGGCGCCGACCTTGTGCTCATTCATGAGAATGGCTGCCTCCAGGACCGTGGACTCCTTGCCGGTCGTGAGGACGCCGGAGCCTTTCTTCGCCAGGATGTCTCGGATGGTAGCCATGGCCGCTCCTTTGTCGCTCCGTTTATGCCGGAGCAGGTTGGGCGATTCCCCGGAAAAAAATGAAGGGGATTCTTGCACTCTATCCCCCTAAGCGGCCCAAGGCAACTGTTTTTCCCAAATCCCAAATCCAAGCGCTAAATTCCAAGCTCACCCTTAGAACAACGAGGACTTATTGACCGCATGAAGACGGTTCGCTACCCTTTTCGACTTCCGATTGGAATTTGAGATTTGGAACTTGGAATTTGCGCTTTGGATTTTGGAATTTCTGACATGGGACCGAACTCTACGACCTTCGATTATCTTTTGAAGTTTGCCTCCCGGGAACGTCGCGATGAGAAGCGGACGGCCTGCCAGTTGGAAGGCCAATGCCGGCCCATGGACAGTTTGCAGTTGTCGGCGGCCTGGCCGGTGACCATTCGTGATATTTCCGTCAGCGGATTTCAATTGCTCTTGAGCCGCCGCTTCGAGCCGGGAACGCTCTTGGTCGTTGACGTTCATGACGGCCAAGGCCAAGCAGCACGGATGCTCCTGGCTCGCGTGGTTCGGGTGACCTCGCTGGCCAGGGGTCGATGGATACTTGGCTGCACCTTCACCGTTCCGTTGACTCCGGAAGATCTTGACTCCCTTCTGAAACTTCCCACCCCTTCTCGGATGCCGGACAAGAAAGCTTCGTAAAAATTTGCCATTTTTTGCCGCATTCGCTCACTCGGCACCTGGGCTATTAACAATTCCGATTGTGCCAAGACTAGCAAGCCATTAGCTCTGACCGCGCAAATGGTCCACGCGCTAGATTTGACCCAGTCTCACCTCAATAATTCGGTGCAATTCTCCCCTTAAGCCGACCGCGCTCGTACAATTCCCAGGTAGCATCATCTGAACGTGCATCATGAGGCCGCGGATGGCGATCCATCGCCGAGCGCGATTGGTCCTGGGGTTGGCGCCGGTCCTAGCACTGCTAGGAGCGCTGGTCTCTGTTAATGGCCGAGCCGCGGAGCCTGATGCCGCCGCTCTTGCTCTCCTTCGACAAGATCAAGCCAAACACTTCTCCCTATTAGGATTAGATCGTTGGCAGATTTTGGGTTATCGCGGCCAGGGAATCAAGATCGCCGTTCTCGACACCGGCTTTCGTGGATATCGCGAACAACTAGGCAAGACTCTGCCGGTGAAGGTTGAGACTCGTTGTTTTCGAAACGACAACAATTTTGAAGCCAAGAATAGCCAGCATGGACTTCTCTGCGCTGAAGTGCTCCACACGCTGGCCCCCCAAGCGGACTTACTGCTGGCGACTTGGGAGCCGGACAGTTCCGAGAGCTTTCTGGACGGCGTGCGCTGGGCCAAGCAGGCGGGCGCTCGGATCATCTCTTGTTCGATCATCATGCCGAGCTGGAGTGACGGCAATGGCGGAGGAGAATTCCATCAGAAGCTCAGGCGAATTCTCGAGGGTTACCATCCGCCCGATTTATCGTTTAGCGCAAGGGGCATGAAGCGAGGGATCGCCGATGAGCCGGCCAGTTCGGTCCACACTCTCTTTTTTGCCTGCGCGGGAAACACCGCTTTGCGCCATTGGACCGGATCGTTTCGGGCCGGGGCTGACGGCTTGCATGAATGGGAGCGCGGCCAGACGGCCAACTCGGTAAAACCGTGGGGCCGAGAACGCGTTTCCGTCGAACTCTATGGCTCGACGGACACTCAATATGAAATCACCGTGCGTGATGAGCGTGGCGAGGAAGTCAGCCGATCGCGGCCCTTTCCTTACAACCGCTCATCAATCGCCGCGCGATTCATCCCGCTTCCGCAGTCGACCTATTATGCCCAAGTGCGACGGCTGCGAGGACAGCCTGGAAACTTTCATTTGGTCGTCTTGGGAGGGACCTTAGGGACCGTGACATCCCGCGGAAGTGTGGCGTGTCCCGCGGACGGTCCCGAGGTGATTGCCGTGGGCGCCATGACGCCCCAGGGCCGGCGTCTCGAGTACAGCGCCTGTGGTCTGGACTCGCAAATGCTCAAGCCGGACTTCGTTGCCCCTGTGCCGTTTCCGATCACGCTCCGCTCCCAGTCCTTTACGGGAACCTCGGCGGCAGCGCCGCAAGCGGCGGCGCTGGCGGCTGTCCTGTGGTCGCACCATCCGAATTGGACAGCCGAGGAAATTCACGCGGCTCTCATCAAATCCTCACGCGATGTCGGGTTACCTGGTCCGGATTGCGAAACCGGGCATGGGATGATTGCATTGCCGGAAGCGCCTTGAAAACTAACGGCGCGTTTGGTCCGCGCGGGGCAAACCCCGCGGCTAAATGTCGGAAGAACCCTTATCTATTCTCCCTGTCTTCTCAATCTCCTTTAATCCTCTCAATGCTCAAGGGCATCCCTTGCCCCGGTCGATGCATCTAAGTACAAGTAGCCGCTTGGCCCTGTCCGTACTACGTGTCGTTGGAATCAAGAATCACATGCTCGCGCGCTTGCAATCGCCTGTGCGTCATCCTTGTGTTTGCCCGTGCCCATGCCCTTGCCCGTCCTTATCCAATGGCAAAGGCATGGGCAGGGGCACGGGCAAGGGCTTGGCTGCCAGTTGCATGAAGACGTTAATTGTTGTTGTCATCTGGCTCGTTTTTTCCCAAGACGCACGGGCGGCGGAGATCCCCGCCTGGCTGCCGAAGTATGATCTCGATATTCAATTAGGCATCGATCAGCACGAAGCTCACGTCCGCGAAAGAATCACCTGGCACAACCGGCACGAGCAAGCCGCCACGGAACTGGTTTTCAACGCCCATTCTCATTATAAGCTGCCTCCGGAGGAAATTGGCAAGGTGGCCAAGATTCTCGAGCTCCTGCGCATGTCGCCCGGCGAGGGAATCGATTTCGACGGCCATGCTTGCGACGTGCAAAAGGTCCGGATTGCGAAACCCGAAACCCGAAATCCGAAAGAAACCGGAGCGAGAGACTCGGATTTTGAAATTCGAATTTCGGACTTCGAATTTGAAGAAGTGCCCTTCCATTTTAGGGCGGATAACGAGACGGCCCTCGTGATCCCCCTGCCGCGGCCGGTCAAGCAGGGAGAAAGCGTCACGGTCGAAATCGAATTCATCATGCACCTTCCCCAAAAACAGGGACGCTGGGGGCAGTGGCAAGACGTTACCTTCCTTAGCAATTGGCTGCCGGTGCTGGCCTACTACGACGATAAGGGTTGGCAGCCGACGCCTTATGTCCCCTGGCATCAGCCGTTTTTCAATGAAGCGGGCAGCTATCACGCCGTGGTCACTTTGCCCGCGGATCAAAAGATCGCCTGCACCGGAACCATTCAGTCGAAGCACGAGATTGGCAAAGATCTTCAGCAGGTAGAGATATCGGCGCCAGCCGCGCGGGACTTTGCGTTCCTCTGCAGCCCGCGCTTTCAAGAAATCAGTCGCCAGGCCGGTCCGGTCAAGGTTCGCTGCCTGGCCTTGCCCGGGCACGAGCACTACGCCCAGTTCATGGTCGAGTGCGTCTGCGAGGCAATTCCCGTCTACAACAAGTGGTTTGGGCCTTATCCCTACACTGAGTTCACTGTGGTGGAGTCGTACTTCGGGTGGAACGGCAACGAGTGCTCCGGGCTAGTCATGATCGACGAGCGGATCTTCGGCATGCCGCACGCCGCGGCCGGGTTCGTCGATTATCTGGTCTCTCACGAAACCTGCCACCAGTGGTGGTACAACGTCGTCGGCACCAACGGCTACGCCGAGACCTGGATGGATGAGGGGCTGGCCACCTATTTCAGCCACCGCCTGATGGACCTGAAGCATGGCAAAAACAGCAACATGCTGAACTATCCGAAGGCGTTAGAATGGCTGCCGAACATTCAGCGAAGCACCTATTGCAACTATGGCTTGTATGGCACCATTGGCCGGGGAGAGGCCGGCCCGACCGTACAGGACATGCCTCGTTATTCGCATCTCGCCAACCTACTCAGCATGTGCTACGACCGGGGCGGGCGCATCGTCGGCATCATCGAGGATCACCTAGACGAATCGGCGTTCTTCGATTTCATGCGAACAATTTATTCGCGCTATTATTTTCGCATTCTGCGCGTCGCTGATTTTCAACGCGAGTTAGAGACTTACACGGGTCGTTCGTGGGAGCAATTCTTCCATGATTGGCTGTACGGCGCGGGCATGAGCGACTGGTGCTTGGATGACGTCAAGGTCGAGCCGGCTCAAGGCCGACTTTGTCGGCTGCGGCACAAGCTACTCCATTCGCTTCCCGACGGTGTCCCGTGCAGGGCTACCGTTCTCCTCAAGCAGAAAGCGGAGAATACCGAGCAAACCGTCCTGGGCATTCGTCTCAACGATGGTGAGGGCTATCAAATTCGCATCCCGATTCAGCCGGGTATCGCGCACCTGGAGTTGGAGAATCCCAAAGCCACTGTCGACTTTCTCTCGGAAAATTGCGTCCGCGTGGTAGTCGACCTGGACTGCCAGCCCACGCAGATCGCCGTGGATCCCGATCGAGTCTTGGTCGACGCCGATCCTTCCAACAATACCTGGAAACCGGAGATTCGCTGGCGCTTCGTGCCTCTGTATACACAATTAGAAGAAACGGATTTGACGACGGCCTATGATCGCTGGAATGTCATCGTCGGCCCCTGGATTTACGGGCCGTCTTATCGCGATCCCTGGTTCACGCGCTCGACCATGGCCGGCCTGCGGGCAGGCGTCTACCGGACCCAAGAGTTCAGCGGCGGCGCCTATGCCGCCTATCGGACCGACGACCGCGATTTGGTGGTTGGCGTGGACGGACTCTGGAGCCATTGGCCTTGGCATGCCACGGAAGTGGGTTTCAATGTGGAACGCAGCGTGGGCAGCATCGGCATGAATCAACCACCCAGCGACCGCGGCGTCCTCTTCGGCCGATATGTCTTTCAGTATTCGAGCAGCCTGTATTTGCCTCCGATGCAATACCTGGAGGCCTTCAGCTCCATTCAAAACAACAATTTGCCTCCGCCCAGCGTCACTATCCCCGGAGCTGTTCGAATTGAGGAATCCACCACCGTGGGACTGCATTACCACCAAGATTATCTCACTCCCTATTGGGACCCCGAAGCGGGGTACCGTTTTGACCTCACTTATGCCACGGGAATTCCGATCTTGGGCGCGCAGGAAGCCTTTAATGCCGTGCAAGGGCAACTGTCCTTCGTCAAGACGCTGCCGGATTGGATGGGCTGGCTGTCGGAAACCAGGCTGGCGGGTCGGGCATTCGCCGGAGTCGGTCTGCCCGACAAAGGCGAATACTTCACGCTCGGCGGCGGGGATTTGTTTCGCGGTTTCGATTTGAAGCAAAGACAGGGCAGCCTGGTTTGGGTGGGCAGTCTGGAGTGGCGAGTTCCGCTTGCCCGGGGCCTGAAGTGGGACATCATCGACCACTCGGCCGGGGTACGGAATGTTTACGTCGCGCCTTTTTATGACGTAGGGAATGCCTATGTCGAGGGTCATCCCCTTGGCGATGTGGCTCAGGCCCTTGGCGTGGGGCTTCGATTGGATGTTGCCTGGTTCGGATTCGTGGAACGCACCATCTTGCGAGTGGACGTGGCCAAGACGATCAACTCCAACAGTCCGGTCCAAGTGTGGGTGGGAGTACAGCAGCCGTTTTGACTTCAGAATTCCTTGATTTATCGTTTCGCGCTCGAGGATGATCGCCACAACCCTGTTCAAGGCGTTTTCTTCGCAACTTGATCCTTCGTGCTCTGCATGAGGCCGAGATAATGAAGGGCGGTGGATTGCAGACTGAAAGAGGCGCGAGGTTCGGGCAGCGAGGACCGCCCTGCCAGAAACGCCGTGGCCGCGAGCGGCGTCCGGATTCCATAAAAGCCCACATAGGCGGTTTCCCGGACGGGAGTTTGCACGGCCCGCAGTCCGCGCCCAAAGTACTCTTCCGCTTTAGTCGCGTCGCCGGCTTCCAGGGCCAACGCGCCACGCATGACCCAGTGATCGGCCAGCTCTTTGAGGAACGAGCTGGAGGCCAACAAAGCTCGAAGCCATTCAGGGCCCATGCCCATGGGTCCATTGGGACTGATATTCCGAGTCCAAGTCGTTTCTAAGATCGCTCTCATGAGCTGATTAGTTCCCGCATCTTCGAGGCGCTGGATGATCATGCCCAAGGCATCGTCGGCACGTGCGTAATCGCCAGCGCCAGCGGCAATTTGAAAGTCCATCTGAGGATCGGTGATCTTGCTGTCGCGGGAACTCAGAGACTGCTCGCTCGGTCCTGACAATTCGCTTCGGGCCTGATCTAATTGCCCGGTCCATACTAATAACTGGAGGGCGAGTCGATCTCCCTCGGCGCCCCGATCAATGAGTCCTTCCGTGTCGATCAATTCCTTAAGAGCTTCTTGGTACAGGCCATGTTGAACGGCCATAAATGCCTTGCCGAAAGCCGATGTTTGTCGTCGTTTTTCCGATTCATAGTTGGTTTGTCTTCGTTCCAGATTGGTTTGCTCCTTGCGGGTCTTCACCAAGAGCTTGAGTTGCTCGATTTCCTTTTTGAATTCTTCCTCGGTTTTGCCCTTGGCTCCTTCGGCACTTCGTATCTCCAGAATTCGGTTTAGATGCTCGATGGCTAGATCAAAGGGTGGCGGGACGCGCCGGCCGCCAATTTCATTCTGATCCATTTGAAAGTAGGCCGACGACAGCGCCTGGTGAACGTCGATCAAATCCGGCTTAAGAGCCAGCGCTTTTCGGAGGGCCGCCACTTGTTGAATTTGGCGGATCTGCGCCAATCTTCCCCCGCTTCTTTCCTCCGTCCCCGAGAAAAATTGGATGGCGGTAGCCAATTCCAGATAGGCGCGATACTCCAGAGGGTTTTCTTTAACCGCGCGACGCCCGGCCCTCACGGCGAGAAGGGCGGTGGCGCTCGGACTCGTTCGCCAGTCAAAGTCCAAGAGATAAGGTGGATAGATACTGGTTAGACCCGCAAATCGCATGGATTGACCGCACTGGGCCGCATAGTTTCCCAAGGCAGCCGTTCCCGCCGGCCCGCCCAAGCTCACGATTTGCCAAAGCGCGATGTTGGTCAGCGTATAGTTCCGGGAATGTCCGCGCAGCGATTGGGAATAAGTCACCAACATATCACTGGCCTCGGTTTGGAGGCTGTAGGGAATAGGTCCCTTCCACATTTGCTGAAGGAAAGTCGGATTGTCCTCGGGCCGAGGGGCTTCCAGGGGCGCTCGGTCGGAGGCCGGGATGTTGGGACCGAAAGCCAACGGCTCCGGACGATAGGAAAAGGGAGCGAAGCGGTTATCGGCCAGCGGGGTTCCGCGCGGAGTCCATCCGAAAATCGCCGATCGGCCGTCCACATAGAGCACGGACCATTGAATCGGATTGGCCCACAGCCGGACTGCCGCCGTTCGAATGTTCGGAAATGATGGGCCGCTCACGATCACATGATTAATGTGGTGTTTGGACATTTTTTCCGCCAAGGATCGTTGTAGTTGCAACTCCTTCTGATTGGCTTCTGCGGGGGACTGTACTCTCTCTCGGATAGGCCCCAAGGCTGCCCGCATGTCGACGTAGCTCTCGGCCACGTTAGGGAAAAGAGAATAACGGCGATCGAAGAAGCTCTTTTCCTCCGGGCAGAACCAGGCAAAGTAATCGGCCACTTCGGGAACATAATTGAAGCCATTGCCCTCGCCCATGACCCCTGCCTGCCGCAGTTGCCTCATCTTGGCGGCCGCCTGCTGCAGCGAAGTATTCATTTCGACTTGCCAGGAAACATGATGCGTACGGATCGGATCTTCAAAGCTGGCATTGAGCATTCCAGGCCAGGCCGCCACCACCAATAGGATGCCCGCGATCAGCGTCACTACGCGGCCGGCGATGGAAATTGTCTTCCATGGATTTTCCATCCTAAAATCAACGCCATATCGGCGCGCTGCGAAATCCTGGAAATTCAGCGCGGTAATCGGACCGGCCACGACCGCAAAAAAGGAAATCGTGCGCTCCTGGTAGGCGCTGAGCATGACAAAGCCGAGCCACACCAGCGTGCGCCAGCCACGCCAGTCCGCCCAGTTCAAGATAAAACTCACGAGGCCTAAGGCCGCCAGCACGTAATAGCCGATGTCGGCGGAGCTGGGATTTGATGAAAACGCCAATCGCAGGGCATCGCTGGAAAACGGAGCGCGGATATAGCGTTCCATGTCGTCGTCCAATAACAGCGGACTATCCGTTAGCCGTATCCAAAGCTCCGAAGGGATCTTGAATGCGTGAAAGAAGTAGGGATTGACCAGACATGCCGCCACCGCGGCCCCTAGCAAAAGTCCGCGCCGCGCCAAGCGCCCGGGAAGCGGTGCATCCTCTCCCGTGCGGATGGGGAACAGGAATTGTTGCATCAGCTCTCCGAGCCAGAACAAGGCCACCGTAATCGGACCCAAGACAAACCACTCATCGAGATTAACCCAAAGCACAAACAAAAGCGGAATCGCGATGATCGGCCGACTCAACCAGGACGCTTTCGCACCAGGTTCCGGCTCAGGCCGTTGCAGCAAATACAAAGTCAAACCCAGGAACAAGAACGAAATGATCTTGGGCTGAAGGAAAAACCAGCGGCTCAGGACGATCATGGATATCGCGGTAAAGATCGCGGCGATCCACAGACTTTGATCCGGCCGGCGAATTCGCATCATGATCCAGGCAAGCAGCACAATCAAAATCGCCTTGGCTACGATCAGCAATGGACCGGCCAGGCTCAAATCCGGATTCATTGGATCCGCGCCGGCCGTGACCCGAAAAACGTTGTACAAGATCAGGTCCGAGAGCCAGGAATGATTCACCCAAGTCCCCTCGGCCGTGTAGGTGAATGGGTCTTGGCGCGGAATGGAACCCTCCTGTGCGATGACTCGACCCGCGGCTAAGTGTTGCCACAGATCACTATTTCGAGCGGCAAAAGACGCTAACAGGAAACTCAGCACGATGACGACCGCCGCGATCGCCACGTCCAACCGCCTGCTTAATCGTCTCAGCCCTTCGACGGACAATCGCTTTCGCTTGGTCTTAGCTGTCGGAGAAGCATCGTCCTGGACGACGGAGGTTTGGGGAGGCGGCGGCACCGCCTGGATGCTGGTTCGCCCTGGTTCTGAGGAAGTGATAGGTGTCGAAGCCGAAGACTCATTCGGAGAATTCATGAAGTTAAGATTCCTGCGAGAAAAAATACCACGGACCGAACTGCAAAAAAAATACTCTTTCAAGTAACCTGGATTCAGCATCCAGCTTAATCATCCGCCGAATCCAATGCTACTCTTCACCGTCTAATAATCTTGTGGAATGCAGTTTTGCTGTTCGCGCCGGGAACGAACAACGTAGAATAGGTGGGCAGCCTCCCCTTAAGGATTCACGCGCTGGCGTTTTCTTACCTTATCGAGGAGAAAACAGATGTCCACGGTTCCGCATCGCTCCCGAACAGCTTGGGGTAAATTCGCTGGATTGGCCGTTTTGGCCATGCTGATTTCCGGCGGGCTAACGATTTCAGGTTGCGGGCGATGGCAGGAAAATCCTGTGGTGGCTGCGGAAAAAAATCCGGAAACCGCATCCCTTGAGCCGATGGGCCCCCAAGGCCAAGACGACGGCAATCCCGCGGACAAGCGGCAAAAACGGCGCATGCCGGCGCCGGAGCTGAAAGGCGGAATCGACTGGCTCAATACGGCCGGTCCTCTGCAACTGGCCGACCTCCGCGGCAAGATCGTTATCCTCGATTTCTGGACCTTTTGCTGCATCAATTGCATTCACACGCTCCCTGATCTCGCCAAACTCGAAAAGAAGTATGCCAATCAACTTGTGGTCGTGGGCGTCCATTCAGCCAAATTTGACAACGAAAAGAAATCCGAGAACATCCGCAAAGCCATCCTTCGCTATGAAATCAGTCACCCGGTCGTCAACGACGCCAACATGACGATCTGGAACACCTATGGAGTTATGTCCTGGCCGACCCTCGTCTTGATTGATCCGGAGGGCCTGGTCGTCGGAGCCGGCTCCGGCGAAGGACTTTATGACGCCCTCGATCGAGCGATCGGCAATCTCGTCAAGGAATCTCGAGAAAAGAAGACGCTCAACGAAAAGCCTCTTCGTTTCCAGCTGGCCCGGCTCAAAGAAAAAGGCAATAGCCCTTTGTTCTTTCCGGGAAAAATCCTGGCCGATGGCCCCGGCCGGCGTCTCTTTATCGCCGACAGCACACACCACCGTATTGTTATTACGGACCCGGATGGGCAAAGGATCGCTATTGCCGGCGTCGGCGAATCGGGTAAACAAGATGGGCCTTTCGACAAAGCGTCCTTCAATGATCCGCAGGGAATGGCTCTGTCGGGCGAAACGCTCTATGTGGCTGACCGAAAGAACCATTTAATTCGAGCGCTTGATCTGAAGAAAAAAACCGTGCGAACCGTGGCCGGGACCGGGGAACACGGAGAAAACCGCATGTTTGGCGGCCCGGCTCTCAAGACTGGACTCAACAGTCCGTGGGACCTTTGCTTGATCGGCAACCGCCTTTTCATCGCCCAGGCGGGCTTTCATCAGATATGGACCCTCGACTTAGAAAAAGGAAATCTTGACCCCTATGCCGGGACAGGCGCTGAGCGAATTCATGACGGCCCACTGGACCGGGCTTCCTTCGCCCAACCGAGCGGTCTCACGACCGATGGCAAAAACCTCTATGTGGCCGACAGCGAAGTGAGCGCCATCCGGGCCATCTCTATCGGCGATGGCGAAGTCAAGACTATCGTCGGCCAGGGGCTTTTTGATTTCGGCGACAAAGATGGCACAGGCGACCAGGTACGCCTTCAGCATGCGCTCGGCGTTCTTTTTCACGAAGGCAAGATTTATGTGGCCGATACGTACAATAGTAAGATCAAAGTCATCGACCCCAAGGACCGATCCAGCACCACATTCGTCGGCGAGCCGGCCGGGTGGCTCGGTCCAAGGCTACTCAACGAGCCGGGCGGGCTCAGCTATGCGAACGGCAAACTCTACGTGGCCGACACCAATGGCCATCGCGTTCAAGTCGTGGACTTAAAGTCCAAGGCGATCTCCACGCTGGCTTTGAAAGGCGTGGAGGCGCCCGCGAAGAATGAAATATTGAATGTCGAACAAGGAATAGCGAATGAAAAGGGCAAGAAGTTATCCGGTCAACGCAATTAGCCGGTTCGTTTTCACTCATTTCTTGGCATGGTTCTTCATTGGTTCCCTGGCCTCAATAGGCATGGCCCAGGATGATCCGTTCGCGGAGAATCCGAAGCAAAATGCGAAGACTTCGGAAAAGAAACCCGTCGCAAACGCTCCGGGCTCTGACGCGCGCAAGAATCCGACGGATGATCGCATCGACTTTGAAGTCAGCGTGAAACCGCAAGAGGTCAAGCGCGACGAGACCGTCAAGCTCATCATCAAAGGCATTCCGCGGCCCGGCTTCCACACCTATCCCATGACGCAGCGGGCCGACAACCAGTTTCAAGACGAGCTGGCGTTATCGAAGCTGATTGTTGAAAATACTCCCGGATTGCAACCACTTTGGCCGATATCCGAAAGCGATCCGGAGACCAAAGAAGAGCAAGGCATTGGTTATTTTCTCGAGCATGAGAACCCGTTTACCTGGTCGCAGGACATCTTGATCCTTCCCGATGCCAAGCCGGGCCCGAACACTCTCAAGTTTCGCATCCGCCTGCAGGTATGCGACAAGACCTGCGTTTGGGGTGAGCATCCGTTTGAAGTAGCCATAAAGGTTTCAGCGGATCCGCCGGTGCCGTTAACGCCCGAGCTCAAGGAGCGGCTGGCCCTTCCGAAACCACCGATTAAGGTGGTTGCGGTACCGCCGGCGAGCGCCGGACAAAATATCGACACCCAGCCTCCGGTCGCTAAACCTCCCGGCTCGTCAGGGACGGCAAAAACCGCATCTTCTCAACCGAGCAGTCCGGGTATCGACAGCGGGCCCAAGGTCGTTTCTCCCGAGCCATCCGATGATGGACTGCTCGCTTTCATTCTTCAGGGAATCATGTGGGGTGCCATCTCGCTCGTGACCCCGTGTGTATTCCCGATGATTCCGATCACCGTCAGTTTCTTTCTGAAGGAAACGGAGAAAAAAGACCATCGTCCGCTCATGAAAGCCGCGGTTTATAGTGGGACAATCATCGTCGTGCTGACAGCGGGCGGAGTCTTGATGGCCAAAGGACTGCGAGACATCAGCCAATGGCCGACTACGAACTTTGTTCTCGGCGGGTTGTTCGTATTCTTCGCACTCAGCTTGTTTGGCATGTACGAGATCCAGCTACCCAGCTGGCTGTCTCGCTACACCTCTTCGCAAGAGGGCCGAGGCGGCTTGGCCGGGACGGTGTTTATGGCCTTGACGTTTACCATCATCAGCTTCACCTGCGTCGCGCCGTTCTTCGGGGGATTCATCCTCTTAGCCAGCTCCGCGCAGTCTTCAACCGATTGGGTGAAGTTATTTCTGGGGGCGTTGGCCTACGCGGCCACGTTCGCCGCCCCATTTTTCGTACTGGCTCTCTTTCCCACACTTATCCGGACCATGCCCAAGAGCGGATCATGGATGAACACGATCAAGGTGGTGATGGGCTTCGTGGAAATGGCGGCCGCCTTGAAATTCCTTCGGGCCGCGGAGCTTCTCTGGTTCGGCCGGGCGGAAATTCTCACGTACGACCTGGTCCTGGGCATGTATGTCGCTCTTTCGCTTCTGTGTGGTTTGTATTTGCTGAACTTATTTCGGTTGCCCCATGATTACGACACACCCCAGCAGCTAGGGGTGCCGCGGCTTGTATTCAGCTTGCTGTTTCTCAGTCTTGCTTTTTACTTGACCCCGGCCCTCTTCAAAGTAAGTGGCGGAGAACAACAACGCCCCCGAGGCCGAGTGTTTGCCTGGCTCGATTCGTTTCTATTGCCCGACCCGGTCGATGAGTCTTCGCTGGCCGACACAGGCAACGGCACTGGCAAGTCTCCAGGTTCAGGGCGACTAGCCTGGCTGGGGAATCTCGACGATGGACTTCAGAAAGCCAAGGAAAATGAAAAACTCGTTTTCATTGACTTTACCGGCCTCTCCTGAACGAACTGCAAAATCAACGAGAGCAGTGTGTTCTCGAAGCCCCGATTCAAGAATCTCCTAAGTCAATATTCGCTGGTGCAACTCCACACCGACAAGGTTCCGCCGATCTATCAAAAGGCGACCAGCGCCGATGAGAACAAAAAATTCCAACAGGAGAAATTCGGCACCTTGCAGCTTCCGCTCTACGTCATCCTGAAGCCTCTCGGCAACGGCAAATTTGACGAAGTTGGCCGTTATGTGGAAGGCAAGATCAACCATGAGGATGCCTTCGCCAAGTTCTTGGAAGAACCGCTGAACCCCAGAATCGCCGACGTTCGCACACGAAAGTAGACAACTATTTAGCCGCGGGGCTTGCCCCGCGCGGTCACGGCGTCACCACAATCTTCCCGAACATTTCGCGCTTCTCCATCCGCTCCTGTGCCTCGCGCAGCTTTTCCAGGGGAAAGACCGAATCCACCACCGGCTGAAATACGCGCTTCTCGATAAGCCGCAGGCATTGCAAAAGTCCGTGCCGGCTGCCCATATAAGCGCCCAGAATGCAATGTTGCTGGCTGAAGAAAAAACGCAGATCGATTTCTACTTTGCCGCCGGCCGTGCCGCTGACGTTTGTCACGGCCTGGAACATGCTGCACGAGCGAGCCCGGGTGAAGCCGAATGACGAAGTCGTCGTCTTCGGGGCGTCGAGCGGCGTGGGCACGGCCGACCATTCGGCGAATGACCACGCCTCACTGATCGGCAAGAGATCGACCGCTCGGGCCTTGGCATATTCGGCGAATCCGCCCTGAGTCTGGTAGCCGATGATGTGGAATTGGTCGCAGCAACTGTCGAGTCCCTGATTGCACCAGTCGCAGTGCATGCAGGATTGGCCTGGTGAAATCAGTACGCGCTGACCGATTTTTGCATCCCGCACGTTTCGACCGACTTCAGCAACGATGCCGGTGATCTCACAGCCGCCGATATGAGGCATGGGGATCTTGGTCGGCAGACCTTGTCGAACCCAAACATCCAGATGGTTGAGCGCGCAGGCCTTTACCTGGACAAGCACTTCATCGTCTTCGAGGGATGGTTTGGGCAGGTCCATTATTTGCAGGACTTCGGGTCCGCCGGGATTTGCGAAGGCCATGGCACGCATTTCTTTGATTCTCCTCGCGCGCTTCTTTGAAGCGCCCCTAAACAATTACAATGGACGGGACGAAAATCGCTCTTCGGGCCAATCGTCGTCGGCCATCGGATCGGTCGCTTGTTCCTGCTCGCGTTCCTCGGCCACCGCCTCGGTCATGGAATGGCCCCAAAGCAAATAATGAATCAACCCCACGACGGCAATGCCGCCCAGGACGGCGCCAATATGAATAATAAAGCCGCCGCAGGTTATAAAAAGAATGAGGAGAAACAAACTGCCCCCAATCAGGGTCAGCATCAAAGTCAGAAGACTCGACCGATGGTCCGGCGGCGGCGGTTCGTCAAAGGCCATTGGAGTTTCCTCCAAAGCTCTTTTTATGGAATAATGTCCCGCACTGACCGGAATGTCCGGTTGCTTTGAGGCCAGAAGCCCACGAACCGCCGTTCGTGGACTTAACGAGCGATTATGGAATACCGCAATCTCGCCGAAGTCCTGCGAAAGCAGGCGGAACGTTTGGGGCCGCGGACCGCGCTGCGGTTCAAGCAGCACGGGCTTTACCACGACCTGAGCTGGGAGCAATACCGCGCCGAGGTGGTCGCCGCCGCCGCGGCTTTGCTCGACGCCGGAATCCAAGCCGGCGATCGAGTCGGCCTGCTTTCGGAAAATCGCGTGGAATGGCTCATCGCCGACATGGCGATTCTGACGGTCGGAGCGATCAATGTCCCGCCTCATTCTCCTCTGACCGCTCGCCAAGTTCATTTTCAGCTGGAAGAAACGGAGACGCGCTGGCTGTTCGTCTCGAACCAGGAGCAACTGGAAAAAATCCGGCAAGTCCAACGGGAACTGCCCAAGCTTGAACAAATCGTCGTCTTCGACACCGCCGCCGCCGGATCGGACGCACAATCCTGGTCCGGTTTTCTCCAACGCGGCCGAATGGTTCTGGACCGATGGAATGGCGAACTGGTCCGGCGCGAAGAAAAGCTCGGACCGGACGATCTTGCCACCATCATGTACACCTCCGGCACCACCGGAAATCCCAAAGGCGTTATGCTGACGCACGGCAATTTGCTGTCGAACGCCGAGGCGGTGCGCGAAGCCTTTGCCGTCCCGCCCCATGCCTTGATGCTGAGTTGGCTGCCATATAGCCACATTTATGCGCGCACGGTGGATCACTATGAGAGCCTCGTAGCGGGCGTGCCGCAATATCTGGCGGAATCGGCCGAGACGCTCATTGAGAATCTGGCAGAGGTGCAGCCGACGCAAATGACAGCCGTGCCTCGCTTCTATGAGAAAGTCTTGAGCGCCGTCGCCTCCCCCGATGCTGAAAAAACCGCTCGAAATCTTAAGCGAATCTTTGGTCCGCGAATCGAGGTTCTGTCCTCGGGAGGCGCTCCCTTGCCCCGGCCGGTCGCGGAGGCTTATCACGCGGCCGGCTTGCTGCTCTTGCAAGGTTACGGCCTCACGGAAAGCTCGCCGGTCATCTCCTTCAATCGCAAGAGCCATTACAAGATCGCCACGGTCGGCTTGCCCATTCCGGGAGTGGAGGTCAAGATCGCGGAGGATGGAGAGGTGCTGACCCGCGGCCCCTTGGTCATGCGTGGTTACTGGAAAAATGACGCCGCCACCGCCGAGGCTATTCGCGACGGTTGGCTCTACACCGGTGACTTAGGCGAAATTGACGCCGACGGCTTCCTCAGCATCACCGGACGAAAGAAGGAGCTGCTCGTCCTCTCCAACGGCAAAAAGGTCGTGCCGTCTTATATCGAAGGATTGCTGATCGCTGATGAGTGCATCGACCAGGCGGCTGTCTGCGGGGAAGGCCGCAGCTTCCTCACAGCTTTGATCGTTCCTCAGTGGGAAAATCTGCGCCGGGTTTTTCGGTCGTTGGGAACACCCTTGGAGGATCAGACGCCTTCCGCATTGACCAAGCACCCCACAATGATTTCATTTCTGCGGCGGCGAATAGACGCGGCCTTGAAGGACGTCGCTAACTGGGAGCGTGTTCGAAAATTCGTGGTCCTGGCCCAACCATTTAGCGTCGCCAACGACGAGCTGACTGTGAGCCTGAAATTACGCCGCAACGTTGCCCTGGCCCACCATGCCGCCGAATTGGAAGCGCTCTATCGGGATAGTGTTGACGTGAAAGATGAGGATTGAGTGGGCAACCGATTAT